>Ga0136553_1000361_pt1 | contig 15863 bp, 14 predicted proteins | sample AntRauTorckE5430_FD_101384 | JGI IMG/M metagenome (GOLD analysis project Ga0136553, IMG submission 101384) | Saline lake microbial communities from Rauer Islands, Antarctica - Metagenome Torckler E5 #430 | ecosystem: Environmental > Aquatic > Non-marine Saline and Alkaline > Saline | place... | reverse complement strand
TTGCTGTCGGCGCTGGACGGTTTGGTGGCGAAGAAGGAGGCGTTTAAGCGGGGGATGATGGAGGGGTTGTTGTCTGGGGAGAGAAGGTTGGATGGGTTTTCGGGGGAGTGGGAGGATGTAACGTTAGATACTATTGCTGAGGTGAAAGGAGGAAAGCGGCTTCCTAAAGGGAATTCACTACAATCAAAGCCTACATCTCAGCCATACATTCGAGTTACAGATATGAATCAGGACGGCTTAGATTTAAGCGAAATGCTATTTGTTCCAGACAAATTCCAAAAAGGGATTGAAAACTATCGAATTTTCAAAGATGATATTTACATAAGCGTTGCTGGAACCTTAGGGCTAGTTGGAGTAATTCCCGAATCCGTTGATGGTGCGAATCTGACTGAGAATGCAGACCGACTGACAAACATTAAATGCGATCGAAATTTTCTTCTGTACTTTTTAAAATCTTCTAAGGTCCAGGCAATCATAAAAAACAAAATGACGACTGGGGCTCAGCCGAAGTTAGCTATAAGAGAAATACAGGCTTTTACGATTTCTCTACCTCCGACCCTCCCCGAGCAAGTCGCCATAGCCACCCTCCTATCCGATCTGGATGCGGAGTTGTCGGCCTTGCGTGCTCGTCGGGAGAAGTTGGGCTTGGTTAAGGGTGGGATGATGGAGGTTTTGTTGTCGGGGGGTGTTCGCTTGGTTTGAGCTAAGGATCAGCCGGTTGTAACTGAGAAGTTTCGAGTATTTTGCTTTTGTTAACTTTGTTGCTATAAACAAGACCTGATGGCTAAAATTAGAATCAAGAACTTTGGTCCGATCAACGAAGGCGTTGTAGGGAATGACGGGTTCCTGCATTTTGACAAGGTCACCATCCTGATTGGTAATCAGGCGACTGGAAAGAGTAGCGTTGCTAAGTTGATCTCCACCATTTCCTGGATTGAGAAATCATTGTACAAGAAGGAGATATCGATAAAAGATGTAGCTACCTACAATCGATTCCGTAAAAAGTACTGTGCTTACCAGGGAGTAGACGCTTACTTTCGGGAGGAAACGGAGATCACTTACCTGGGAGATCATCTAAGTCTGAAATATAAGGAGGGTAACGTAACGATTGAAGAGCAGCCATCATCAGAGTTCCGTTCTCCTAAGATCATGTACGTGCCGGCGGAGAGGAATTTCTTGAGTGTGGTGGATGATCCGGGCAGGTTGAAAAACCTCCCTTCGCCACTCTATACTTTTCTGGACGAGTTCGAAGATGCCAAAAGAAACTTAAAAGGTACTATTTCTATACCCGTAGCAAAAGTTGAATTTGAGTACCAGCGTCAGAATAAGATTTCCTACATAAAAGGTGAGAACTACAGGGTGCGGCTGAAAAATGCTTCCAGCGGGATTCAGTCACTTTTGCCACTGTATATGGTGTCTAAAAACCTAGCGGAAAACGTAAATAAAGACGAAGGTAAAGGAACAAAAAAGGTTAGTCTGGAGCAGGAAAGACAGATTCGGAGCCAACTAAACAAGTTGCTGAACAGAAAGGACCTTACGGAAGAACTCAGGGGACTACTTCTGGAACAACTTAATGCGGTATATCGCAACCTGGTTTTCATCAACATAGTTGAAGAGCCTGAGCAGAATTTATACCCCAGGTCCCAAATGTCCTTATTGTTCGAACTATTCAAGTTCAACAATATGACGGAAGGTAATAAGCTACTTTTGACTACCCATAGCCCGTACGTGCTCAATTATACTAGCCTGGCCATCAAGGCGCACAATGTTTTGAGTAAAATCCCAGAAAATGATGAAGGGGTACCGAAAAAAATAAAAGCATCGATAAATGACATTGTTCCTGTCGTCTCTGCACTTGATAAGAACGGTGTGCATATTTATGAGATTGACGAGGATGGTTCGATAGCTTTACTAGAAACCTATAATGGAATCCCTACAGATGAAAATCACCTTAACCAGATTCTAGCCGAAACGAATACTTTATTTGACACTTTGCTGGAGCTAGAAGACGAACTTGATGATTGATTTTGACAAAGCAGGCTGTCAATCCGTAAGCAGTTCCGATCGCTTTGGGCTACACGATCCCGAGGATGGCACCAAAGCTATTATCGATGAAACCGAGGAGGTGATTTGGAACTGTACAGTACTCAACCCTTCTACCTTCGATTGCGTGTTTACGGCTATTGATAACTGTATAGAAATTGTGGATGAGAATGGCAATATCCGTCGTACATGTGACGGGATGTTGGCGTACGAAGGCCATGTTGTCCTTATAGAACTCAAGCACCGGGTGTCCAACTGGATACCAACGGGGATTGATCAGGTCAGGCAGACCGTAGAATTGTTTATGGAGGGCCGCGATTTAGCAGACTTCGGGAAGAAAGTGGCAGTGGTTGCCAACTCTAAACATCCTCGGTTTAAGTTTGGGCATCAATCCACAATGGAGCGCTTCCGGCAGGAGACTGGGTTTCGGTTGTTGATTGTGGGGGAGTTGGTTTTGAAGTGATCGCAGGAAACGTGAGTGCGTGGTTGGCCCGTTGATGTACTGTTACTCTTCTTCGCCCCAGCGCCTTAGCCGCTCCTTACAAATTTTAGCGGGTAGCCACTGGTTGACTTTTTGTATTTCCGATAACAATCGGTGCAACTCCTCAGCAGTATAGCGTTCCATTCACTCGTTCTCGTCTAGCAACCAGAGAATGCCGTGAGCTGCATGGCCACGTTTGCGGTAAGCATTCACAATCATCCGATCACCGGAGATAATGATGGCCTGTTTGGTTTCGGCGAGTAAGATAACCGTGCAATCCGGATCGGATAACCTACGGGAGACGCTTTTGCGTGGCGTATCGACGGCCTCCTGGTCAACGTCTTCTAAGCTAACACGGCCATCTTCGATGAATGGTTGCCAGGATTGCTGGTGCTCGTCTTTAAGCTCGTAGAAAACCTCATAAGTGGTGGCAACATCATGGTTGGGTAACAGCAGCAGTTCATGCGCCAGCACAATGGCAAGATCAATCAGGATATTGGCGGCAGTAACGAGGGTTTCAGGCATTGCCCAAAAATACTAATTATTTGAATAGGCTTCGCCTTGCAACAATATGTCTCTAAAGTTGCCGAGCTTCATACCGTAGAGTTCCGCGGCCTTTGATTGGGAGATACACTCTTCCGCAATACCCCGGCCAAGCAGTTCCAGTAGACGGGTGGGCTTTTCTTCTCCTTTAAAGGACGCAGGCTCATTTTTTCGCCAACCGATCTGGCCAATGGTGATCATGGCGTTGCGGTGGGCATAGTCGGTGATGATGTCAAGGTCTTTGGCCCGGTAGAGTAGTGCGGCGATGGAGAGGCCAAAGTCTTTCTTGAGTCCGATCAGTTCCACCGGGTGTAATTGATTGCGGGTACTACCGATGCGTTCCCGCATTACGTTGGCCGGAACGGCGAAGGCACCGGAGAACCGGTTGACGATTCTCTCGTGGTCCAGCTCGCTTTCGATGTTGAGGTAATGATGTCCGAGTTCGTGCAGCAGGGTAAACCGTTGCCGATCGATGGGTTGCTGGTGGTTGTAAACGATAAAGTCCTCTTCACTATCTGGCGTGGAGGAAAGGCCATCAAAAGCCTTATCTGCGCCGACGGCCAGGATACGAATCCCCTCTGCTTCCAATTCTTCTACGATGCTGTGGATGGGGTTTTCGCCCAGTCGCCAGGTTTTTCGAAGGTGGTTGGCGGCGACCTCGGCATCGTCGAAAGAACGGATCACTTCAGGGTAGACCGGGAGTTTTTTTGATTCGACGTTCATGAGGTGCTCGGCCTCGGTGTAGCGTTCGAGGAAGTCGCGGGTTTTTTCCAGTATTTGCAGCTCTTTCTTTTTGCCGAGTTGGCTGCGCTTGCGAAATTCGACTTTGTCGATCACTTTTGCCGGGCGGGTGAAATAGCTGTAGGGCAATTCCATCGCACGGGCCAGAAAGCGCAGCTTATTGGGCTCTGGCATGGCTTCGCCACGCTCGAGCCGGCTAAGGCTGGGCAGCGATACTTCGCCGTGGGTAAGGCCGGCCAACTCTTTGAGGGAGAGACCGCGCATTATCCGCGCTGATTTTAGGCGGGATGAGATGGACACTGTTGAGGAGCTAAAGTGGGTCAAACGCAGTGGGGATTCATCCGGAGATGAGGCTGAAAACGTCAATCGAAAACAAAACTTATCGGGAGGTAAGCATAGGATATTAACGTCTGAGCTAAGCTAAAAGTACGGCTTTTGAGAAATTTCTACGGTAAAAAAACTTTTTTTCTCAAAATTTAATCTCTCTTTTGCCGTGGTGCATTACTAAGGTAGCCTACTACCTTTTTCATGGGACCTCCTTTTTTTGAAGAACGCTTACATTCAACGTTGCTATTTCAACACTTCTTTGCACCCGCGCCCGCGCCCAATTCCCTATCTTGCCAGTCTTCATCTTAACCGACCCGCATAATGCAAGTCACCGATCGCGAAATACAAACCCAGAAACGGGTGATTCACCAACTTAATCTTGAATTAGGTTGGCAGTACCTCGGCGACTGGCACCACCGCCACGGCAACCACTGCGTGGAACGGAAATATCTGGAGCAGTACCTGGCCAAACGGGCTTACGAAACCGCGATAGCGAGTGCGGCGGCCGACGAATTACTGCGGCTGGTCAACGACCAGAGCAGGGAGCTGTACCCCGTGAATAAAGACGTGTACAAAGCCCTGCGCTACGGCATTCAGGTGAAACCCGGTGCTGGCCGCAACGACGTGGACGTCAATTTTATCGACTGGGACAACTTCGCAGCCAACGATTATTACTGCGCCGAGGAGGTCACCGTGCAGGGCGAAATCATCAAAAAAAGGCCCGATATCGTGCTCTACATTAACGGCATCGCCCTGGGTGTCATCGAACTGAAGCGCACCTCGGTCAGCGTGGCCGACGGCATTCGCCAGCTCTACGGCAACCAGAAGGAGATGTACATCCGTTCTTTTTTTCACACCAGCCAGCTGCTTATCGCGGCCAACGAAAGCCAGGGGTTGCGCTACGGTACGACGCTCACGCCGGAGAAATATTACCTGAAATGGAAGGATGAAATGCCTTCTGAGGAACCCGTTTTGCTGCGCCGCGAGTTGGCGCAACTGCTTGATCGGGAGCGCTTTCACGAAATCGTGAAAAATTTTCTTCTCTTCGACGCGGGCGTTAAAAAGGTCTGCCGGCCACACCAGTTTTTCGGTATTCAGGCGGCGCGGTCGCGGGTGCAGGGATGGGAGGAGGAGCAGGGAAGGGGCGGCATCATCTGGCACACCCAGGGCAGTGGTAAAAGTTTGACGATGGTCTGGCTCGCCCGTTGGCTCGTCGAAAACATCACCGACGCCCGCGTGGTCATCATCACCGATCGCGACGAACTCGACAAGCAAATCGTGCGGGTATTCGACCAGGCGGGAGACGACATCCGCCGGGCCACCAGCGGCGCCGACCTGCTGACCTTGCTCAACGAACACCAGCCAGCCCTGATCTGCTCGCTGGTCCACAAGTTCGGAACCCAGCTGCCCGGCGGCCAGGAAGTCTCCGAAGAAGAATACGCCAAAGAACTGCGGGCGGCCCTGCCCAAAGGCTTCAAGGCCAAGGGAAACCTCTTCGTCTTCGTCGATGAGTGCCACCGCACCCAGTCCGGCAAACTCAACGAGGCGATGAAAGAAGTCGTCTTGCCCGACGCCGTCTTCATCGGTTTCACGGGCACGCCACTGATGGCAAAAGACAAAAAGCGGAGCATCGAAGTCTTCGGCTCTTACATCGGCAAACCTTATAAATTTGACCAGGCCGTGGCCGACGGTGTCGTGCTCGATCTGCGCTACGAGGCGCGCGACATCAGCCAGCGCGTCAGTAACCAGGCGGGCGTCGACGAATGGTTCGAGGCCAATACCCGGGGCCTCAACGACATTGCCCGCCACCAGCTCAAGCAAAAATGGGGCACGATGCAGAAGGTGCTCAGCAGCAAAAGCCGCCTCGACCAGATTGTGATGGACATCAGCCTCGACTTCGTCAAGCAGCCCCGCCTGGAAACCGGCGGTGGCAACGCCATGCTCGTGGCGGGCTCCGTCTACGAAGCCTGCCGCTACTACCAGTTGTTTCAGGAAACGGCACTGGCGAGCCACTGCGCCATCGTGACTTCCTACGTGCCGGCGGCGGGTAAGGTCAGCAAGGAGGACAGCGGCGAAGGCACCACGGAGGAACTGCTCAAGTACAAGGTGTACCAACAAATGCTGGGCGATAAAGACCCCGAAACCTTCGAGCGCGACGTTAAGGCCATGTTTATCAATGAGCCGGGGCGGATGAAACTGCTCCTCGTAGTCGACAAACTCCTGACGGGCTTTGACGCCCCTTCCGCCAGCTACCTTTACATCGACAAAAGCATGCGCGACCACGGCTTGTTTCAGGCCATCTGCCGGGTCAATCGCCTCGATGGGGAGGGCAAAGACTACGGCTACATCATTGACTACAAAGACCTGTTCCGGAGCCTCGAAAAATCCATCATCGACTACACCAGCGAAGCCTTTGATGGCTACGATGCCGAAGACGTGGCTGGCCTGATCGTGGACCGCATCGCCGCCGGCCGCGAACGACTGGAAGACGCCCTCGACGCCTGCGAAGCCCTGATCGAACCCATCGGCAGCCAACATATGGAGCCGCAACTCGACTATTTCTGTGGTCAGGAAGACGGGCCGGACCGCGACGGGGAAACACTGCAGGAACGGCGGAAAATCCTTTATAAACTGACCGCCGAGTTGTCGCGGGCCTACGCCGCCCTGGCCAACGACATGGAAAAGGCCGGGTACGCCGCCGGCCGGGCCGCAGCCATCAAAGGCCGGGCCGCCCACTTCGAGAAGCTGCGGGAGAGCGTCCAGCTGCGCAGCAACGACCGGCTCGACATGAAGCTGTACGAAGCCCGGATGCGCCGCCTCATCGATATGTACATCATTGCCGAGCACAGCCGGAAGATTTCCCAGCTCGAAGATTTCTCCCTCATCGAGCTGATTGTGGAACGGGGCATCGACGAAGCTGTCGGTGCGCTACCCGAGACCATCCGCACAAGTGAAGACAATGTGGCCGAAACCATCAACGCCAACGTCCGCGACGAAATCGTGGAAAAGCAGGCCACCAATCCGGAGTTTTTCGCCCGCATGTCGGCCCTGCTGGAAGAGATCATCCGGCTGCGGCAGGATCGGGCCATCGAGTACGAAGACTACCTGAGCCGGGTGGCCGCCCTCACCCTGGAAATGCGCGGGCAAACGACCACCGCCGACTACCCGGCCACGCTGGCCACACCGCGGCAGAAAGCCCTCTACGACAACCTCGGCGAAGACGAACAACTCGCCATGATGGTCGAGGAAGCCGTCCGCTACACTGCCCGCGACGGCTGGAAAGATCACTTCCTCAAGGAAAAAGCAGTGGAAAACGCCCTGAAACGACAGCTTAGCGGGACGGACTACGACCTCACCCAAATCATGGCCATCCTGAAAGCAAATGACGATGCTTGAACAGACGATTGACATGGTGGAGGTCTCGGGCGTCGCGGTACGGGTGGCGTACAAAGCCGTCAAGCACTTGCACCTGAGCGTACACCCGCCGGGTGGAGACGTTCGCGCCGTGGCCCCAACCGGGACGCCGCCGGAAAAGGTGCGCCTCTTCCTCGTCTCCCGCCTGGGCTGGATTCGCCGAAAGCAGCGGGAAATGGCCAAACAAGACCGCCCCGCGCCCCGGCAGTTCACCGAGGGGGAAAGTGTTTTCCTCTGGGGCAAGCAGTACCGCATCCGCTTGACCATCACCACCGGCCGCCACTCCGTCGAACTGGTGGGGGACTGGCTGGAAATGTCCGTCCGGGCGGGGACGGACCGCGCCGGCCGGCAGCGCACCCTCCGCCGGTTCTACCGCGAAGCACTGGAGGAGGAAATCCCTCGCATCGCTCGGAGGTGGGAAAAGAAAACAGGCTTGCAGGCCAACGATTATCGCATTAAACTGATGTACACCAAATGGGGGAGTTGCAATGCCGCAGCAAAACGGGTGTGGCTGAACCTGGAACTGGCCAAGCACCCGAAGTCCTGCCTGAGTTATTTGCTGCTCCACGAGCTGCTACACTTTCAGGAGCGGGGGCATACGGCCGTTTTTCAGGCTTTGCTCACGAAGTACCTGCCCGGCTGGCGCACTATTCGGGGAGACTTAAATAGTGGTTTTCCGGGCCTGCCGCAAATAGCGTGACCCTGAGAGAAGCCTTCGTCATCGGGAGCTTCGGCGCGGCTCAATCTGTCATCGCTTGGGCAACAGTTGCCTTCGGGCCATGGGCGACGTGTGCGTCTCGTACTTGATTCGGGGGCACGCATAAATACTGTGATCTAAACACCGATCTTACCCCCACAAAACCACAAGCCCCCTCCCCCCATGCACCTCTTCTTCGACACTGAAACCACCGGCCTGCCCAAAAACTGGAAAGCCCCCAGCTCCGCCGTCAACAACTGGCCGCGCATGGTGCAGATCGCCTGGGTGCTGACCGACGGCGCGGGCAAGCCACTCGAAACCTACTCGGCCATCGTCCGCCCCGACGGCTATATCATCCCCCGCGAAGCGTCCGACATTCATCGCATTACCCAGGCAAGGGCGCTGGCCGAGGGCTTACCCGTGAACGAGGTGCTCGCCGCCTTCACCACCGCCTCCGCCAAGGCCACCCAGCTGGTGGCCCACAATATGGCTTTCGACGAAATGATCCTCGGCTGCGAATACCATCGCCTCACCGGCAAGGATCCGCTGAAACGCAAGCCCAAAGCCTGCACCATGAAGAACGACGACATCATCGAGTGGGCCGCCATCCCGCCCCACCGCTACGGCTCCTATAAATGGCCGACGCTGGAACAACTGCACCACAAACTCTTCAAAACCGGTGTGCCCGACGCCCACGATGCGCTGGTCGACGTGGAGGCAACGGTGCGCTGCTTCTTTGGGCTACGGGCGCAGGGGGTGATTTGAGGGGCGATCACTAATTTTTAAGCCACGCGAGGCTCGCGACGCCTCCATTTTTAATCGCTTGAAAACCAGTAGGGTAGATTAGTAGAAATGTAGTTTTGTCGTGCTGCCGCATATTGGAGGTCTAATATTGCCGTGCGGTAGCACCGCACTACGCAACTACAAAACCATACTACGCGCCATCAAGAATTTGTGGACAGCCTTCCGTCCGAACCTCCCATTAAGCCATTAAAAAAGTACCCATGCCCACCCCGCCCAACCACCGCCGCGCCTGGCTGATCAAGGCACCGCTCGGTCTCGTCATCCTTTCTTTCGGCCTCTGTTTGGTGGTCGAGGCGTGCCTGTTCAAAGCAGGTGGTGCGCCCACCCTGCAGTGGATTGCCTACGGCACGATTGCGCTCACGGTCTTCAACGCGGGCCTGTGTCTGCTGGTGGATTCGGTGCGGCACCGGCTGCTGATGGAGAAGTGAAGGGGAGCGATCATTCGTAGTAAGCAGTGCCTTTTCTGGCGCGGCCGCAGGCGCTGCGCTGAGCCTGTCGAATTGTGCAGTAAGTGATGGAGAAGCAAGGGGTAGTTCAGCGGTTGAAATTTTCCGCTTTTATTTTTCGGAGCGCTGCTCATTTTCCGCACCTCCACCCCCATGAAATTCTCCACCGACGCTGCTACCGAGTTCGCTACCACTGAACGTTGCCACATCATCGAAGTGATCAACCAGCCCGACCACCCGGAAGTGTCGTTGGCCCAGGCCCGCGTCGAACCCGGCGTCACCACCCGCTGGCATACGGTGGAAGCCCGCCAGATTTGCTACCTTCTCCGTGGTCAGGGCCGGGCCGAGGTGGGCGACGATGCTTGGGACGTTGGCCCGGGCGATGCCGTGAGTATCCCCGCCGGTGTGCGGCAGCGGATCACGAATACCGGCGTGGAGGAGCTGGTCTTTTTGTGTGTTTGTGCGCCGCGCCTTGAGGCTGCTGGGTACCGGGAGTTGGCGTGAGGTCTCCGGTCTGGTGACTTTGCTCCTTTGTCCTTCTCCCTGCATCCTGCGGCCGCGCCCTACAAGCCACCCCCCACAAAGGAAAAGTAGAGTGGCAAGCCGATCGTGATGTTGACGGGGAAGGTAATGGCCAGTGCCATGGGCAAATACAAGCCGGGGTTCGCCTGGGGCACGGCCATCTTCATCGCCGCAGGTACGGCAATGTAGGAGGCACTGGCCCCGAGGATGGCCAGAATGAAGCGGTCACTCGGATCACTGGAAAACGAGCCGGAAACCACCGCGATGAAGACGCCAACGAGCAGCGGCATGAATAAGGCGAAGAGGATGGGAATGATGCCCCCCTTGAAAAAGCCGCGCAGGTTGCGACCGCTGGTGACGCCCATGTCGAGCAGGAAGAGGACGAGGAAACCCTTGAAGATGTCGTTGGTAAAGGGTTTGATGCCCTCCGCTTGCTGCTCGTTGGCGAGCAAGCCGATCAGTAAACTACCCAAAATGAGCAGTACGCTGCCGTTGGTGAAGGCGTGGCGGATGGCGTGGCGCTTCTTGATTTGGTCTGACTCCTCGCGGTTGAACATCGAGATCAGCAGCAGGCCCATGACAATGGCCGGTGCTTCCATCATGGCCATCAATGCGACGAGGTGACCGTGCATCGGCAGGCCCTGTATTTCCAGGTAGTTGACGGCGGTGACGAAGGTGACCGCACTCACCGAGCCGTAAGCCGCAGCAATCGCCCCGGCATCAAAGACGGAGACCACCCGCCGCAACAAAAAGAAGGTGATGATCGGGATGATAAAGGCCGAACCCAGCCCGAAAAGGATGGTGGCCATCACTTCCTGGTCCAGCGTTTCGTGGCGCAACTCGTTGCCGCCCTTGAAGCCAATGGCGAAGAGCAGGTACAAGGAGATGAATTTGGAGGAGCTGGCCGGGATCTCCAGATCGCTCTTCAGTAGTACCGCTACGACACCCAGAAAGAAGAAGAGGAGGGCGGGGTTTTGGAGGTTCTCAATGATTAGATTGATGTTCATAGCATTTTTTTAGCTTCGTCGCTGCCAGGGGTAGTGGCGTCGATCATGTAGATAGCACGCTCGTTTTAGCCGCAATCCTAAACGAAGAGCGGGTAACCTGGACCATTATTTTAAAAAGCTTCCCCTCGGGGAGCGGGTGAGTTGACGTTTCTAAATGCACCATCGCCAAAGCAAGGCGAAACAGCGGCACAAAAGTAAGCCAGCAAAGAAGTAATTTGTATTTATAATCTTAATGGATTGCATAAGGAGGGCTTATGGGAGCGCCTCTTTTCGGGCGCATGGGGTGACCACGGTGCAGCAGTATAGTTGAAAGGTGGGCCAGTCCGGGGCGACGGCAAGGGATCGAATGCCAGTACGGGCGACCGCAAGGGGTCGAATGCCAGTCCGGGCGACCGCAAGGGATCGAATGCCAGTACGGGGCGACGGCAAGGGATCGAATGCCAGTACGGGGCGACGGCAAGGGATCGAATGCCAGTACGGGCGACCGCAAGGGATCGAATGCCAGTACGGGCGACCGCAAGGGATCGAATGCCAGTACGGGCGACCGCAAGGGATCGAATGCCAGTACGGGCGACCGCAAGGGATCGCCCCTACTGGCTGCGCGTGGGAAGGGCCGCGCTCGCGAAGCGAGCGCGAAATCACTCGTCGGTCTGTGTTTTTGGGATGAAGGGGACCCAAAGTAAGCTAACCTTGGTGTGATTCCCTGCGTGACTGCCTTGCAAAGCATTGTTTTTCAAATATTTGCCCCTTTCCTCGTTAGATTATCGATCTTCAAAATTCTTCCATTATGCCCCTTTTATCCGCTTCCCGTATCATCATATTGCTGGCCCTGTTGTTGCTGGTGCTGACCGGCTTTTTTCCTTCTCCGTTCATGATTGGTCTGACGGCTGCGGCCTCCTCCGTGCTGGTGCTCTGGCAGGCGTACGCTATTTTATGGGACGATAAGCCTACTGATTTATCCACGCACCGGTCCCGGTATAAGGGGTATTTGAATAAGTAGGGTTGGTGGGGGGAGGAGCAGCGGTTCTCAATGTAATCCAATTTCACAGAGCGCCACACCGGCTACACGCGACTATTTTCTAATCACAGGCAATCAGCGCAAAAAGAGAAGAACAAAATTTCGTCCTTTACGAAAAATCCTATCGAAAAGTCACCCCTTCGCAGCGGGGATACGTTTTTGGGGTGAAGGGGACCCAAGATAAGTTGGGGTGGGGTGAAGGGGACCTAAAATAAGTTAGGGTGGTGTACACGGCGGTACATTGAGAACTGCTGAGCTACCCCGGTCTTTTCCTTCTGACGCAAATTAAATTGTTGCCTTAATTCTCTCTTGCTGGAAGTTAGAAGGGATAAAAGCGACAATTTGGTTTGCCTCCCCTACTTCCCCAAACAACACTTCTTATACTTCTTCCCGCTCCCACAAGAACATGGCTCATTCCGGCCGATCTTACGTACTGGGCGGGCTGGCCCACTGTCGTTGTCGGTGTCGGTGATGATGGTGGAGGAGATGGAGGGAACCGTCTTGCCCACCCCTCCTTTCGCCATCGCACGGCTAACGCGATCAAGCAGGATCATATCGAGAGGGGTTATATGCTCCTCAATGGGAATGGGGAAGTCGTAGGCGGCTTTCCGTTCCCGGTAGGCTTCCGAATAATACTCGTAGGGCGTAGCTGGTTGGGGGTCGCGGTCGCCGGCATCCAGCGGACGGTGAAACTCGGGTTCGACGTCTTCAACCGTGCCTGCTACCGAGGGGTCGATGAGGTCGTGCTCGCTCAGCTTCCACGCCAGGGGAAGTAGCTCGGTGGCCCGCAGCTTGTTGGCACTACCGAATAGGGAACTGGTGAGATAAGTGTCGATGAAGAAGCGGTCATCCGGCTGATCGAGCATGCGTTGCCAGATCCGTCGGATGCCTTCCAGTACCAAGGCGCGTCGGTTGGGGAAGTGAAGGGCTATCTGGGTGAGCACTTCCTGGGCGACGGAGCGGTTGAAAGTGTAGTTTTTGGATTCCAGCAGGTAGTCGACCAACACGGCCGGTTGCCTTTTGGTGAGGGAAAACAGCGTAGGGTAGTAGTAGGTACTGGCGAAGTTGCCAAAAAAATAGTCCATGGCCCCTTCATCGATGCGCAGGAAATCGAGCACTTCGGGTAAGGCCTCGGTCGCTTCCAGGCCGCCCAGCAGGTAGAGGGCGTGGGTTACGGGAAGGTGCCAGTACTCCTCCTCTTGAAACGCTTCCTCCCGGTATTCCTGCTGGTAGTGGGCGACGCCCGCCCGGAGGATTTTGCGCAGGTCCGCGACCAGGCTCTCCCGGGGCAGGGCGAGGAGGGCGGCGAGGTCTTCCTCGGTCATCTCGTCCAGGTAGATTTCTAGAAAATTACCCACCTCCGGGTGGGTAAGCGTATAGTTGGTATCCGCACTACTTACGCTGGTGGTGATGGCGTGTTCCGCGCGGCGGACCATTTTTTGTTGCTCTTGCTGGCGCTTTACGGCCCGTTCTGTCATCTTGAGCTGATACAGATTGATGCACGGCCTAATGTCTTCTTCTTCGGCGCCGAATTTCAGCAGCCGGTTGATCCGGTCTTTGGCTTCCTGGTATTTTTCCTGATGGACGAGGTAAACGATGGCGGCCCGCTCGAAGGCTAATAATTCGGTTGTGTGATAGGTGCCGTTGGCGCGGATGGGCCAGTCAGTAATGGAAAGGTTCTTACCCAGTTTGTGACCCTGGCTGATAACCCAACGGGTCTCCGGGTAAAGCGGCACGTAATTGGCTACCCCGAAAAGGTAATCGGGAAACAGACGCATCGTGCGTTCCAGGATTTGCCGCGCTTTATCCTTCTGGCCACTTAGGGCGTAGGCAAGAAACAGGTAATTGAAAAAAGACGTTTGGTCCGGGTACTTTTTTATCAGTTTTTCCAGCTTCGGAATGGCGCGGTAAGGCTTTTCCCGTGCCTCGTGGTACGCCTCACCCCTCGCTTCTTCCATCGCTTCATCTTGCGAAGGTGGATCGGTTTCGGGCGAAACGATAATACCGTACGCTTTCTCAAAGCCAGCGTAATCAAAATTTTCCATGGGTTCCTGTTTTTCGGGAGGCGGTGCAGGGGGCGCGGACGCGGGTGCAATGATGGTGGAAAGGCAGAGCAAGGTTACGGCTTTTTCCGCTTTGTTTTAGCCATCCGCGATCCCAAATCACCAGCATCAAATTTCCACAATCCTATCCCCGCATCGTCACCTGCACGAAGTTGAAGCGGGCCGCTCCGCCCGTCGGTAGCGGTACGGCCAGGCGCAGGTTCCGGGCACCATCTTGCCGAAGAAAGAGGATCTTGCCGAAGGCCGTCTCGCCCGGGGCGATGGTAGTGATGCGTAGGGTGTGGTCTACCCAGAAGGCCCGCTGTTCGGGCGTGGGCATGTCGGGTGGCGGCAGGTAGGCCTGGCGGAGACTGTTCTGTGCGGCGTTGACCCCGATCAGGGCCAGGTCGGTCGATAAGATGGTGAGTTCCTGGGCGACCACTTCATTACCGACGTTCACCAGCGGAACGTCGATGGCCAGGCTCACGGCCGAGGCGACCATCAGGCCAGCACCGACCCAGCCCATGGCGCGGGCACGGCGCTGGTCACGGATATCGGTCAGGTCATGTTCCAGCAGGTACATCTCTGGGTCGATGGCCGGGACGACGGCACTCTCGGTCGTCAACGTGATGATGGCGGGGTCGAAAAGCATGGCTTCGGTGCCCTGGTTAGTGATTTCAAGGTTGAACACCAGGTACTCGGCCGTAGCGTCGTAATAACCGACACCGACGGTCGCCTCCGTCGTATGGGCTTCGAGCACGGCAGACCCGTAGTCATATCGCGCCACTTCAGACTCCCGCTCGGGGGCAACACGCACTACGCGCAGGGGTGTACAGGAAGAAAAAGCAAGCAGGAAGAGGAAAATAAAACTAACAGCAATTCCCCATTTGGCCATTTGTAGCGGACGACCACGAGGGATCGCCTCCACAAATTGCCTATTTAGGGGCCGTCGAGGCTTTGCCTCAACGAAATTACACCGCATTTCTGATGCGGGCAACCCATACGGCCACCCAATTTCTCCCCCGTAGGGAATTGCTGTAAAACTAATAAGTCTCATGCTAATCAATTTAAGGTCAATTATTTAGCTAAAATAGGGTAATATTTTCAAATTTTATTGGATCGGGGAAAATTATTGCTTTTCCTCCTTTCTTTGCACCTGCATTTCGACTCCGCTCAGTAACCACGGCCGCGCCCTTATTAGTAATGTGGTAAGGTAGTTTTGTAGTAAGGTCTCGGGTGACCTGCCACGTGCGGTAGCCCTACACAACTACAGAACGACAAAACTACCTTACTATCTTCAGGGGTAAGTAAGTACCCACACGATACTTACTTATGCCACCCCAGGCGTATTTTACTGATAATTAGCGAATTACGGCCACTAAATTAGCAAGTAAGTTTTCGCCGACTACTTAGTTGGACAAAATTAGTGGAACACTCGAAAAACCTCTCTCCCGGCCCCTCTCCGAAGGAGAGGGGAGACGTAACAAAACGTTGGAGTGTGAGATGTGCAACAATAATTTTGTCCGACTGCTTAGTTGGTGAAAATGTATTATTGTCTCTGGTGACCTGTCACGTGCGGTAGCCCTACAAAACTACAGAACTATCTTACTATCTCACTATCTTACTAATTCAGGCGTAGTTGGTGAAAATGTAGTACTGTCTCTGGTGACCTGTCACGTGCGGTAGTCCTACAAAACTACAGAACTACAGAACTACCTTACTATCTCACTATCTTACTAATTCAGGCGTAGTTGGTGAAAACGTAGTACTGTCTCGGG
>Ga0136553_1000356_pt1 | contig 16033 bp, 13 predicted proteins | sample AntRauTorckE5430_FD_101384 | JGI IMG/M metagenome (GOLD analysis project Ga0136553, IMG submission 101384) | Saline lake microbial communities from Rauer Islands, Antarctica - Metagenome Torckler E5 #430 | ecosystem: Environmental > Aquatic > Non-marine Saline and Alkaline > Saline | place... | reverse complement strand
TCCACCTTTCTTTGCACAATTCGACAGGCTCAATGCATCGCCAGCGCCCCCGCCCCAATGACTATCCGCCCACTAACCCCCTCTGATAATGCCGCGATGGCTCACGTCATCCGCACCGTTATGCCTGAGTTCGCCTGCGTCGGCGATGGCTTCTCCATCAACGACCCCGAAGTGAATGACCTGACTACCGCCTACGCCGCAGCTCGTTGCGGCTTCTTCGTCATCGAGCAAAGCGTGGGTGGCCCCGCCGCAGCCGCAGAAGACTTTAACGGCGCCATCATCGTGGGCGGTGCCGGTTTTGCCCCGCTCACCGGAGGCGACGCCAACACCTGCGAACTCCGCAAAATGTACGTCCTCAAAGAAGGGCGCGGTTTCGGCGGCGGCGGCCTGCTGATGGACGCCTGCCTGGCCGGTGCCCGCGCCGCTGGCTTCACCCGTATGTATCTCGAAACCGTTACGGCCATGACCGACGCCGCCGAAGTCTACAAAAAGTATGGCTTCCAGTACCTGCCATGGCCCCTGGGCGAGACCGGGCACGGTGGGTGTGACCTGTTTATGGCGCGGGAGCTTTGAAGGAAGGGCGTCAGGTATTAGGTTTTAGCGGGTATCCCTAAAACCTAATACCTGACGCCAGTCTTCCTCCTTACCCAATCATCCCCGTAATCAAATCCCCCATCGCATCCGTCCCGATCTGCTCTTTCGGGTGCAGGTCTTCGGTCCCTTTGCCGGATTCCAGTGCCGTATTGACGGCTGTTCGGATGGCGTCCCCTTCGATCACCAGCCCCAAATGATCGAGCATCATGGCGGCGGAGAGGATGGTGGCGACGGGGTTGGCCCGGTCCTGCCCCGCACCCTCCGGCCAGGAACCGTGGATGGGCTCGAACATACCGACCTTGCTGCCAACGCTGCTCGACGGCAACAAACCGAGTGACCCGGCCAGCACGCTGGAGGCGTCCGACAAAATATCGCCGAACATATTGCTCGTCACGATCACATCGAACTGGGCGGGGTTAAGAATGAGTTGCATCGTCGCATTATCGACAAACATGAAGCCAAGCTCCACGTCCGGGTAATCCTTGGCCATTTCGCGGGTGACTTCGCGCCACAGCCGGGAGGTTTCCATCACGTTGGCCTTGTCGACCAGCATCAGTTTACCCCGGCGTTTACCGGCCGCCTCGAAACCCATCTTGACGATTCGCTCAATCTCAAAGCGGTGGTAGGTGCAGGTGTCGTAGGCGGTATCGCCATCGTTTAACCGGCCCTTGTCGCCAAAATAAATTCCGCCCGTCAGCTCCCGGACGATCAGCATATCGACGCCTTCCATCCGCTCGGGGCGGAGCGGGCTGAGGTGGGTCAACTCTTTATAGCCAGCGACGGGGCGGAGGTTGGCGAAAAGACCGAGTTCCTTGCGCAACCTTAACAAACCCTGTTCGGGGCGGACGGTCGCGCTCGGGTCGTTGTCAAAACGCGGATGGCCGATGGCGCCGAAGAAAATGGCGTCGGATCGCTTGCAAAGTTCCAGCGTGTCGTCGGGCAGGGGGGTGCCCGTCTGCTCGATGGCGATGGCCCCCACGGGCGCAAAATTGAAGCGAAACTTGTGGCCGAATTTAAAGCCGACCTGGTTGAGGACCTTGATGCCTTGCTTGACGACTTCGGGGCCGATGCCGTCGCCGTCGAGGACGGCTATGTTGAAATTACTCATGGGTTTAGTTATAAATATGGGGTATCGTCAGGGTGTTGACGACTGTCTGAAAAGTATATGACAATAAGAGACTTACCTTGAACGCGGTAGAAAAGCTGTAAGTAATTACCCACGGTAACCCGACGGACGGTTTTAATTTGCCGCGAAAGCAAGCCACGTTCGGAAAATTCTATTAGCTGCTCAATCTAGGCATCGACTTTATCTTGAAGCTGATGGAGATCTCTGTCGGTAAAATGCCGAGAACGAAACTCGAGTTGAGCATCGTAAGTACGCAGGCCACGTGAGGTCCATTTAACTACTCGCGCCATTTGCTGAGCGTTTTCATGGCTTCTTCATGGCTAACAAGCTTGGCCTCGTCGTGAGGCTCTTCAACGGCCAGTGTCAATTCGCTCTGCTGAACCGGATAAAGCTTATCCCACCAGTCCGACTCCAGAGTAGTTTCGCTTACGGCTTTGGCGTATTTGTATAAGTTGGCTAGTGCTTGCTCGTCTTCCAGCCGGGAGACGAGTTCAAGTATTCCACCTTTAAGTTCCAACACATTCATGACGATCATCTTTTCAGGAAAACGGGATAAGCCTTTGGCTAGTTGCGTGGTGCGGCTTACAAGCTAATCTTTTCAAGCAGATACCGAGCCTGCGGCCGCGCCGCCAGAACCATTACACCAACGAGAAGTCCACCCGCTTGCGCTCAAACGCCTCAATCGCCTCCCGCTGGCTCAGCAGGTAGTCAATATCGTCGTAGCCATTGAGGAGGCAGGTCTTTTTGTAGGGGTCGATCTCGAAGGCCGACACCGTGCGGGTCGTCTCGTTTTTGAAGGTCTGGGCCTCGAGGTCGACGGTGAAGGTGGCGGCGGGGTTCGTCTCGATCGTCCGGAAGATCTCGTCCAGCAGGGCGGGGGAGACCACCAGCGGGAGGATGCCATTGTTGAGCGCGTTGCCCCGAAAAATGTCGGCAAAGTAGCTGGAGATCACCACCCGAAAACCGTAATCACCGATGGCCCAGGCAGCGTGCTCCCGGCTAGAGCCACAACCGAAGTTGGCACCCGCGACAAGGATCTGCCCGGTGTAGGTCGGGTTATTAAGCACGAAGTCTTCCTTCGGCTGGTTCTCTTTGTCGTAGCGCCAGTCGCGGAAGAGGTTTTCGCCGAAGCCATCACGCGTTACTGCCTTGAGGAAGCGGGCGGGGATGATCTGGTCGGTGTCGACGTCTTCGATGGGGAGGGGGACGGCGGCGGAGGTTAGTTTGGTGAAAGGGGTCAATTTATATTATGTTTTTCTTTGAGTTGTTGGAAGGTGATGACTTTGTGATAGCCTTTACCGAGCAGACCGTTGTATAGTTCAACGTCACCAGTAAGTAGATACTCGTCTTTAAAGATGCTTAGCGCTACGAAATTGAGGTCATCATCGTCGATCTCCCTAATTAACTCGGCTGCACGAGAATAATGAGGAATTGGTATGTCTTTGTCTTTGACGAAGTTTACTTGCTTATACACATAGTCTAAAGTCCGAGAAACTATTTTAGCAGGTGTTTTCTTTAGTTCGGCCAATCGATCAAAGTGCCTACTCATTTCTTCTTTTAAAAAAGTAGGCGCAATTAATTCGATATCATAGTCTTCTTTATTGAAGATGAACTTTGCGATTTGACTAGTTGGGTTCAAAGTAGCGGAGAATACCAGGTTGGTATCAATGATGTAAATAATCATTCTTCTTCATTGTAGGTGAGATGCTCAAAGCCAGGTTTGTCTGCCAGGAACTTTCTTGTTCTACGACCAATTCCTTTTTTGATGCTTCTTAAAAGAGCATCAGCATCTTCTTTACCTACGTCAATTTTGGAGGCAATTTCAACGAATTCTAGATATTCGAGTTCTTGTTTCATCTCTTTATAAGAGGTAGAAGCTGGAAACCGCAAAATCACCTCCTCTTCAGTCCGTTCAATCGTAACATTCATAACGAATTGTTTAATCCATTAACGATCAACCCACTACGGGAGTTGCAATCAACTCCCTAACATCCGTCACCCGCCCAGTAATCGCCGCCGCCGCCGCCGTCAGCGGACTCGCCAAAATCGTCCGCGCGCCCGGTCCTTGCCGGCCTTCAAAATTGCGGTTGGAAGTAGACACACAGTACTTTCCGGCGGGTACCTTGTCTTCGTTCATCCCTAAACAGGCGGAGCAACCAGCTTCCCGGAACTCAAAGCCGGCGGCGATAAGTTGTTTGTCGAGTCCCTCAGCGATGGCCTGCTTCGAGACCTGCTGGGAGCCGGGGACGACGATGGCCGTCACGCCCGCCGCCACCTTCCGGTCGCCAACGAGGCCGACGACGGCGCGCAGGTCTTCGATGCGGGAGTTGGTGCAGGAACCGATGAAAACATAGTCGATCGGATGGTTTTCCAGGGGTTGGCCAGCTACGAGGTCCATATACTTCATGGCCTTGTCGATGCTGGCTTTGTTGTGGACGGCGGAGCTGAGGGGGATGGACTCTTTGACGCCCATGCCCATGCCCGGATTGGTGCCGTAAGTAACCATCGGGGTGATGTCTTCGGCTTTATAGTTCAGCTCGACGTCGAAGGTCGCACCTTCTTCCGTCGGCAGCGTCTTCCAGTGAGCGAGGGCATCGTCCCAGTTCTCGCCTTTGGGGCTGAACTCCCGGCCTTCGAGGTAGTCGAAGGTCGTCTGGTCGGGGGCGATGAGGCCGCCACGGGCACCCATCTCGATGCTCATATTGCAGATCGTCATGCGGCCTTCCATGCTCAGGGCGCGGATGGCCGAACCGGCGTATTCCACGAAGTAACCCGTACCGCCACCGGTGCCGATTTGGCTGATGACGTACAGGATGAGGTCTTTGGCCGTCACGCCGGGGGCGAGCTGACCTTCGACGTTAATCCGCATGCTTTTGGGCTTGGTCAGCAGCAGGCACTGGGTGGCCATCACCTGCTCCACCTGACTGGTGCCGATGCCAAAGGCGATGGCGCCGAAAGCTCCGTGGGTACTCGTGTGGCTGTCCCCGCACACCATCGTGATGCCGGGGCGGGTGATGCCCAGCTCGGGGCCGATGACGTGGACGATGCCCTGGTACGGATGACCGAGACCATAAAGCGTCACGTCAAATTCGGCGCAGTTTTCGGTCAGCATCCGTACTTGTTTGGCGCTCAATGGTTCGCTGATCGGCAGGTGCTGGTCGATCGTCGGAACGTTATGATCGGCCGTGGCGACGATGCGGTCTTTGCGCAGCAGCGGTAGTTCACGGTTACGCAGGCCGTTAAACGCCTGGGGGCTGGTCACTTCGTGAATCAGGTGGCGGTCGATGTACAGCACCTGGTTACCGCCGGGGATTTCGGTGACGACGTGGGCGTCCCACACCTTGTCGAATAATGTCTTGGCCATGATCTGAGGGTTTATATTCTTGTTCGGACAAATGTAGCAAAACGGCGGCAAGGCCACTTAGTTTGATTTCGGGCTTTTTACGGCGCGGACGCGGGTGCAAAGGAGGTTGATAAGCAAGATCATAACGAACACCCCGGTTTCCTACTGCCGCAGAAACGTAAAATCGTTGCCCATTTGTAACAGCTGCATTTTCCCTTCTGCGGGGGTGAAGATCAACGTCAAGGAGGCCGCCGGGAAGACGAAGGTATGGGCTTCCGTCGGGCTAAGCGGAAAGGCTCCTTGGCCCGTTGCTTGACAAACCAAACGCCCGTTTGCGAAGGAAATATCAATGTCGAGCGGGAAAATTTCGTTGGTGTAATGCCCAACGTATTGTTGCGCAACCGCTTCCTCCATGCTGGGCGTGGGGCGCAAATCCGGTATTTCAAGCGGCTGACCAAAGGCAACGCTTAGTCCGGCTAACAACACGTCGTTAAGGGGGAGCCTGACGCCATTACTTAGGTAAACGATCGTGATGTCCTGCTCAGGAAAATGTAAGGCCATGGTAGAAAAACCTTCAATGCCTCCGTTGTGGCCATACCCGGCAGCCGTGCCAAAAGGAGCGGTTAGTAAACCTTGTCCTAGGCCATCGCGCATGCTCAGCATTTGCTTTGTTTGGGCTTCGGGTAATAGCTGGCCACGAACAACTTTTCGGTAGAAGCGGCCCAGGTCGTTGACCGTCGAACTGATATTGCCGGCGGCACCTGCATTGCTCATGTCCCAGAGCGTTGCGGGTTGCCAAGCCTGACCGTCCCACGAAAAAGAAACGACTTCACCACGGTCGGCCGAAATGTCGTTGGTGCCGACGTAGGTGTTCTCCAGGTTACAAGGTGTCAATACGTAATCGCGGAGTAATTGGGCGTAAGACTGGCCACTGACCCGCTCGGCAATGTAGCCTAACAACAGGAAGTTGGAGTTGCTGTAACTAACGCCTTCGCCCGGCAGGAAATCACTTCCTCCCTTTTTTATGCGAGCGAGGTGTTGCTGCGGCGTTTGCAACTGATCGATCCACTGCTCTACGTCTTCCGTTGCCGTATAGTTGTGCAGGCCGCTCTGGTGGCGGAGCATCTGATCTAAGGTGATCTGGTCAGCGTTTGGCAGTTCCGGGTAGTACTGCGCCAGTTTATCGTCAAGGCTGAGTTTACCGTCCATGGCCAGCCCGTGTACAATGACAGCGGTAAAGGTTTTTGTTATGGAGCCGACCCGGTAAACGTGGTCTGGCGTGGCTGCCACGGACAGCGCTTTATCTGAGTAGCCGACGGACCGGGTGTACCGCTCTTCATCGCCAAGGAAAATGGAAACGGTGCCCATCGCCTGATCGTAATGGGCGAGGCTATCGAAGTAGGCATCAAGGATTTTCACGTCGAGGGGAGATTGGGCGCGGACGCCGGTGCTTAGTAGTATCAGTAGCGCAAGGGGGAGTAGTCGTTTCATTGGGCTCAAGGTAGCAGGCTGTTTGGCTATTTTATTCGGCCATAGATCAACGTTTGCCATGCGTCGACGGATGGTATGTTTGGTGCTATGCTTTTAGCCGGGTTGTCGCTTTTATCCCCTCTAACTCCCCGAGGGGGAGAACCAAAATCGACAACTTGGTTTGCGTCCGTTCGCTTTACCGCCCCGTTAAACTTTGCTTCTCCACCCTTCTCTGCACCAGCGACCGCGCCCATATATTTGCGGCTAAACCAAAAATACCATACACCATGCTTTTCCGATTCCTGGCGATTTTGTTCGTCTTCCTGCCACAATTCCTTTTTGCTTGGGGCGCTAACGGCCACCGCGTCGTCGCCCAAATCTGCTACGATAACCTCAACCCCACCGCCCGCGCCCGCGTGGACGCCGCCATGGGGGATAATCTGCTCGCCCAGCTGAGTACCTGGCCCGACTACATAAAAGCGGAAAAGGGGTGGGATTTCGCCAAATCCTGGCACTACATGACGGTGCAACCAGATATGACCGTCGCCGACGTTAACGCCGAAAACAGCGCAAAACCAAAGATCGACGACGTCCGCGAAGGGATCGAATTGATGGTCAACATCCTGAAGGGAGACGCCGCCGCCCGCAGCAAAATGACTGACCTGATGACGGACAATAAGCTGGAGCCCCTCGCCGGTTCCCTCGACGCAACGGCATTGGCTTTCCTGATTCACTTCATCGGCGACGTTCACCAACCGATGCACGTCGGTAAGAACCGGGATTCGGGCGGCAATAAGATCAGCGTACTATTCTTCGGCGACCGCAAAAACCTGCACTCGGTTTGGGACAGCAGCATCATCGAACACGAAAAACTGAGCTATACCGAGTTTGCTGCCTTCGCGTCCATTCACACCCGCGCCCGCAAGGCAAAGTGGGAAAACGACGATTTGGACACCTGGATCAACGAGTCCGTGGTTCTTCGCGAACGGATCTACAATACCCTCTACGATCGGACCGACCGCGAAACGGGCCTCCCCGACTTTTCCTGGGATTACCAGCACGACTTCCTACCCATCGTGGAAGACCGTTTGGCGGCGGCCGGCTACCGGGCGGCGGCACTTTTGAACGGGATTTATCGCTAACGTAATCATCCATACGTAAAAGCGCCAGTACGGTAACATACCGTGCTGGCGCCTCTTTTTTCGTCAAAACGATGTATTTCAGCGTAGTCGCAGAATTGCCCATCGCGCTCAAAGTGTGTTTAGCGTAGAAGCCTCTGTGTTACCTCCGTTATTTTTTGTGGGCTAAATTAATCGCGAAGCGATCTACGCCGCCGAAGCCGAAATCATCTCCTCCAAATCAGCATCTTCCACTTCTTTCTTCCGATCGGCGATGGTCAGAAACTCCTGATAGAGCTCGTCGAGCTGGACCTTGGTGACGTTGTGCCCCAAGTTCTTGAAGCGGTAGGCCAGTGCGGCGCGGCCACTGCGGGCGGTGAGTACGATGCGGGATTCGTCGACGCCAACTTCTGCCGGGTCGATGATCTCGTAGGTGTCGCGCCGCTTGATCACCCCGTCCTGGTGAATGCCGGAGCTGTGGGCGAAGGCGTTGTCTCCGACGATGGCTTTATTCGGTTGTACCACCATGCCCATACTCTCGCTAACGAGGTGGCTGGTTTCGAGCAGTAATTTGCTGTTGATGTTGGTGTACATTCCCAGCCGCTCGTGTTGGCGCATGATCATGACGACTTCCTCCAGGGCGGTGTTGCCGGCCCGCTCGCCGATGCCGTTGATGGTACACTCGATCTGCCGGGCACCGCCCATCGCGCCAGCAATAGAGTTGGCCGTGGCCAGGCCGAGATCGTTGTGGCAGTGGGTGCTGAGGGTACACTTGTCGATGCCATTGACGTTGTCGCGCAGGAAGGCGATCTTGGCCTGGTACTCGTCGGGTAGGCAATAGCCGGTGGTGTCTGGGATATTCAGGACGGTGGCTCCGGCCTTGACGACGGCCTGGATGACGCGGGCGAGGAACTCGTTGCTCGTCCGGCCAGCGTCTTCGGCGTAAAATTCGACGTCTTCCACGAAGCTTTTAGCATACTTCACGGCGTCGACGGCCCGGCGGATGATCTCCTCCGGCGTCGTGCGCAACTTGTACTGGATGTGGCTGTCGGAGGTGCCGATGCCGGTGTGGATGCGGGGGCGTTTGGCCGTCTTGAGCGAGTCGGCGGCGACTTCAATGTCTTTCATGACGGCCCGGCTCAGTGCACAAACGACGGGCTCGGAGACGGCGCGGCCAATCTCCCGGACGCTCTGAAAATCTCCCGGGCTGGAGATCGGGAAACCCGCCTCAATCACGTCAACGCCCAGTAATTCCAACTGGCGGGCGATGACGAGTTTCTGTGCCGTGTCCAGCTTGCAGCCGGGCACCTGTTCTCCGTCGCGGAGGGTAGTGTCGAAAATTTGAATTCGGTTAGTATTCATACGCGGTCGGCCCTGGTTAGGTGGGCGTTTCTATCTTTGTGGAACCGAAAGTAGTGCCTTAATTTGGTCAGGGCGACAAAACTAGGACATTGTAACGGAGTTTCCAGCGTCGGTCGTGCCTGTTAATCAACACAATTGCTACACCAGGTAAAGGTGAATTGTTCTACAAGTTACTGCTTGACAGTAATTTGCCCAAAGATGTTATACAATGCCAAAGCAGAAGACCGATGACTTATTAAAACTGGTGGCTTCGCTCAATCGGGCGGAGAAACGACACTTTCGCCTCTTTGTAAAGCGCAATCAGCAGGCGAACGCAGAAATTCTTTTCCTTCAGTTGTTCGACATTCTGGAGCGCACCGGCGAGTACGACGAAGAATACCTGCTGAAACGGATCGAAGGTATCAAAAAAAGCCAGCTCTCCAACCTCAAAGCCCACCTCTACAAGCAATTACTGACCAGCTTGCGCCTCCTGAACCGCAACAAGGACGAAGCCATCCTGCTGCGCGAAAATATGGACTATGCCCGCATCCTGTACAACAAAGGCCTGTACCGTCAGAGCCTCGACGTGTTGGACAAGACCAAGAAGCGCGCCCGCGACATCGAGGTACACACCGTTGCCCTGGAGATCGCCCAGTTCGAGAAGCTGATCGAGGGGCAGTACATCACCCGCAGCATCGAGAGCCGCGCCGAAGAACTGGGCGAGGAGTGTGCCGACCTGGCCATGAAGATCTCCGATACCGACGCCTTTTCCAACCTGGCGCTGCGGCTTTACGGCCTTTACCTCAAGCTCGGCCTGGTAAGCAACGAGCAGGATTTCTTCATGGTCAAGTCCTTCTTCCGCGGCCAACTACCCAAGGCGAAGTACGAAGATCTCGACTTCTGGGGCAAAATCTATTATTGCCAGAGCTACCACTGGATGCACCTGATGTGCCACGAATATCCGAGTAGTTACCGCTTCACCCACCGCTGGGTCGAGTTGTTCGACAATAAGGAGCGGATGATCGAGGCCAACGCGCCGCTCTACCTGAAGGGCATCCACAACAACCTCGCCGCGCTGTTTAATATGTGGCAGTACGACAAATTCATGGAGCAGCTGTCGGCACTCGAACTCTTCCCCCATAATTTTGACCTCACCAACAACGTCAACGTCGCCGGCCTTTACTACCTCTACCAGTTCGACCACCAGATTCGCCGCCATTACATGGAGGGTACCTTCAAGGAAGGCCTCGGCCTCGTACCCCAGATCATGCAAGTGATCGAAGAAAATACTTATCACTGGGACGATCACCGCATCATGATCTTCCACTACCGCATCGCCTGCCTGTACTTCGGGAGCGGCGATAACGACACGGCCATCGACTACCTCAACGAGATCATCAACCAACGCAGCCCCAATTACCGCTCAGATATCCAGGCCTACGCCCGCATCCTGAGCCTGATCTGCCACTTCGAGATGGGCAACGTGCAACTCGTCGAATACCAGGTGAAGTCGGTGTACCGCTTCCTGGCCAAGGTGGAACACCTGCAGGAAACCCAGCAACTGATCTTCCGCTTCCTGCGCCGCATTCCCCGCATCCGGGAGGAGCAACTGCGCGACGAGTTCATCAAGCTGAAGGGGAAACTCGACGCCGTGACGGTCAAACCCTTCGAGAGCCGGCCGTTCACCTTTCTCGACATCCCGAGTTGGCTGGAGGCCAAGATTGAAAACAAGACGGTGCAGCAGGTGATCCGGGCCAGGTTTGAGGCGCGGCGGGAAGAATAAGGGCGTCTCAAGTCCGCAAGTCTTTACTCTCCGGTCTGACGTGCGTTAATCGGTGTGCTGGAAGGTGGGCGCGGCCGCAGGTGCAAGGGGAGTTGGCGGAACATCCTTGCTTCGTCACCACTTTTTTTTGCACCGGCGGCCGCGCCCAAAGCAGCTTACAATTCAGCCATGAGGCTGCACTGTACAATTACTTTGCGAAAGTATTCTGTATTGGCATACTCTTTTGCGAAGGGCGACAGCAAGCGTAAGTACGTCTGCTGAAGATCGGTCCGTTCTTCCTTGTTCAGGTAGCCGTAGGCGTTTTTGATCGCTTCCATTTCTGCTACCCGGTAGGCCAGTGTGCGTTGGCTTAGATCGAGGGCGGCGGCCAGCTCCCGGTCATTGGTGGCGGCGGCGGCGCAGTCCAGGTAGTGTTTGGCTCGCTCCGCCCGGTAGATCAGCTGGAAGTCGTGGGGGGTGGTAGGGACTGCGGCGTGCTGGTCACCGTTTGGCCAGGCGACTGGTCCGGAGGGGAAATCAGCAGATTTGCCGTAAGTAAGCAGCATCCAGGCAGGCCCGAAAGCACTCAGGTTGAACCACGCCTGGCCAAGTGCCAGGCAGGCTTTTGCTCCATCCTCCTCCCCTTTACTACAAGCCTTTTCCAGTTCGATTAGTCGGCGCACCAGCTCCGCTTTTGAGGCGAGCGGCTTAATTTCCTGGCGTGATCCGCCGAGGATGTCCATGAAGGGAGAAACGGCGAGGTGGGAGTTTTCGTCGGTGACCGCTTGCCAGTAGCCGTTAAAACCATCCTTGAAGTACGGTTGCGCATCGTACCAGCTGCGCGGCACCCGCTGGAAGTAGGCCAGGGCCGTCGGGAGGTCGTTGCGCCGCAGGGCGACCGTGCCGGCTATGTCGAGGATGGCTTCCACCGGAGGGAGTTCCGACGACAGCAATAAGCGGTTGAAGGCCGTACGGCGGTCGTTACCGTCGATGCGGGCAAGAATTTCGTCCGTTACGCCCGACCCGAGTGGGCGGTCCAGGAAGTCGATCATTCCGTAGTAGTCGCTGCAGTAGGTGTCGCCATTAACCAGTTGTAAAGAGCGGTTATGGAGAAAATAAGCGGTAGCCGTATCGCCCGTTGCTGAAAATTGCTGGGCGGCGATCCGGCTTAGTACGGCTTTGGTCTTGGCTGCTTCTTCCGCCCCGGTGAACTGCGGAGCATTGTCGTCCTCCAGCGTCATTTCCAGGGCCAGCAACTGTTCTGCCAGTGCTTCCCGTACGCTTGCGTCTTTCAGGTCGCTACCCTGAAGCAGGGCCAGGTAGCGAATGACGCGAACCTGGCGGCCAGCCGCCGTCTTCCCTTCGCTGAGTGGCGCCAGGTGAGTGAGGGCCTGTTGGTAGTCTTCGTCGAGCAAAGCCGCCTGCGCCCGGAGGATGGTCGCGAACTCCGCCCGCGTACCGGCAGCCTGAAAGGCATCGATAAAGGCGCGTAGTTCCTTGAGGTAAGCGCGGTCTTTAGGGTAGTTGGCTTTGCGCAGCTCGGCTTTTTGGGCCGCGTAATCTTCGCTCCATTCGGGCCAGTCGGTGGAGGGCAAGGCAGGCCCCATTCCGGTTAAGCGGTGCGACAACAGCCAGTCTTCCACCTTATTGAATTCCCGGACGAGCAGCAGGTCGAGGATGGGGTTGGTGGGGTCCAGCCGGTAAGCTTCCTTGATGTATTCCAGGGCGCTGCCTTTTTGCTTTACCGCTGCCAGGGCGTAAAGGTTGGAGCGCTGCTGCTGGTCGCGGGCAGACGTCAGGTACTCCGTCGGGTCGATGACGTTTTCGGTGCGGTCGTAAGCCGCGATCGCTTTTTCGGGGGTGTTACGAAAGGCGTTGGCCATATCGAGGGTGTAGCTGCCCGAGCCCAGGTCGGTACCCGCTACGTGGAAGCGCGCCCAGTCGGCCAGCGCACCGGTCTGGTTTTTGAAGTGGCGGTTGAAGTATCCGGCCATCGTGGCTTCGTCATCGTCGTAGTAGGCGAGCAGCAGTAGTTGATAGGCGTAGCGTTCTTTTAGGAAGCTATGCTTTGCCGCGGCCTGGTAAGCGGTCAGTGCGCGTTGTTGGTAATCAGTGCGGTAGGGAGCCAGGGCTGGTTTGTCTGTTTCCGGCTCGGGCTTGTCCCAGTAGCTGTAAACGACGGCTTTTGATTCGTAGCCTTTGATGTAGCGGACGTACGCGAGCAGATCGGGGCGGGCGTGGATGGCTTGCCAGGCCGGGTTGTCGGCGTAGCGTTTGCCACTTTGTGGGTCTACCCAGTCTGCCAACCCGGAATCGTAGAGCAGGGCCATGACGTCATTCGGGCCGACTTTCGCCCCTAGTTCGCTGGCCCAGGCGGCGACGTTGCGCTGCCGGTCCTGACCCCGCCCGGCGTTTTGCAAGTGGTTAAGCCGCTCGGAGGAGTAAAAGAAGGAAGAATAGTCTTCCCCGATCAGGTAAGGGTTCAGCAGGGCGATGCGGTATTGTTCGCCCAGTACGTAGTAGCCGCAGGCGGAAGTGGCGGGTTGGCCGAGCAGGGAGAAGAAGAGAACGATCAGTAAATGGCGCACGGATACGGATGATTTGAAGCGAAGATAAGTAGCGCGAACTAAATAAAACGTCATGCTGTGCTGTGCTGTCACGCTCCGCTTAGCCCCTGCTACGTAATGTCGGCAGTCAGCAAACAGCAGTCAGGCCATGTTGATCAGGTTTAGCTCTTGAATGCTGACCGCTGTTTGCTAGGTTAAAATCGTGTTTTTGCGTGGAGGTCAAGAATCGCGTTTTGCTTAGTGCGCTTGCCTAAGGCTTGGTTCTGGTAGCAATCGGATAAAAAAAGGGCGGAAGATCATTCCCTATTCGGAACGGAATTTTTGGAGGATTGCCGGCAAATCATACGCTTCCAACCGGCCGGGTTGCCAGTCGAAAAAGTGGAGGTCCCGCAAGTCCGGTCGTTGGCCCAGCATGGCGGCTGCCCGCTCCAGGTTCAGCTGTCCGCCCGGCCCGTCGTAGCGGACCAGGTCGCCCGCCCGCACGAAGACATCGCCCAGCGTCGTGTCCCGCCGGAGCAGGAATTGATGGCTGGAGACGGCTAGGAATATGGGGTTGAGGCGGTCAGGCGTCGGGGTGATGCCCAGGAAACGCTCGTCCCGAAAGGCTGCCCCCCAGGCGAAGACTGGCAGGGCGGCATCAAGCGGGATGGGGTAAGGTGGTGCCTTGAGGTAGCCGCTTAGCAAGTCTTCGTTGTAGATGGCGTTTTTGACTTTTGCTTGTTGCACCGGCTCCATATTGTAGCACATTAGGAGGCCTTCGGGGACGGGCGGGATGCCATTGTCGACCCGCTCGCGGTATTGGTGCAGGCGGATGGTGACGCTGATGGTTAGCTCGGGGTTTAAGGCTTGCAGGGCGGAGAGGAAGGCGAAGTAGCGATCGCGGGAAGTGGGCGTCCAGTCGCAGTCAATCTGCCAGCGGGTGGCCGCTTCCAGGGCGGGGTGACCAGCCGCCAGCCCGACGACGGTGCGGCTGATCCTGCGGGCCAGGTCGTCAATATCGATGTTTTGCCGGAATACCCGTTCGACGATGAAGACGACCGGGGTGACGGACATACCAGCGGGAAACGCAGCGGCTGGAGGCAGTTGTAGCAGCCCCCGGGGGGCGGCGGCTGCGCGACCGAAGTCGTAATCCACGTCAAAAAACCGGAGGTAAAGTGCCGCTATGCCTCCCGCCCGCAACTCGGCTCCTGCGTCCGCGCCCAACTGCCAGTCGGTCCGCCAGTAATAAATACCGGGTGCCGGCGGGGATTCGTCGGGTGAGCAACCACTGATGAACAGGAACAGCAAGAAGTAGATACATCGCATTGGCGGGGTATGGATAAGGCTTATACGCCGAGAGGGTGGCCTACGGGCAACGCAAGGTAATACGGTAAGGCGATTCTCGCGGTTCCTCAATTTTTAAGCAATTGAAAATCAGTTGTGTAGTAGTGCAGAAATGTAGTTTTGTAGTGCTACCGCAGGTTGGAGGTCTTCAGATTGACGGGCGGCAGAACTACGGCCCTTTGCAATGGCCTCAATATTCTACTCATCAATAAGGATTTATTGCCGGTCTTCGTTTCCAAACCTCACTATACAGTAACGCCTCACTGATCTTAAAGTCTTTCGGCTTGCGCTGTGCAGCCTGTAAGCCCGGCGATCCATCATCAACTTTACCTTCGTTCACAACGTTTTATTAGGGTAGCTTTATCCGTCTGTAAGTTCCCGATTCGGTGTACCTTGCCCCGTACAACGTTACATTCCCGCCGGCGGTAATTCCCGCAATTCTTATTCATTCAGAACAAAAAATAACTCCCACAAATGGAAAACGGTATCCTCACCGAAGCACAGCAGAAAGATCCGGAAATGATCACCCTGCTCCTTGACAAAATTGTCAAGAAAAAAGGATTTGAGAACATTCGGGCCAACGCCGAAGGCTACGAAACGCCCGCCAAAATCCGTCGCGGTAAGGAAACCGAGGCCTATTTCATCCCCGACTGCACGGGCGAAGTGAACGGCCGCAAATCTTACTTCGAGCTCGGTATGAAGTCTGACGACGAGCGCGAACTGGTCACCAAATGGCGCCTGCTCAGCAGCCTGGCCAACTACAAGCACGGCAAGCTTTACCTCGCCGTACCCCGTGGTCACATGGCTTTCACCAACCGCATTTTGGCCGATTACCCGATCAACGCCGAAGTGATCAAGATCTGAACACGATCCGCTTCCAGGAGCAACGAAAAATGAAAAGCCCCGGCTTCCGATTGTGGAGCCGGGGCTTTTTTAGTCTGTTAGGTTTTTAGCATTTAAGTAGTCGGACAAAATTAAGCTTAACAGTGGGCAAACCCCTCTCCCCCGGCCCCTCTCCCGTGGAGAGGGGAGACGTGACGAAATATTGTAAAGCGGTACTGTTACAGTAATTCTGTCCAACTACTTATCACCCTGGCCCGGAGGTAAATTTTCAGCTTGATCGCTGGGGGACAAGAGCGTCCGGACACTCGGAGGTAAATTTTCAGATTGATCGCTAGGGGACAAGAGCGTCCGGACACTCGGAGGTAAATTTTCAGCTTGATCGCTTCGCATCAATCTGAAAATTCACGCTCCGAGGTCCTCCATCCCGCCAGCAGGGACAATCTAAGGACCTCGGAGCGTTGCGACCGGCGAAATTGCAGCGCAATTTTGGCGGTCGTAACCTCCGAGCGTCCGGTCCTCCGGTTTTGCCCCGAGCGTCCGGACACT
>Ga0136553_1000352_pt1 | contig 16106 bp, 16 predicted proteins | sample AntRauTorckE5430_FD_101384 | JGI IMG/M metagenome (GOLD analysis project Ga0136553, IMG submission 101384) | Saline lake microbial communities from Rauer Islands, Antarctica - Metagenome Torckler E5 #430 | ecosystem: Environmental > Aquatic > Non-marine Saline and Alkaline > Saline | place... | reverse complement strand
TGGTAGAAACTCAAACCTCCGTACACGCGGTACGCTAGGTTGAACTTGCGGAGGTATTCCTCGAAGATGCGCGACTGGGCGTTGGTCCGGTAAAGAATGGCAATTTCCTCGTTCTTCAGGTGGTAGCGGCTCTTCTGCTCAAGAATGGTATCGGCTACGCGGCGGCCTTCCCCCGTATCGTCCATTTCGCGAATGATCTTGATCTTCTCACCTTCCCCCTTATGGCTCCAGATGTTCTTCTGGATCTGCCGGCGGTTATGGCTGATGACCGCATTGGCCGCCTGAACAATATGCTCGGTACTGCGGTAATTCTGCTCCAGCTTAAAGGTCTGGATGCCGTGATCAGCAAAATCGCGCTCAAAGTCGAGAATATTCTGGATCGTCGCCCCACGGAAGGCGTAGATCGACTGCGCATCGTCGCCGACTACGCAGATGTTACGCGGACTTTTGGGGTACATCACCAGCTTCTTCACGATGGCGTACTGCAGGGTATTCGTATCCTGAAACTCATCCACCAGCACGTATTTGAACTTGCGGCGGTATTTTTTCACTACCTCCGGATGATTCTGAAGAAGCTCGAAGAGACGAAAGAGAAGGTCGTCAAAATCCATCGCTCCGGCTTTCTTACAGCGGGCGACGTAGGCGGCGTATATTTTATGGACCAGGGGCATTTTTGCCTGCTTGTCCTGGGTCAGTAGCTCCGTATTGTTCACGTAGAGCTTAGGCGTAATGAGACTAGATTTCGCGCTGGAGATCCGGTTTTTAATGGCGTTGGCCTGGTAGACGGACTTGTCCAGATTCAGCTCCTTGATGATCTGATTGATCAGACTTTTGGTATCGTCCGTATCGTAGATCGTGAAGTTGCTCGGGTAACCAATGTGCTTGGCTTCCACGCGCAGAATGCGGGCGAAAAGGCTGTGAAAGGTACCCGCCCAAATGTCGGATGCTTTACCACCTATTACCTTGGAAATCCGCTCCTTCATCTCGCGGGCAGATTTATTGGTGAAGGTAAGGGCAAGGATTTCCCACGGCGCAATTCCTTTTTCGATCAGGTGAGCGATGCGGTAGGTCAGTACCCGTGTTTTACCCGATCCGGGGCCGGCGATAACGAGCACAGGGCCTTCGGTGGCCGTGGCTGCCTGGCGCTGCACATCGTTAAGTTCGTCGAGGTAATGGGGTGGCCGCGGGCTTACGGAATCGGACATTTGTGCTATTTTCTGAGGCGGCAAATATACGACGGACAGGGCGGGCGGGCCAAAGAAAATACAGTAAATTGTTTACGGATTAAGCTTACAACAATTATTTGTGTTTTCTGGGCGCGGGCGCTGGTGCGGAGGGAGGTATAAGAGCACAGCTTGTTGGTTCCCCGTGCCTTTAGGCCAAAGAGCGGTAGCGAGGACTAATCTATAATTTTGATTCCCCGTGCCTTTAGGCCAGAGAAGACTGTCTCCGGTCCTGAGTACGCCACAAACAAGTGAGTAGCTACGCCCACCAGCCTAAAGGCAAGTGAACACCAGCCTAAAGACGGCCGAACAAAACCCAGCCTTAAACCTCCTATTGCACCCGCGGCCGCGCCCAAATACTACCTACTTTCTTCCTCCCCAATAAAGTAAGTAGCCCGCCATTCCTCGTCAACGTACCAACGGCCAGCTGGTACCATCACTTCCTTACCATTGATCTCCATTACCTGCGGCAAAAGGTCGCTGATCACCACTTCCACGCGGAGAGGAATACGGAAAGTCAAGCTATCTCCCCGAAACTCATAATGCCAGTAAGCACCAGTATCACATTCATCCCCGACAATCAGATAAGGCGCAGTTTCATGAAAGCGGTAACTCTGGAAAACGAGCGTTTCTACGCCATTACTAAAAGCAATTTTGTCCGTACCAGAAAATTCTAAACTGAGCCCCTCGAGGTCCTCTTCGTAAATGGTAAGCGCGTTCTGCATTCCCTCGATTTCCTCCCAGCGGCGGCGGTGTCTCTTACGGGCTTTAAGCGGCATCAGTTCTATGCGGTCGGGCGTTGCCGGGAGTGCAGCCAGGACGTCAGCCGACAGCCTCATCGTACTGGTATCTGCCCGGACAAGCTTGTAGTTGTTGAAGAACCGAAAGCTGCGGTCGGTAACCGAGCGGCCATACAGCGTGTCTCCACCTAAAGACACGGAATCCAATGGGATCACGGTCATCCCCTTTTTATAGTTATCGTAGACTAAAATCGGCTGGGCAAAGCGCCCGTACAAACGCCACAGACTACTCTGACTGCCATTGCGCATGTAGTATTCAACGTCGGGCACGGCATTATTCTCCGAATTACCAACCATTTTGGTCCAGTCCCGGTAGCCACGATAGCTGCGGTTAATGAGGCAGCCCGCAGATTGCCCCATATCGTTGAATACGTAGTTGCTTCGATCGCTCGGACCAGTTAGCGCATTCCCGCCGGTATTCAGTTCGCCGGAAGTCAATAACCCAATGGCCTCCGGGATGCTATCCACACGCCTCAGCCGGTGCAGGTAAAAAGTGCTGGCCCGGGAAGTGTCGGTTAGCGTAATGGTATCCTGACCGATTGTCGAAAAGCGCCAGTGTAGTGTGGGGTCTGATCCCCCTTCAAGGTAACCGTTTACGATCGGATATACGCGCGCATTGTCCACGCTGCGGAGCGAGCGTACGGTCAGTGCGCTATCATTTATGGTAATAATATTGGCCTGGCTGATGTAATCGTCACGAAACCCTTTGTCGTTGCCGACTATCAGGAACTCGTTGACCGGCGGAAGAGATGGATCGGCATCAGGAGAACAGGCACTGAACCCAGTAAAAGCTAGGGTTAATAGCAGAAAAATAGGTTTCATATGGGGTGATTGGGCCGTATACGTGCACGGTAGATGTGGCCCTTTTGGGTTTTGGTGGGTGGGTTTACGATTCACACCTCCGGTGAATATTTTATCTCCGGCTCCGCCTGCGTAAAATGAAGCATCAGAGGAGAAATCATTTCCTGTGCTGAGTCATCATCGGATCACAATCCGCTTACTGCCAATGCGGCCATTCTCCAGCAAAATCCGCACTAGATAGACACCGGAGGGCAGACCGGTAGCGTCGATATCAAAGGTTCTACTCGTTTGCCCAACGGCAATATTCTGGCAATCTGCTACCCTACCGGTGATGTCTAACAGATCGAGCCGTTCAGCAATCACGGGCTGACTAAAGTCGAGCGTCAGCCTGCCAGCGGTAGGGTTCGGCCATACAGCAAAACTCACTGCTGGCCCTTGTCCGTTTATAGTGCTTACCAATTCACCGGAGACAACATCCTTGATATTGGCCTTGAGTTCGGCCAGGGTATAACTATTAATTCCGGGTGCCACCGGCCCGGTGATCATCTCTCCGTTAACCTCTAGGGCTGCGGGCCCACAGCCGGGGAAGTCATAGATCGGGTAAGGATTGCTAAAATTTTCCAGCGTGTGGCCGAAATAAGAAAATATTCCTTGGGTTGCCGAGTGAAGCAGGATGTATTCACCCCCGTCAACCATCTCCCGTACCGGTCCGTTGCAGTTGCCGCCGTCCTGTCCCCAGAGGGTCACGGTATCAGCAACCATGCCTCCGTAGAGGTTTTCAATAACGACAAAATCAAAGAGGATAGCTCCTGCTTCAGGGTTGCGGTAGCCAATAAATTTGGCGTGACGCACTACCGCAGAAGTGTCTGATTCATTAAAATGCCATGAGGCATAGGTGGAAAAGTCTGGCGCAAACGCGCAGGAACAAGCCGATAGGGCGGTAGAAGAGGAAAGGAGGAGGAAAAATAGTAGCGTGCGCATAAGTCTAGGTGTTTGTTTACTGGTGTAGACGTAAGATGCGGCGACTTCGTTGGAAGTGAGCTCAGGTAATTATTATGCGCAAGTGGTTAATTACGTGGGTCGCGAAAGGCTATACTACTGTCGGACATATGAGGTAAAAACGTAGCTCAGGAGACTGTTCATCTAAGTGTGTCTACATTACTTCACAGTTAGACACGATTATTATGGCAAAGAAAAGAAATAAGACGCGTTCATTAGAAGAGCTGTTTACCGATCCAGAGCAGCTTAAGCGTATGCAGGCACACCTTTACTCTGGCAAACCAGTTTTAGAACGTGGCGGCGGATTCGCTGAGATGCTTCAGGCGATGGTCAATGCAACGCTGCAGGGCGAAGCTGTGGCTCACGTTACTGACGACCGAGCTGAAGGCAAGTTCAATAAGCTCAATGGCTACACCGATAAGACAGTGATTTCCGATGCTGGCCCATTATCTATTCGAACACCCCGTGATCGTAACGGTGATTTTGAGCCGGAGTTAATTCCTAAGCGTCAACGAGAACTTTCGAGTGGTTTGGACAAACAGATTCTGGCACTATATGCTCAAGGAAATTCGATAGAAGATGTTCGTCGCTTACTCGCTCAGATGTTTAGCATAGATATTTCAGCGGGTAAAATATCAACTATTACAGATCAGATTTTACCGGTACTCCAAGAATGGCGCACACGTCGACTGTAGTCTTTCTACGGCGTTGTTTACATGGATGCTATTTACTTTAAAGTTAGGCATGAAGGAAAATATTCGATGCGAGCCTTCTATACTGTTTACTCTATCGACGTTGAGGGTAAACGTGACTTACTGGGCATGTATATAGCTGAAAGTGAGGGGTCTAACCGCTGGGGAATGGTTTTGCAAGACCTCCGCCGCCGTGGAGTGGAAGATGTCCTTGTCTTCTGTACAGATAATCTTACGGGCTTTAGTGAGGCAATGGCTTCAGTCTATCCGGCAACGATTGTTCAAAAGTGCATAGTCCATAAGTTGCGTAACAGCACCCGTTTTGTGAACGACCGCGACTTGAAAAAAGTCAATGCCGAGCTGAAGACGGTATATACATCCGAGAACCTTTCAGCGGCGCTGACCGCCTTTGCCGCATTCAAAGTGACCTGGGATGACAAGTACCCCTTGCTTGTGGAGAGCTGGGAACGGGATTGGGATGAACTAATGGCCTTTATGGATTTCCCCTTTGAGATGCGGAAGATGATCTATACGACTAACCCAGTAGAGGCATTGCATCGTATTGTGCGTAAGCTTATCAAAGGTAAAGCTGCCTGGGTTTCTGATACCGCATTGATGAAACAGATATACCTCAGTCTGATGCATAACGAGAAATCATGGAAGAAGAATACTTACGGTTGGAAAGCCATTGTGCGCGACCTGATCAAGACCTACGGGGAGCGCATCACCAAGCATTTGGACACCGCTTAAACGGGCAGCGCGCGATCCGCGCCGCGAAGTCTCCGGCCTTCGGCCTCCGACTTCGCGGCGCGGATCGCGCGCTCGTCGCAAGGCTTCGCCTTGCTAGAGACTATTATTAACCCAGACACACTTAATTGAACTATCCCTAGCTCAGTACGGGCGACCGTAAAGGACCTCCCCTACTGGCCTCGCTCGAGGAGGGCCGCGCTCGCTTTGTGAGCACAAAATCACTTCATGTGACCGCCGTTAGTATAACACACAACGAAAACGAGGTGTTCCACAAACACTCTCCGCTGCCCAAAGCGACCCTCCGGGCCTATGGTTCTTATACACTTGTCGGCAAGTCATCATCCTTATCGGAAGGGAGCCAGTGGCCCTTTAGGCGTAGCGTTCGTTCGATCACGTCGCGGACAGCGCCACCGCCGCCGTTGGCATGGCTGACGTAGCTGGAAATAGAGAGAATTTCCGAACAGGCATCTCTCGGGCAGGTGGGAAAGCCGACGAGCCGCATCACATTGTAATCCGGCACATCATCCCCCATGTAGAGGACGTTTTCGCCCGTGATCTCATCATCGTAGAGGTACATAAACTCACGGTAAGCTTCTACCTTATCGCTAATACCGTGGTAAATATCAACCACCCCGAGGCCCTGCAGCCGCTTAACGACGCCTTCACTTTTACCCCCCGTGATAATGGCCACTTTGTAGCCCATATCAAGCGCCCGCTTGATCGCGTAGCCGTCCCGGACGTTCATTTGGCGCAATAGTTTGCCGTTCTCCAAAACAAGAAGTTGGGAGTTGGTAAGCACACCGTCTACGTCGAAAATAAAGGTATTTATTGGGTCGAAGCGTTCGAGCTCGTTCATATTTTAGAGACTAGTGATCTGGTACAGTGTACTTTGAATTTGATGCCCTAAGTCTCCGGATTTTCGCAGCGTGGCGAGGCGCTGAAACCAGAATTTAGCCGTAGTCACCACGTAGCGAAATGAAGATTCCAGCAACGAAACTAAGGCGTAAAAAGCCAGAACTTGGGTGCATTGAAATTTAGATTACACTGTGCTAGTTGTCTAGCTCCTATACTGCTGTCGGGCACATGAGGTAAAACGCGGTGGCAATCATGACCCAGTACGGGTGACCGCAAGGGATCGCCCCTACTGGCCTCGCTTCGCGAGCACAAATCACCTCATGTGACCGACGCTAGTATAGTTTCTAGCTTCTATTTACTGGTTGTCACGCCATTCATAAACCCACTTAGCCTGAATCTGCTCTAAATGCTCCTCGGTGGAAGTATCTTTAGTGCCCGTAAAACTAGGGATTTCCAGTATCCAAGTAAGCAGTTCTGTAAAGCGGATGCGGTATATTTTACCCTGATCCATCTCATCGCCGAAGCGATCGTAAAGGGCCATGGCGATGTCTTCGTGGTCGGCCCAGCCGAAGGGGAAGTTGTCGAAATCTTTGAAACTCAAGAGATAATAATTTAGTCTGTTAGTACTTTAGAATGTTAGACTTTTAGTTTGTGAATCCGTTGAATGGTCTTTCTAGAAGACTCACGAACTAAAGGTCTAACGGACTAGCACAGTGTAATTTAAGTTTGACGCGCTGAGTCGCTGTATTTTTGCGGCGTGGCGAGATGCTGAACCCGAAGTTTAGCCGTAGTAGCCGCGTAGCGAAATGAGGATTTCGACAACGAAACTGCGGCGTAAAGTCCAAGGCTTAGATGCATTGAAATTTAGATTACACTGTACTAGTGCTCGTGTCCGATGATTTGCTTCTGGTTCGGAATCATAACCTCAATCACGGCGTTTTCGTCAAGGATAACGGCCTGGCAGCCCAGGCGGCTTTCAATGCGGGGGTTGATGGCGCGGTCGATAAAGTCCTCCTCCTTATCGCTGATTTCTTCCAGCGCACCTTCACCTTTATTGACGTATATGTGGCAGGTGCTGCAGGCGCATACTTCGCCGCAGTTATGATTAAGGTGAATTTCGTTCTCCTCAGTCACTTCCAGAATGCTGACGTCAACGGGTATGTTCTCGACCGTTTTCGGAGCAATGCTCTTGTCCTCAAAGGTAAATTTTACGATAGCCATATAGTAGTTTGAATTATTAAGGGCGCAAAGCTGGTCGCTAAACACTTAGTAATGTTAACCCGTCAATTGGCTAAAGCGTTTAGTGAGGCTGGAAATAAGGTGACTTATTTCGCTTTCCAACGTTTTCAAGTGGGCGCGGACGCGGGATGCGAGGGATGGTCTTTTGGTCTGTTTGTTTTTTTTGGAATTGATGGTCGATTTTCCGGCAATAGTCTTAGCCTACATCACCAACGGGAGTACAGACTCCCCATCCCTAATTGAACGTATGCGAAATAGTAGCCTGCTCAGCGATGCTACCGGTTGATTTTGTAGATATTTAAAATAAAATACAACATTTTGCATTTAAATTCATCGGGCCATAAAAAAACCGTCGCCAACTTACGTTGACGACGGTTTAAAAGTAGCGGGGACAGGACTCGAACCTGTGACCTTCGGGTTATGCATACCACTATAGCTTTCGCTACGCCCGTCACCTAATTGCGACGGATTTGATGGTCTGGACTTTCTCTTCACCGGTAAATAAATACTACGGTGTTCACCATCAAGTCTCTACACCTTCCGATTTAAACCGAAGTTTAAAAAGGCTTGGCTCGGGATTACCATACTAAAGGCTTCCCCGAATTTGATGAAATTCACTATGGAGTTTCCTCCATAGCAGCCCAAGCAAGCTTAAAGTTCTGATAAATCAGTGTATCACTTAAGTAAATATGATACATAGTCGTTAAAAACGACCCTTTAAGTTACAATCTTGAGCCCGACGAGCTACCAACTGCTCCACCCCGCGATGTTAATTTTTTGCCGTTAAGCAAAGCCCCTACGTTAAGGGACCGCAAAGATAGAAAAGATTCTGAAACCGCACAAGTTTATCATTCTTTTTGAAAAAAAAATGTGCGCTTAGTGAGAGACGGTCCGTTCCATGGCTACTGATCCGCTTCGGGAGCGAGTTGTACCTTGAGTCCCTCCAGATTATTAGTGATTCTGAGTTGACAGCCGAGGCGAGAATTATCTTCCACAAAGAAAGCCTGGTCCAGCATATCCTCTTCTGCATCGCCCATCTTGGGGAGCTCAGTCTCGGATAAAACGTAACAGTGGCAGGTGCTGCACAGCGCCATACCTCCGCAAGTTCCTTGTACAGGGAGGTCATAGGCTTTACAGACCTCCATGAGGTTCATGTTCATATCCGTCGGAGCTTCCAGCTCATGGGCTTCGCCGTGGCGATCTACTACGGTGATGAGTACGTTTCCGTCTTCGGTCATTTGTTCTTTGGTTTTAAGAAAGTACAAAGGTAACGGGTAGTGGGTAGAATATAAAGGTTGGGTTAACCACTATACCAATCAGGCGTAGCGGACACCCGACGCGGAGCATCTACCGCCAGGGTGAGCGTACCAGAGCGGTAGTCTGCATTCCAACGATCGGCTTTAAACCAAGTACTGCTCATCATAAAGCACCTGCTTCACCTCCTCGTTAATCCGCGTCCGGCTCATCAGGTCAAGTTCTTCGGAGCGATGATAAGCTTCCAGCAGAATGTACTGCGCGCTACTGTCTCCTGGGCGTAAGATGTAGGCCAGCTCGATGACACCCTCCTTGCGGAAATGCTTCATCTCACGGGAAATAATATTCCAAGGCAAGCCGGTGGCTATTATCAGGTCGTGGGGGCTGACCTTATAATCATAAGCAATGAAAATTTCCTGTAGGTCCTCAATGGTAAGGTAGCTTTCACCCGAAAGCTTCAAGCCAGGTACCTCCTCTAGCGGTGCGGACAGCTCGTAGAAGTACTTAGTCCCCGTCGGGTTGGTCCCGGCGCTTAGCAGACCGCCTGTAGACAATCCCGATAACCGGGCCGAGGCCTCTCCTTTGGTAAGGTCTGTTTTTTCGGCGATCATTTCTGCTGACAGTAACCCACCGGGCTGCTTCTCGAACAGTCGCAGAAACTTCAAGTCAGATATAATCCGCTGGGTGTCAGCAGATCTTTGCTCGCCACGGTATTGGAAGTAAGCTACGATGGCGCACATGGCAACTATAGTTCCACCGAGAAACATAGAAACCATGAGCCCTTTAGGTACATTGCCTTTTAGCATTATGCCACCAACGCTGATTAGCACGGCGAGAACTGCTATTATTATCGATAAGGTCTTCTTCATCTTGTCAAGATACTAACGAACCAAATAAAGCTCCAGCTGCCGCCCATCGATGTACCGAAACGTCTCCCCGTCCCAAAAACCATCCTCTTCCATCATCATCCGGATGTCTTTGCCCCAGGCGTCGATCTTCACTTTGGTGTTCAGCTCGATGCTGTAAGCGGTATTGGGATACAAGGGGTAATCTCCGCGTACGGGCACCCCACCCTGCTGGTCCCAAAGACCGATGGTAGGTCCGGCACCGTGACCGTGGTAGCCGATCGGGTGGGTATAGATGGTCGGTCTCAAGCCCTCATCCTTTCCTTGCACCAGCGCCCGCGCCAAAAGATCGTTGCCGCTGCGGCCATTCTCGAATTGCTCCGTCAGAATGTCCATCGTACGCATGCCCAAACCGAAGGCTTTCACCAGATAATCAGGCGCTTCCGTCTCACCCGGTTTGAGTACGTAAGCGTTGTGCTGGGTATCGGTATTCAGGCCGCAGTAGGTGATGCCGTAGTCGCAGTGCAGCAAATCGCCGGGCTGAATAACACTTGCATCGGGGCGACCACTGAATTCGTATAATTGCTGATTTTCAGCGCGTTGCACATCCACCGTCGGATGAAACCAGATACCGAGACCGAGTTCATTGGCCCGTTCGCGCATGTACCAAACAACCTGATCCGTAGTAGTCACACCAGGGGTAATCACCTTATTGCTGAACGCCTCAGCGATGATCGTGTGCGCAACGCCCATCACTTGGCGGTAGACCGTCATTTCGGACGGCAGCCGCGTTTCCAGCCAGCCAATCGCCAGTTTTTCACCACTCATCAGGCGCGGCCGCAGGTGCTCAGGAAGGGTCTCCCGAAGCTTGTCGTAGTGCCATGAACTGATGCCATCGGCTAAACCGAAGTCTGCGCTGCGGTTAACGGCAATGTTGGCCGGGTTGCGCTCTTCGATGATCTCAAGCAGCGCCACCCACTGATCTGGCTGCTTTTCCGGGTCCCAGGCTTTTTTGAACACGTCGCCTACGTCGTAGCGGGCACAAGCGAGGGTTTCGAGGTCACCGCCTTCCCCTTCGTCGTAAATCACCAGCATCGTTGTCCGGCGGGCCCCCATCCACTTACTCGGCAGCATAGTATTGAGCACGGGGTCCTCGTTGTACTCCCGGCTGATGATGATCCACATCTCAATGCCTTCGCGGCTCATCAGCATGGGAAGGATTGTTTTAGCACGCTCGCTTAGCCAAGCGTCGTGAAGTTCTCCCCGTTGCTCCAGGGATAGAATGGCGGGCATCTCCGGTTGAGCGGAAATACTAATCGGTAAGGCGAGCAAAAGCCAGAGTATAATGTTTTTCATTTTTAGAAATTTTCAGATGAGTAATAGTTAAAACAACTCCGGTAGCTACGCTCTCGTTTTCTCCCTCTTCTCCTTTTAGCAAAGGAGAAGAAGACAAGGGAAAGGCCTCAAAAATCGAAGCCAGGCAGCAACGGCAGCACAAAGTAACAAACCAATGATATAATAAAGATGGAGATCACGTTCATCCGAAAGCCCGCTCGCGCCATATCCGGAATCGTAAGGTAACCGGAACCGAAGACCACCGCATTCGGCGGCGTGGCAACTGGCAACATAAACGCGCAGGTCGCCGCCAGGGTAGCGGGCACCATCAGCGAAGCTCCGGTAACGCCCAGCGGCGCAGCGGCAACCGCCAGCACGGGCAGCAGCATGGAAGTAGTAGCAACGTTACTCGTAATTTCGGTCAGAAAGTTAACAGCTGCGACTACTACTATGGTAACCAGCAACAGGTTTACGCCGTCCGGTACACTCAGGTGATTACCGACATATTCCGCCAAGCCGCCCGCTTCAAAGCCAGCCGCCAGGGCGAAGCCGCCACCGAGAAGAAGAACTACGCCCCACGGAAGCTTAACGGCTTCCTGCCAGTTGAGCAACGCACTCCCCTTCTCTTTGCCGGGGACCAAGAAGAGCGCCGTCGCCCCGATCATAGCAATAACCGTATCGCTGATGCCGGGGATGAGCGGCGCGAGTAAAGTCTTACGAAACACCCAGGCCGCCGCCGTGATGACGAATACGATGAGTACTTTGACCTCCTCCCGGCTCATCGGGCCAAGTTCTTTTTGTAACCGCCTAATCTCTGCCCTACCACCCGTGAAAGCGTCTTTCTCAAACGTGAAGGCCACCCGCGTAAGGTACCACCAGCAGATTACCAGCAGCACCACGGAGATGGGCAATCCAACCCGCATCCAGTCCATAAAGCCAATCTCTACGCCAAACACCTCTTTAGCCTGTCCGGCCAGCACGAAGTTTACCGGCGTACCCACCAACGAAGCCATACCGCCAATGGAAGCCGCATAGGCGACGGCCAGCATCATGGCCTTACCGAAGGTACTGTTTTCGTTCACCTCCGTAGTCGGGTCATCCTCCAACTGTTTGGCGATGGCCATGGCGATCGGGAGCATCATTACCGAGGTCGCCGTATTGGAAATCCACATCGAAAGAAAAGCGGTAGCCACCATCGCGCCCAGGATTACCATCTTCAGGTTGGAGCCGATCAGGTTAATGATGCCCAGCGCAATTCGCCGGTGCAAATTCCACCGTTCCACAGCCATTGCAATGATGAAGCCGCCCAGGAAGAGGAAGACGAGGTAATGACCGTAAGGCTTAGTCACTTCGCTCGCGTCCAGCACACCGGTGAGGGGAAAAAGTATGATCGGTAACATAGCGGTTACGGAAATGGAGATCGCTTCGGTCGTCCACCAGATGGCCATCCAGGCGGTGGTAGCCAGTACCGCTGTTCCACCGAAGGGCAGGCCTTCGGGGCGAAATAAGGCAAGGATTAGGGCGAAGGCGAGAGGGCCTAGGATTAAGCCGATTTTTTTTGTGGTCATGTACATGAAATTACTAATGGTCTCAATGGGCCGGTAATGTTACGAAATTTTACGGCTTAACATTGGTGTCCGGCGGCCCACTTAAAAACGTCGATTTAAATACTGTCCGATTTGCGGCCTGGCGTTTTTGTTCCTACGTTCTCAAAAAATCCTTAGCTACGGAAATGATTTTTTGTGCGCGTAGAGGCAAAATAAGACGGCCGAAAAGCGACAGTTATTAAATTGACGTTCCTTAAGCCCGAAGGGTTGTCTTTCACGCCGGAGAACCGAGCTCTCCCCCCTTCCCCATTCGGATAGCGACCAACCGCTCCAGGCTATCCGCCGTCCGGTACATGGCATCTTCGAGGGTAATGGATGACAGGTCGAGCAGGGCGTGAACATTGTCTACACCCAGAATGGCGGCATCTTGCGGGGTAATTTCACTGCGGCCGCAAAGGGCGATCACTTTCGGCACCCCGGCCGCGCGCGCGCGCTGGGCCACGCCGTTCATCACTTTACCGTGTAGGGTTTGAGCATCGATCTTACCTTCTCCAGTGATGAGAAGGTCTACCTCTTTTAATAAGGTATCGAAACCAACCACCTCCATTAGTACATCGGTACCGGTACGAATTTTAGCCCCGAGGAAAGCTGAAGCACCCGCGGCCAAGCCTCCAGCCGCGCCGCCACTGGTAAGGGTATTTACATCAGCGTTCAAACAGGTTCTTATTTGTTGAGCAAAATGGGCCATGGACGCTTCCAGAGCCGGCAAATCGGTTTCAGCAGCGCCCTTTTGGAGAGCGTATGTATAGGTTGCACCTTCGGGACCCAACAGTACATTATCTACGTCGCAGACGGCGGTGAAGCGTACGTCTTTTAATCCCGGAAGTACTTCCTGCGTGTCGATGCGGCTAACGTAACGGAGGGAAGATCCGGTGGGGACAAAATCTTCCGGCCGGTCGCTAAAGAAGCGGTAGCCGAGCGCGGCGGCCATTCCGGAAGCGGCGTCGTTGGTAGCGCTGCCGCCGAGAAAGAGGTAGATATCGGTCGCTCCGCGGGCAATGGCATCGTCGATCAGTTGGCCTACGCCGATGGTGGTGGTTAAGCCGGGGTCGCGGCGGGGGACGGGGACGTGTTTTAATCCGCAGGCCTCGGCGATTTCTATGTAGGCTTTGCCCTCAGACAGTAGGTATTCCGCAAGGACGGGTTTGCGCAGCGGGCCGGTTACCTCCAGGCGGTGGCGCTGAACGGTTGGTAGCGCGGAGGCCAGTAGTTCAAGGCTGCCCTCTCCGCCATCGGCCATTGGCTGCTGAATGATTTCTGCTTCGGGGTAGACCTTACGGACAGCACGGGCTATTGCGGCGGCAACTTCGGCGGCGCTTAGGGTGCCTTTGAATTTGTCTGGGGCTATTAGGACTTTCATGCTGCGAATAGATTATAGAGATCAGCCTCAGGGCCGGGAATTAAATAAAGTGCCACTCTTGCTCGGTTCCTTTTGACCGCTGGCTTCGTTAAAAAGCCTCGCTAACGCTACGGTGTTGCCTACGTTTTTTGCCTCACCAGCAACCAAAATTAACCAGATCAAGAATCACACTTTATTTAATCCCCGTCCCTAAAGGCCGGGCAACCATCAGTCTTCCAGGATAGGCTTGCCGAGCACAACCTTCACTTCGGGCGAAATTTTAATAATGATCTTCAGAATGAGCGGATCACGCAGGGGCGCCTGGGTCTTTTTCTGAAGCCGATAGGCCGTACGGATCGTAGAAAACACAGTGATGATAGCGTGTTCCCCCTTGTGGTCGGCCAGGCGTTTAACGATGGCTTCGTCGGACCAGTCTTCGTGGCGGCCGAGTAGCTCCACGTTGAGGCTCGGGCTGATGGCCAGGCCCATGCTAAAGCTGGTAATTTCCAGTCCATATTTGGCCAGTTGCGGAAAAATACCCAGCCAGTCTTCGATAACGGCGAGGCTTTTCCCCCTCGCACCTTCGCCTACCGATCCGGCGATGTCGTTCATTCCTTTCAGGGTGGCGTTCCAGATGTCTCCTAGCATAGTATGTAAGTTCGTTGGTCTGCAATTTAGGTGTTTTTCATTTGGGTACCGAATCACGTTCAGAACCACGGAACCCCTTCAGGAGAATTGGTGGCGTGGGCGCGGACGCGGGTGCAAGGGAATGGATGGAGGCAATGTTTCTACCCCTTCTAAAACCGTCGCTTCGCATGGACCTGTTCTGTTGGCGGCTTTGTTTCCTAGAATTTCACAGCCCCGGAACTCCAGACAAGGCTAACGCCCTTATATTGTTTCCCGGGCTACCATGTTTAATCCCTACAGGATTATTTATGAATAAATGGAAGCACGGCCTTTAACCTTTCTTTATCCACCCAGGAATGGATTGAATATTTCGTCAACGTTGAAACGACAGGTACCAGTATTAAATCTAATACCGCCTCTGATGACGCCAATAATGCCTTTACCTGCAGTTTTTCCGACGACGTTACGACGGCCTTCACGACCCCATTCCCCGAAGGCTGGAATACTTGCGAAGAGATCAATGAATCAACCGATATTATGCTGGATGCGGGCGTCTCAGACCTTCCGTCCGGAATCTATTTTATTCCGTTAACGAATGGGAAGGAAAATTTCATCAGCAGACTGGTTTTGCGATAACTCTGTAAAAGGCGGAGATAAGGCAATCGCCCCAACCCCCGCCTTCAGGAATCACACACATTCAAGTCTTGGTGAATCGCTGGGTTTAAGAGTTGCTCCTCACTTCGCTTTGCTCGGTCGCCAAAGGCGAGCAAACGTAGCGTCGCGAACGGTACTTGCAGCAGCAACTTGATGACTCAACCCACCAACTCAGTTGTACTACCAGCTGAAGCCGAAACGGGCCTCCGCCTGGATGATCGCGCCTCCAACGTCGGTGGCCGTTACGGTATCATTATCGATACCAGAAGCGAAACGGTAGCCACCATCAATACCGAGGCGGAACCACTGAAAAAGATTGAGCTCAAGGCCAATGGTAGCTTGGCCTACGAGGAAGCGATCATCACGCGCACCAGTGGCAGGCTGTTCGGTAAGTTTGAAGCGGCCGGGACCGACGACCGTCGTGATGCGAGGATGGATGGCGTTACTCGCAAAGGGCGAATAGGCAATGATTAGGCCGCTATGGTTGAAATCGTACTCAGGGCCGTTTGACCCTGGCTCGTCAACAGTAAAGGCTTCCCGGCTCTTCCAGCCACCGTAACCGATGAAAAGTTCTTCGGAAAACTCGAGCCCACCAAAACCGCCGCGCAGCAATGCCCAATCGTCTCCAGTAGAAGAGTAGTTATAGGTTGGTCCGCCCCAGGCACCGCTTAGGTCGAGGTCACCGAAGAGGGTGCGTTCGCGCCCCTTGATTTTAAAGGAAGACTTTTGAGTAGTGGTTTCCGCTTTGTAGGCTAGCATTCCCCCGCCGGAATCGACGTTAATGCCCTGGGCAGAAAGTGCCACGAATGCGAAAACACAAAGGAAAAAAATAAAAAATCTCATGGTTAAATATCTTTTGTAACTAAGAAGGTGAAGGTTAATCCTAGGCCCGAAAGCCTACTAAATTAGTTGATTTACCCTAAAGGCGTTTACCGTGACACGAAGGTTGCATTTTGAATTCTTAAAATTTGCAATTGATATACTAAGGGAAGGTTAAGGTCTACCAATGAACGGTTTACAGGCTGTCTGTACTCTTGCAAGAAACATGAGGTAAGAGTGTATGTCAGTAGGAACGACCGCAAAGGA
>Ga0136553_1000350_pt1 | contig 16131 bp, 15 predicted proteins | sample AntRauTorckE5430_FD_101384 | JGI IMG/M metagenome (GOLD analysis project Ga0136553, IMG submission 101384) | Saline lake microbial communities from Rauer Islands, Antarctica - Metagenome Torckler E5 #430 | ecosystem: Environmental > Aquatic > Non-marine Saline and Alkaline > Saline | place... | reverse complement strand
GGCCCAACGCTGCTACTTCAACTTCCCTTGCATCCCGCGTCCGCGCCGCACAAAGCGCTGCCGAAGCCGCCACCGGCGCATTCTCAATCCAGGTCGAAGCGAAAGATATTGGTAATGGCCTGGGCGTCATCAAACTCAAGAACCCGGACAACCGTATCGTCTGGGGCGGCATATTCTACCAGTACACCGAACTGGCCGCAAAAGTGGAAGGTAGTAATGGCGGGCCGCTAAGCCTGGAGCGGACCTTGTTCCGTAGCGTCGCCACCGACGACGGCATTCGCCTGGAGCCCATCAGGGCCGATCAACCGCTGAAGGCCGGCGACCGGGTGACGGTAAAACTTACCCTCCGCACCGACCGCGACCTCGATTACGTCCACCTCAAAGACCGCCGCGCAGCCACCTTCGAACCCATCGGACAACTGTCTGGCTATAACTACGAAGGCAGTTTGGGGTACTACTATGCCCCCGGCGACCTGGCAACGAATTTCTTCATTGACAATCTGCCAAAGGGCGTCCACTACCTGGAATACGATCTTTTCGCCACCTACCCGGGCACGTTCAGCAACGGGCTGGGCCGGGTGCAGTGCATGTACGCGCCAGAGTTTGGGGCGAATACGGACGGGGCGACGATCGTGGTGGAGTGAGGAAGGACTGTTAGTTCGTTGGGCCACCGCCGGTCAAATGAAGTGATTTTGCGCTCGCGAAGCGAGCGCGGCCTTTCTCACGTGGAGCCAGTAGGGGCGATCCCTTGCGGTCGCCCGTACTGCTTACATCCCTTGCGGTCGCCCGTACTGGTTCACACCTTTTAACTACGCTGCTCCTGCGTAGTCACCACATCTTACCGACTATGGTATAGAAAAGAAACATCGGGCTAAAATTCTAACGAACTAACAGTCTACAGCTTAAAGCCTTCAATCCGTCCGGCCAGCACCTCACGGTAAGACTTGCCGACGGGGAGGCTGGTGGTCTTCCCTTTCTCCTTGACCTCCACCATATTGCCGTGGAGGGCTTCGATGCGGTTGACGTTGACGATGTAGCTACGGTGGATGCGTTGAAAATCGGCAGAAGGCAGACGCTCGTCGAGCGATTTCATGGTTTGCAGCGTGATCACCCGGTCGTTGGGCATGCGGATGATGACGTAATCCTTGAGGCCTTCAATGTACACGATGTCGGCGAGGTTAACGCGAACAAGTTTCTTGTCGGCCTTAACGAAGAAGAAGTCGGCATCGGGAGCTTCTTCGACCACCTCTCCGGCCTTGGCTTTCTGCTTGAGTTCGGCCTGTTCGATGGCGCGATTACAGGCCGTAAGGAAGCGGTCGGTACTGATTGGCTTGACGAGGTAGTCCAGGGCGTTGAGCTCGAAGCCTTCCAGGGCGTAGTTGGGGTAGGCCGTGGTGAAGATGGTGACGGGTGGGTCGACCAGTCCTTTCAGGAAATCGGTGCCGGTGAGTTGCGGCATACTGATGTCAAGAAACATCAGGTCGACGTCCTGCGCCTTGATGACGTCATTGGCCTCGAAGGCGTTATTGCACTTGGCGATGAGTTCGATCTGGGGGATCTTTTCGAGGTAAGTTTCCAGGATGTCCTGAGCCAGGGGCTCGTCGTCAACTATTATTGCGTTTATCATGTGGCAAGATTGAGAGCGTGAAGGAGTTACGAAAGAATTTGGTCGACAAATCTGGATGAATTATCGGTGAACAGCTTACGGGTTTCAAGTTACGGGTTTCCGTTCAAGTCAGGTTGCAGGGTTCAGCTTGCAACTGACAGCTTAGTGAAGCATCCGGGCACCCTGGCTGGACGGATCGAGCGGTGGGCGAGGCGAGGCCTTCACCAGGGGTGGCGGGCTCAACTCCAGGTCGAGGTGGACGGCGTAGGTGCTGGGGGACTCCCGGATGTTGAGGTCGTACTTTTTGGGGTAGAGCAGGTCGAGCCGGCGGCGGACGTTGACCAGGCCGATGCCGCCACTCGGCCGGTTGCCGTGAATCTGGCTTGGCATCACCGAGCCCTTGCTGTTTTCCAGGATAAAGTGGAGGGCGCGAGGCTCAACGTTGAGCGTTGCCACCACGAAACCATCTTTTATGTTGGCGTTGACGCCGTGCTTGAAGCTGTTCTCCAGAAAGGGGATCAGCATCAGCGGGGCAATCATCTGATCGGCGATGTTGCCGTTCACCTTCAGCTGGATGTCAATGCCCTTGCGCTGGCGGAGGCGTTCCAGCTCCAGGTAGTTGCGCAGGTAGTTGATCTCTTTACTGAGGGGAACGCGGGGCTCGTTGCATTCGTAAAGCATGTACCGCATCATCTCGGAAAGCTTGATGACGATGTCGGGGGCTTTGTCGTCTTTTTTCAGCGTCAGGGCGTAGAGGCTGTTGAGGGTATTAAAAAGAAAGTGGGGGTTGATCTGGCTTTTGAGGAAGCGAAGTTCCGACTGCATACTCTCGTTCTCAACCTTGCTTTTCTTACGGTTTTCGGCAATCCAGTCCATCATAATCTTACCGACTGTGCTGAGGCCCGCCACCAGAAAAGTGCTGAAAAAGTAGGCATAAAGGTTGTTCAATATGTCGTCCTGAATACTACCATTTTTGGAAAACAGAAAGTACTTGAAGACCAGCTTGAGTGGCGTGAACAGCAGGGCTACGCCAACCAGCAAGAGTAAATAGGTCCAGTACTGCCCCTTTTTGAGGTACTGCGGGAAGAGGTAGAGCAGGTTGATGTAAACGACAACGATGTAAAAGACGACGTTGATCAACTCGTTGGCAACCGAAAGGCCGAAAGAAAAATCTCCCTCCCGCCACTGCATCAGCACCAGCAGGACGAAAAAAGCCAGCCAGCCCCCGGCATGGTAAAAAGGTCGGCGGGTGAGGGTGCGGCCCAGCTTATCCAGAAAGCCGGAAGCATCTTTCCTGATCATATTACTACCAAGTACGGACATGCTGCTAATGTACGACGAGCAGAGGGAATGTTGCGCCCCCGGTTCGACCAAAAGCCCGGACTGGCAGACGGGTGACCGTTAACCAATCTCCCGAACCAGACCACGGAGATTGTTTCAGGAACAGCCTACCTTAGCGGTATGGGAAAAATACTCGTCCTCATCGTCGTACTGGCCATCGTTTACTACATCGGTAAAGAGGTGGTGGGCGCTTTCCGCCATCTTTCCGACGAAGACCTAAGCGATTTCTGGGCTGGCCGCACCCAAAAAGCCGATATCAAAGCTTTTCGCCGCATGAGCGAACACCTCGGCAGCTGCGATAAATGCCGCGATCGCCTCGACGAGATCCGAAAAACGGAGGCTGGGCCGGGAGCCGATGCCCCGCTGATTGAACGGAGATATTGAGGTGGCGTTAGGCCCCGGAATAATGGCAAGACCAACTCTCAGCGAGGGATTTCGCAGATGGCTACCGCCACCGTGCTCGACCCCTCGCTAGGAATACCCACCCTCCGGGGTTCTGAGCGATCAATCTGGCGGTTACCCTGAGCAGCGTCCCGGCTCCTTTCCCACCCCGCCTGCATCCTGCGGCCGCGCAAACATTTTACTTTAACGCCCGTTTCCTTCGGCATGAGAAATCCCTATCCTACCTTGCTCAGCCTTGCGGGCTTAGTGGCTGGTGCCGCTTACGGAATCCTCACCATTCTTGAACTGACCGGACGCCTCGCCGAAGGCCCGTGGCCCATGATCGCCCTGGCGGCTTTCGTCGTCTTCTGGGCCATCAAATTGCTTATCCACCACCGGTTGAAGCAGCAGAATATTACCAAATGACCATCGAAGAATACAGCATCGTTACCCTCTCCTACGAAGTTCGCGACGGCGACCCCGACGGCCCGCTACTGGAGCGGATGGACGTTAATTACCCCTTCCAGTTCATGTTCGGCGTCGGTAAAATGTTGCCCGCTTGGGAACGGCGAATACTCGGCCTTAAATCAGGCGCCGGCTTCGCCTTCAAACTTGATCCGCAGGACGCTTACGGCCTGGCGGGTAAAGAAAACGTACTGCAAATGCCCCTCAGCCTCTTTCAAAACGAGCGCGAACAGATTGAACCCGGGCTGCTCGTCGAAGGGCAATTTGTTACCCTGACCGACACCGACGGTAAAGCCCTGAATGCCAAAATATTGAAGTGGGACGACACCGAAGTAACCCTCGATGCTAACCACGCCCTGGCCGGTAAAACGCTCTTTTTCTCCGGCGCAGTCCTCCATATCCGTAAAGCTACCGTAGACGAATTAATTCAAAAACGATTCATCGACCTGGGAGGCGTACGCCGCGAGTAGCCGTCACTTTTTGCCCCGATTCTACTATTCTTGAAATAGGATCAACTACCAGCAAACACCTAATTGGCCGCTTACGTTGCAGGGTAAACCCCCTTATCCAAATGGACAATAAATTATACAGCCCCTATACTTTAGGCAACAGCGAATTAAAGAACCGTATCGTGATGGCGCCGCTAACCCGTAGCCGCGCGACCAACAACATCCCCAACAGCCTGATGGCCACTTACTACCAGCAGCGTGCCGGAGCAGGTTTGATCATCACCGAAGGCACATCCCCCAGCCCGAACGGCCTGGGTTACCCCCGCATCCCCGGTTGCTTCAACCATATTCAGGCCCTGGGCTGGAAGCTGGTGACCGACGCCGTCCACAACGCTGGCGGTAAGATTTTCCTGCAAATTATGCACTGCGGCCGCGTCAGTCACCCAGACAATCTGCCCGCCGGTGGCCGCGTACTCGCGCCAAGTGCCGTCGCCTTCGACAATTTGAAAATGTACGTCGATGGTCAAGGCGAGCTAGCCATTCCCCTGGCTACGCCCATGACCATCGGCGACATCACCGATGCCATCAGCGAATACGTCAATGCTGCCAAGTTGGCGATCGAGCAGGGTGGCTTTGACGGCGTAGAAATCCACGCAGCTAACGGTTACCTGCTGGAACAATTCATCAGCCCCATCACCAATAAACGCGACGATCAGTACGGCGGCTCTGTGGAAAACCGACTGCGCTTCGTCCGCAATGTCACCGAAGCCATTGTAGCTGCCATTGGTGCCGACCGCGTCGGGATGCGCGTCAGCCCCTACGGTGTACTCAATGAAATGGGTACTTACGATTCCACCGAGGAGACCCACCTCCGCCTCGCAGAAATCAATAAAGAAATCGGAATCGCCTGTATGCACCTGGTCGATCACGAGGGCATGGGCGCCCCGGCCGTCCCCAGCAGCATTAAGGAAAAAATCCGTGAGGCCTTTGGTCAAACCGTAATTTTATCCGGCAATTACGACGCCACAGAGGCGGGCGACGACATTGACGCCGGCAAGGCTGACCTCATCGCTTTTGGCCGCCCATTCATCGCTAATCCGGACCTGGTGGAACGCTTCGAGCAAGAAGCGCAAATTGCACAGCCCAATCCGGAGACGTTTTATACACCCGGACCGGTGGGCTATACCGATTACCCCGCTTTGGCGGAGGCTTAGAAAGATCGGAATAAATAAAAAAGCAGCGTCTGGAATCGTCCGGACGCTGCTTTTTTTATTTCTGGGTAGCTTATTTCAGCAGTTTGAAATCGTACTCCACCATTTCCAGTATAGGTATGCCGCGCTTGTCCTTTTGCTCCAGGTAGATATCGATCGTGATCGTTTCGTCTTCGTCTTTTTCGGAACTATCGAAGGTTACTTTGATCTTACCACTTTGGCCAGGGGCATAAATTTTGCTGTTGTCGTGCTCGTAGGTCGTGCAGCTACAAGCCTGGATCAGCATGATCTGAGCGGGCACCGTGCCTTTGTTGGTAAAGGTGTAATCGAAGCTGCGGGTACCGCCTTTCTTCACGCTGCCAAGGGGCAGTTCGCGCTTGTCGAACTGGAGGATGGGCAGGCCCTTAACGTCCTTTTGGCCGAAAAGGCTACTAAAACGGGTAATGACGGGCGGATCGGGTTGCGTAGACGTTGTAGCTTTTTTTTGGGGCGCGGCCGTAGGCGATGCGCTGAGCCTGTCGAATGGTGCAGGGGAAGGTTGGGAAGCGCGGGGTTCGCGGCCACGGTTGGGGACCGCCAGGTTCCGTTCGATTACTTTACCGTCAATGATGATCTTATCCGGCCCTTCCAGTATTTTGAATTCCGTACGACGGTTCAGCTGGTGGGCGCGCTCGCTGGTGGCCTCATCCGGCAGGGCGTTGATAAAATCATCGGTGAGAATATCTCCTTCTTTCAGGAAATCAACCCGGTCGGCCAGGCGGGCGGTTGCCGTTTGAGGGACGGCTTTGCCGTACCCCTCCGTCTTGATGCGTGGGCCAGAAATACCGCCGTTAACGATGAGCCATTTCCTGGCGCTGGCTGCCCGACGCTTACTGAGGTTGAGGTTAAAGTCCGCCTTGCCCCGGCTGTCCGTGTGGGAACCGAGCTCAATAACCATTTCCGGGTACTTCTCCATCATCTGCTGGATGAAGCGCAGGTCAGGCTCGGCGGCCGGCAGAATCTTGTCGTCGTTAAAATCATAAAGAATGTTCTCCAGCGTGATCGCATCCCCGATGGTAACTTCAATCTCCACCGGCGGTGTTTCGGCTGGCGGTGCTGGAATCGGCCGCAGGAAGAATACGTGCTGTAACTCCTTGCTCTCCGTCAGTCCCAGCGTATTCACCTCAACGGTGTCGGGGTAGTAACCGGGGTGGGTGGCGACGACGCTATAATTCGTTTCCAACTCCAGACCGAAGTCGAAGCGGTTACCGTCATCGCGGCTCTTTTGCTGGCCGAGTCCCTGGGGGCGGGCGTTGAGTAGCGGTTGTAGCCCGATGGTGCCGGTGGTGAGGGGTTCCTTCGCTTCGTTGAACAGGCCGACCACGAGGTTGGCGTATAGGCTGGCTACCTGGTAGCCGTAGATGTCGTCACAGCAGGTCTTGCTTTTGATGGACCGGCCACCCTCGCGGTTGGAGGTCATAAAACCAACGAGGCCATCACCGTACACGCTCAGGCTCTGGTCGTCGACGGTGCTGTTAAAGCCTACACCGAGGTTTTCCGGCGTGCTCCATTTACTACCATCCCAGCTGGTGTAGAACAGGTCGCGGCCACCCATCGTGGGCAGGCCGTCGGTGGCGAAGTAAAGCGTACCGTCGAAGTAGAAAGGCGTCACGTCGTCACCGATCGTGTTGACCTTCTCGCCCAGGTTGACCGGGTTGCCGAAGCGGCCTTCGCCTTCGTAATTGGCGTAGTAGATGTCTTTCCCGCCGAAACCGCCATCCATGTCGGAAACGAAGAAAAGGACTTCGCGGCCAAACAACTCACCAGCGGCAGGTTGCAGCGCCAGGTAGTCTTCGCCGTTGATACCGGAGACGGGATTGCCGCTCTTCCAGCCCTCGTCTTCTACATCGGACATATAAATCTTCGCCTCCGCCACGCGGTTGCTCTCCATCGCGATCCGGTTGTAGTACAGCCGGCGGCCGTCGGCACTCAACGCCGGGTTGGCAGAGTGAACGCCCGGGCGGTTAACCTCCTTACCGAGGGCGACGGGCTTGTCCCACTTACCCTTATCGTCCTGGGTAGCTCTGAAAATGCGGCTGAAGCCAGCCTCGTCGTTAGCGTCGCTCTGCTCCACGGCATTAGAGGCATCCCAGGTCGAGTAGTACAATGTTTTGCCGTCGGCCGACAAAATCGGCGAGTACTCACTGAAGGAACTGTTGATCTTGCGGTCCAGTGATTCCAGCGCAACTTCGTTGGTCTCCGTCGCGGCGTCTTTAAATTGCTTGATGCCTTCCAACTCGATACGGGTGAACTGCGCCAGTTTATCGTCGTCGTTATGCTGCAGGAAGTTTTCGAAATAGGTGCGTGCCTCGTCGTACTCTCCGTCCATCTTCAGGGCGCGGGCGTAGTGGTAGCGATGCACGTTGTTGGTCGTATCCGCCGGGTCAACGCGGCGGAAGTGCAAACCGTAGCCGCGCACGGCACTTTTGATGTCCCGTAGCCGGAGATTCATCAGGGCGATGACCGGGCGCAGGGGCAGCTCCTCGTCCTGTTCGTACGCCAGCTCGTAGTTTTCCAGGGCCACGTACCAGTTGTTGGTGGTCAGGGCGCTGTCAGCAGCCAAAAGGACCTTCTCAATTTTAGACGAGCCTTCCAGCGGCTGGGCCAGGAGTAAAGGGGTAAGGGCAATCAGAAATAAGGCGGAAAGAAAATACTTCATCGATGGAGGGAGGCTGATGATCGTTGGTGCGAAAAGAACGTATGCGGTCAGGAAAACGCCGGCCGGGTGGTACCGGGTATAAACGGCCCGTTAAAGATCGGGGCAGAGGATGGTCGGCGTGACCGTTGGTTTTTTGTAGATGTTGAAGATGTAGGCGAGGCCAAGCTCGAAGTCGCCCCGCGTCCCCTGGATTTCGCTGGCCGAGCCAACCGTAAGGTCATAGGCCAGCGCCGCACGCAGGCGATCGGTATCAATGCCGACCATGAATTTGGCGGCATCACCGGTGCGGTAACCGACGCCGAGGCGCAGGTCAAGGTCTTTCTTCAGCTCGCGGCTGCCCCAGGCCTGGAGGGAAAGCGAACTGGTTCCTGCACTGCTCTGAAAAAAAGCGGTCGGTTGGAAGCGCCACTTCTCACTCATTTCCATATCGAGGCGGGCGTGGGCGTGGAGGGTACCTTTGCGGCGGCGGCCTTCTTCACCCGGATCTGCTACCGGGTTGGGGTTCATTACCGATGTGTCCGGCTCCATGTCCTGGCGCATTGCCAGACTTATCCGTCGGCCCCGATTAAGGTGTAACAACGACACCCCTGCCTCAAACATATTGCCCGTCTTCTTATCAAGCAGCATTTTCAATTTGAGGCCAGCGTTGAGGTCGTTGTAGTTATTGTTATTTCCCTCATTGGTATTGGGGCCGCCCATTTCAGGAAATTCAATTGCGGCATCCGGCAATCCGCCAATATTCTGGGGAATAGAGCCACCTGCCTGCTGACCGAGTGTTCCGCCTGAAGTAAGGCTATAAGAGGTACTCCCGTACTGTACCCCCAGGGTAAGGATGTTCGTCCGCTTCTTATCCAGTGAAAGGTGATAGGAGCCACTTAATCCGAAAAAATTTGACGTGATGTCAAGAACTCCCGCATCATCAGTGAGGTAACTGAAGCCAACGCCGACCCAGTCCTGCTTACGAAAACCGAAGGCCAGCGGCGCATCGGCATAAATGTTCGACGTCTGGATTCCGTTGATGCCATACCACTGGCCACGGTGTACGCCGCCGGCCCGGATGGACCCCTCGAAGGAGCCGGTGTTGGCCGGGTTAAGCCACAGCGGTGCGTAGTTGTGAAGTGAGAAGTGAGCGTCCTGCGCGCCCAGCGAAAGGGTGGTGAGGGCGAAGGCGACGAAAAAGGGTAAGCGGCTGAAGCGCATGGGCGGGCGGTTAAGTTGGGATGGCCCAAGATAAAGCGGATTTACTACTTCCGCGCCATCGGCCGCTTAAAGACGGGCACCGTACTGCAAGGCTCGCCGTACATGATCGATTTAACGACCGGCTGCAACCTGGCCGTTACGTCCAGATAAGCCGAGGCTGGTACCTGCTTTTCACCACAACCTTTAACGACCACCCTTTGATCGCTAAAGGCGGCTAAGTCAAGGCCAGCCACCACCTTACGGAAATGATCCCGCAAATAATCTGCTTCCGAACCCAGATAAGTGTCCATCGCAAAGGGAGCCGCGGCAGCCGCCGCCAGCATGAAAGCCCAGGCCGGAATGATGGCGTCGGTCGAACAAAATACTAACAGACATTTGTCCTGATACTGACTAAAGTCATGCGCTTTGAGGTGCTCACGGAAGTCTTTTTCCTTCAACATGAGCTCCATGAAGAGGTAATCTTTCAGATCGAGGGAAGCAAAAGGCGCCGTTGGCCAGTACTCCTCCAGCTTGAAGGTGATGAGGCGGGAGTTAGCTACTTTGTTGATGAGAGTATCGGCCATTGTTAGTCTGTTAGTTCGTTAATCTGTTAGTTTGCTAGCAACACCAGATGCCCAAGTGGAGTTTACCTCTCTTGTAACTTACGGTATTCCGTCCCGGAAGAACCAAGTCTATTCGATGGCTGAAAGCGCACCGGGCAGGCGAGAGGCGAGGAGGTAAATAATTAGTGTGCGTCAGGATAATATGCTCGATCAAGCTGACTTGAACTTAAAGACTTCAGACTATTCTTCTTCCTGCTTCACCATAATATCTTGCCGTTCCCCCACCTCCGAGTCCGGTGCGGCGAAATCTTTCGGCACCGGCATTTCGTCGAGGCTTTTGATGCCGAAGTAATCGAGGAAGCGGGCCGTGACCGAATAAAGGAGCGGTTTGCCAATGCTGTCGGCCCGGCCGACGATGGTGATGAGTTCTTTTTCCAGCAGCTTCTGAATGGCGTAGTCGCAGGAAACGCCACGAATTTTTTCCAGTTCCGACTTGATCACCGGCTGCTTGTAGGCGATGATGCTGAGGGTTTCCAGGGCGGAGCGGCTCAGTTTCTTGCTCGATTGCATTCGCAGGTGGGTACCGATCGTTTCGTGGTAGGCCCCCTTGGTCATGAATTGGTAGCCGCCAGCCACCTCGGTGACCTCGAAGCTGTGAACGTCGAGGTCGTAACGCTTTTTCACCGCTTCGATGGCCTCCAGCATTACCTTTTGGGCAAAGCGGACGCCAAAGTTTTCGAGCAGCACGTTCTGCAACTCTTCCAGGGAAACGGGCGTGGGGGAGGCGAAGATTAAGGCCTCGATGTGTTGGGGGAGGTACTGCATGGGAGCGCGAAAGTAGGGTTTAGGATTTAGGATTTAGCGTTTAGCCGTCAATGCTATGTCACTAAGCCCTAAATCCTAAACCCTAAACCCTGCCTACTAACCAATAATGCGCTTCTTCATCGCCTCAAATTCTTCATCGGTGATGATGTTCTGGGCTTTCATTTCGGCCAGTTCCTTGATCTTTCGGATGGCGTCGTCGTTGGGGGAAGCGGGGCTGGCGGGCGCAGGATCAATGGGTGCGGCGGTCGTTTTTTTCGTTTTAGCTGCTGGTGCTGGCTCGGCCGGTGCCATGGGCGCGGGCGCCGGAGTGGCCGTCGGCGTTACCCCGGCAGCGGGCTGGGGAGCCTCAAACGGCTCAACGGCATCCTCCTTCCAATCTTTGGAGATGCTTTTGCCCTTCTCGAATTTTTCGCGGTAAAGTTTCTTCAGCCGGTCGGTATCGAAATCAAGGAAGGTGCCACCGTGGGCGAAGTGGGTTTTGAAGACTTCACCCAGCGCATAGGTACTCGCGCCGTTGATCACCGCCGTCGTAATACCACCAACAACGGTGCCCACAACAGGGATGATTTTGAGCAGGCTCCGTGCACCAGCGCGGGCCATCGTGCTAGTGGTCAGAGCCGAAACGATGGCCTTGCCCTGCGTTTCGGCGAAGTCAATATCGTACACCCGGCACAGCTGCCGGATCATGTCAAGCTGCAGGGCGCTAACGGCAAATACGTCGGCGATGGGCAGCGGAATAATGTAACTCGCGCCCATGCTCCACAGTACGTGGTTACGGATGACGGTTTCAGCGTGCTGATTCTGGTGTTTGTTGCCTTTGGGAGTCATGAAGGATTTTTTAAGTTGCTTCGTGGCCATGTCTTGGATCTTCTTTCGCATAGCGTTTTAACGTTTTAAAGCAACGCTAAGTTATGGGGCGCGGCCGCAGGTGCAGGGGGAGATCGACGAATGGCAGAGATTTTTAGATTGAATGACAAAAGGAGTAAGCCCGCAGCAGCTCCAACCTGATTTACGCCTTGCTTTTTCCAATCACCAGGGTTTCGGATCAGGCATTTTCGTGACTGGTACAAGCTCTTGGGCGGGGTCGCAGGTGCAAGGAAGGCTTAAAAAGCTGAATTTAGAGCCCGAGAATCACCTTCCCCCATAGTCGCAATCAAACGCTTAGCATAACCCATCCGGCACTAGCAACCGTTTAAAATCACATTAGCAATTTTTACTGTTCAATAGCAAAACCTTCCGTGTATTCTCCATTTTATTATTCCCTCATTTACCAGCAGTTCTCAATGTACCGCCGTGTACCCCACCCCAACTTATTTCGGGTCCCCATCACCCCAAAAACGTATCCCCGCTGGGGAGGGGTGACTTTTCAGTAGGATTTTTCGTGAAGGACATAATTTTGTTCTTCTGTTTTTACGCTGATTGCCTTTGAGTAGGAAATAGTCGCGTGTAGCCGGTGTGGCGCCCTGTGGAATTGGGTTACATTGAGAACCGCTGCTCATTTACCCCTAAAACCGTGCCGCCGGAGCCACCTCCTGCCCCACAAACTCCCCGGCCGCGTACTTGAACGTCCCCATCACGCCGATCATCGCCGCATTGTCGGTGCAGTATTCGATGCGGGGGATGAAGACCGTCCAGCCTTTTTCCTTTGCCAGCTCGGTCAGGCCTTCGCGAAGACCGCTGTTGGCCGAGACGCCGCCAGCCAGGGCAATGCGGGTCAGGCCAGTCTGCTCAGCGGTCATTGTCAGTTTACGTAATAATATGGCTACGATGGTGTGCTGGATAGAGGCGCAGATGTCGGGCAAATTATCGACAACGAAGTCGGGTTCCGTCTTTAATTTCTTTTGCAGGGTATAGAGGATGCTGGTTTTGAGGCCGCTGAAGCTGAAATCCAGCCCACCGGGGTCCGGTTTTGCGAAAGTGACCCTTGCTTGCCCTTGTCGGGCCAGTTTGTCAATTTCCGGTCCAGCCGGGTAAGAAAGGCCCAGCATTTTGCCAGATTTGTCGAAGGCCTCACCGGCCGCGTCGTCGATTGTCCGGCCGATGATCTCCTGCTCCAGGGCGGAGTGAACTACGACCAACTGGGTGTGCCCGCCCGATACCGTCAGGCAGAGGTAGGGAAATTCCGGTGCGGGGTCTTCGGCAAAGTGGGCTAGTACGTGCGCCATCATGTGGTCCACCTCAATCAGCGGCAGGTCGCGGGCCAGGGCAAAAGCCTTGGCGAAACTCACCCCTACCATCAGCGAGCCGATCAGCCCCGGGCCCCTGGTGAAGGCTACGGCGTCAACGTCTTCGGCGGCAATGCCCGCCCGGCGCAGGGCCACGGCGACGGTCGGCACGATGTTGCGCTGGTGGGCGCGGCTGGCGTGCTCGGGCACCACCCCGCCGAACTCTTCGTGGATCGCCTGGCCAGCCGTCACGTTGCTAAGTACTACCCCATCGGCTACGATGGCGGCAGAGGTATCGTCACAACTGGATTCTATAGCTAAGATGGTCGGCATGAGGCGAAGGTACGGTGTGAAGGAAACATTCAGCGGTCAGTGACGAAATCGCAACACTCCTGTCGGCCACATGAGGTGACGACGGAGCAGCAGCATAGTTAAAACTTGGGCCAGCACGGGCGACCGCAAGGGATCGAAGGCCAGTAGCGGGCGACCGCAAGGGATCGCCCCTACTGGCTTCGTATTGGAAGGGCCGCCTTCCCCTGCTCCTTTTCCACTTTTCTTTGCACCGGCGGCCGCGCCCAAAACCCCAAAAATGAGGTCACGAGAAAAGAAAAAACACACCATCTGCCCCAAACATCGTATTTTAGGGCGTGATCCACCAATGAACGGGCCCAATGCATCTACGGGATGATAGAAATGTTTTATACTTGCACAAATTAAAAGACACAGATGCGCACCATATTTAGTCTACTCTTCCTGGTTCTGGCCTTCGTACTAGCCTTTCTGCTGTACAAAAGCATCGAAGAACCGATTGCCTTTAACGCTGAGCGCACCACGCGCATCGACGCCGTTTCCGCTAAACTGGAAATGATCCGTTCCGCTCAAGAGCTCTACCGCGACATTACCGGCGTGTACGCGCCCCGCTTCGATACCCTTAAGCAAGTACTTACCGAAGGCAAACTACTTTCCATCCGAGTTCTGGGTGACGCGGACGCCGTTGATGGAGGTGTGGTAACCTACGACACCACCTTCATCCCCGCCATTGACACCATCGGTGGTCTCGGCATCGTACTGGAAGACATGGAGATCGTGCCTTACACCGACGGTAAGGTTTCGTTTGACATCGACGCCAAGACTATCGAGTACCAGAGCACCAAGGTACCCGTCGTTCAGGTCGGTGTTCGCCAGAGTGCTTTCATGGGGCAGTTTGCCGACAAGCGTTACCAGCGCTACGACCAAAACTACGACCCTTCCAAGCCGATCAAGTTCGGTGATCTCGCCAAGCCAACCCTCGCTGGCTCTTGGCAATAAGCAACTACGATATAACCGCCGCGGCCTACCGGAAGGAAGGCGTGCACGACTACGAACTGTCTATCCTTACGGGGATGGACAGTTTTGCGTATATCGTCCGGGATCGTACGCACAATCAGTTGCTCGCTTACCACTCCCAGACCATCAGCGCGGCCGAGCAGACCAACTGGCCGGCGACGCTGGATAGCCTGGTTCGGGCCGACGATAAGTTACGCTCCGTAGACTACGGCAACTGCATCCTGGGGTGGGAAAGCGAACGGCTCACGCTCGTACCTTCCGCCCTCTATGACGCGACCACTCCCCGGCTTTACCTGGAACAACTGACCCTCGTTGGCCTCGACGACGAAGTCCGGGCCGAACGCTTTCAGGAGCTGGGTGGCGAGTTGCTCTTCGCCGCTAAGCGGGACCAACTGGAGGCCACCGAACGCCGACTAAGCCCGCTACGGACGCACCACCTGGCCGCCGGCCTGCTCTCCTCCTGGGGTGCCCGCTCCCGCCGGCTCAACCACCAATCGGTTTCCTGCGCCGTGCGGGGCAACAAGCTTTTCGCCGCCGCACACCGCAACGGCCACCTCCTGTTTTTCAACACCTTCCCCTTCACCAGCTCCCAGGATGCGCTCTACTACCTCCTGCTCGCCTACCAGCAAACGGGTTGGACGCCCGACCGCGTGCCACTCTACCTCTGCGGAGAGATCACCGAACACAGCGAACTATTCCGGCAGTTTTACCGCTACGTAGAAGACATTCGTTTTTGCCAGTACCCCACCCCACCGGGAATTCCGCCCGAGCTGGCGGGAGTTCCGGAGCATCTTTATTTTGAGCTGCTTTGTTTGGGGTGAACAGCTTGCCGCTTGTAACCCTGTAAGCTGCATCCTGTAACCTGCAACCTGCAACCTTATGCGCATCATCTCCGGACAATTCAAAGGTCGTCGCTTCAGCCCGCCCGCTGATAACTGGCCGACGCGGCCAACGACAGATTACGCCAAGGAAGGCCTGTTCAACGTACTGCACAACAACTGGCTGGATTTTGAAGACGAGCGTTTCCTAGACCTTTTTGGCGGCACCGGTAGCCACGACTACGAATTCATGAGCCGGGGTTGTACCGACGTTACCTACGTGGAGAAGCACCCGCCAGCCGTTGCCTTCGTGGAACGGACCGTAAAGGAACTGGGCGTAGAAGCCTACATCAAGATATTCAGGATGGATGTGTTCCGCTTCCTGAAGCGCAACGTCACCGAGCCTTACAGCTACATCTTCGCTGGCCCACCTTACCCGCTACCCAATATCCCTGAGCTGCCCGACCTCATTTTCGGGGCCGGACTGGTTTCCCCCGGTGGCTTACTGGTGTTAGAGACTAATCCCCACCATGATTTTGCCACCGACCCACGCTGTGTAGAGAAGCGGAGTTACGGGAAGACTATTTTCTGGTTTTTTCAGCACGCCTCCGAAGAAGAATAAAGGTTGAGGGCATCCTGCCCGAACAGCACTCCGTATGGCATTGGGCAAGATGCCCTCAACCTTGGTATGGCTACCGCGCACGCATTCGGGCAAGATATTCTCAACCTTCTTTGTGGTATTCGGGCAAGATGCCCTCAACCTTCTTAGGCCGCCGATTCGCCCCCTAAAAAGGTACGCACCATATTTTCCGCCTCGGCCAGGGCGGTAGAGAGATCATCGTTAAGCAGGATGCGGTCGAAAGAATCGGCGTACGTCAACTCTACTTCGGCGCGGGCGATGCGGACGGCCAGATCGGCCTCCGTCTCGGTGTTGCGGTCGCGCAGCCGCTGAAAAAGGACCTCGGAGTTCGGCGGGTTGATGAAGATGGCCAGGCTTTCTTCCGGGTAGAATTTCTTGAGGTTGGTAGCACCCTTCACTTCGATGTCGAAGACAATGGCGCGGTCCATGGCCCAGATGCGTTCCACTTCGGAGTGCAGGGTGCC
>Ga0136553_1000347_pt1 | contig 16184 bp, 9 predicted proteins | sample AntRauTorckE5430_FD_101384 | JGI IMG/M metagenome (GOLD analysis project Ga0136553, IMG submission 101384) | Saline lake microbial communities from Rauer Islands, Antarctica - Metagenome Torckler E5 #430 | ecosystem: Environmental > Aquatic > Non-marine Saline and Alkaline > Saline | place... | reverse complement strand
ACGTGCGCACCCCACGTTATCGCTCGCTTCAGTTCTTGATAACCAGCTCAATAATTAGCTTCTCTACAATTTTGATCAAAACTTGGCGCGGGGGGTGGTAAAATTCTAGCTGCGCCATAATTTTATCCAATTCTACTGAAATGTTCGAAGAATAATTCAAAACAGAAAATAATCAGCCCCCTCCTCTTTGGCGGTTGTGTTCTTCACTCAGCTTCACTTTCAATGCGCTTTCCACCAAAGTTCACATAAAACAACATCCCGTACTACTTCATCATTGACTCTAAAAAAGATTGTACCAAAATGCCAATTCTTACCATTGATAATAACACCGTCACAACACAGTTCGACACACCGTTGAAGACGAATAAGATTGAGGTGTCGACTCCTGAAACTGATCTCAATGTATCAGCAAGCAACTCCTCCTCCGACTCCACTTCCGACTCATGTGATAGTGGTGACTTCGAGATCGCCGAGCTTGAGTTGAAGATGAACCAAGCAGCAATTACCGACCACAAGCGACTTGAACTTGATGGGAAGCTCGAACCGGAACCACTTCTTGTCGATAATCCGGGACGCTTTGTCCTCTTCCCCATTCAAAATCCTGAGGTATGTATATCTTTTGTCGGCATCAAATATCTACCTTATTGATGAATGAAACTAATAATAACTTTTCTTGGTATCCACTAGGTATGGGCAATGTACAAGCAAGCTGAAGCCTGCTTCTGGACTGCAGAAGAGATTGATCTTGCTTCTGATCTCAAGGACTGGAATAACCTCAGTAAAAACGAACGTTTTTTCGTATCACACATCCTTGCCTTTTTCGCTGCTTCCGATGGAATCGTAAATGAGAATCTTGCAGCAAATTTTGCGACCGAGATCCAAAGTTCTGAAGCAAGATGCTTTTACGGATTCCAAATTGCAGTTGAGAACATCCACTCCGAGACCTATTCCCTTCTCATTGATACATATGTAACAGACAAGAAGGAAAAACATCATCTTCTTAATGCCATTGATACTGTTCCATGTGTGCAGAAAAAGGCAGAGTGGGCATTGCAATGGTGCGATAGAGATAATGCGTCCTTTGCAGAGCGTTGTGTAGCTTTTGCTGCTGTTGAAGGAATTTTCTTCTCAGGATCATTCTGTGCAATCTTCTGGCTCAAGAAGCGCGGTCTCATGCAAGGCTTATGCTTCTCTAACGAGTTGATCTCAAGGGACGAGGGATTACACTGTGATTTCGCCTGTCTATTGTACAAGCAGCTTGTGAATAAGCTCCCTGAGTCAAGAATTCTGGAAATTATCACCAATGCTGTAGAGATTGAGAAGGAATTCATAAGTGATGCACTACCAGTAGAATTGATCGGAATGAACTCGGGGCTCATGAGACAATATATTGAATTCTGTGCGGATAGACTTTTGCTTACTCTCGGATGCAGCAAACATTATGGAACCGTGAATCCTTTCGAATGGATGGAGATGATTTCTCTCCAAGGAAAAACGAACTTTTTCGAAAAGAGAGTGGGAGAATACGGCAAGAGTGGTGTCGGAGTTGCTGCAGAGGATCAAGTGTTCAGTTTGGACGCAGATTTCTAAACAAGAAAGGAGTTTGATGGGCAAAGGGCTGAACTCTTTGTCTTTTCTGGTGGGGAGTATTATTATTACATGTGGACAAGCGCAAACAATATTTAATCGAATTAAATATTTTTTTTAAATCGCAATAAGTATTTTCCAACCCATCGGTTATTGTGTTATTTAGTACGCTGTTTGGATAAGGGTACGAACCTATGTTGACCGTAAGTGCACGCGACACGTCGAAAAATCATCATCATAGTAAGTACTTTGTAGGGATAATTGAAGATCTGTGCGTCTTTGGTTCATGGATGAAAGATTAGAGGACCGATGCATCAAAAAAATTTGGTCAAAAACCTACATTTGCCAAGTTCAGTTAGAAGGATCGAAGAGCATTATTTAGGTGATGCGAAAGATATGTACATGAATAATATTTTTTACAGTGTATCTGAAAGCATTCGTTATAATTCAGCAGACAGTACTTCATGCCCTGATTCTCGGAAGGTTGTACTCAGATCGTTCCCTCCGCTTACTCTTGTCCGCGAGAGAAAGCTTGTTTTTCTGAAGAGAGCTCTTTTGGTAGCGATGGGCTGGGCCTGTACTCTCAGCAACAGTCAGACCGGTCGTTTTGTCGGTCCCTCCGCTCATGTGATCCTCCCTTTGCAATCGTCTACTCTTAAGGGGCTGCTGAGCCTTGGAAGTAGAGCGTCCGTAACCTGAGGATTTAATTCCTCCATACTTTTTTGTTCTCATTCCGGTACCTTTTAAAGGTTTCGTTTGTTCCTTTGGATGGTATGGTCCTTTTAAAGGTTTCGTTTGGTCCTTTGGATGGTATGGTCCTTTTAAAGGTTTCGTTTGTTCCTTTGGATGGTATAGTCCTTTTAAAGGTTTCGTTTGGTCCTTTGGATGGTATGTTTCATTTCTCTTGTTGGGCTGCATTGGATTATTCGCTAACCGCCTAATTCGATTTTGATTGCTAAGATTCTTGATATTATTTGATGGCTTCTCTGGGAATTGTTTCTTCGCATTATATAATGGCTTATCCACAGGTACTTTGCTTGTTCTTGAAGGCTTGACTGTGTGAGCCTTCCGGAGTGATGATTTTATTGGCTGGTAAGATGAAAGAAGGACATTTGTTAGAATATATGGTGACTAGAGTGGAAACGATCTTTATCCAGGAAAACGATTGTTGCAATAATGCTCATGATCAAAGTTTCGTACCTCAAGGTTGCTGGCTTTTCCTTCGCCTTGCTGCAGCGACCGCACCTTCACAACTCTCCTGTTCTCCCTTCCGCCATCACCATCAGAAGCTTTTTCTATTCTCTCCTTTGCCTTACTCTTTGTTTGCTTATTGTAATTGATTGAGACAGGTTTGGCTTCTCCCACTCGAGCATTCTTTCGTAAAGTCAGTTTGCTTGGCTTGGGCCTAACCGATTTATCCTTTTGTCTAATTTCAGAAAAGTACGGATGTTCGATTGCATCAGAGGAAATGAGGCGCTCGGTGTGATCATAGATCATAGTCTTGTTAAGCAGGTTGACGCAATCCGGTTTTGCATGAGGGATAAAATGTTTGATACCAATTCCCGGCATGCTGCTAAATTTGTAACTGATTTTTGACGATCCTTTATCTTTGAGCTTGGTCAAGATATCTTCAGATGGCGTTCCTACAACCTTGTGTATTCTATTGACCTGATCAACCTCGTCTGCACCTGGGAACAGTGGAAATAGAGCAACGACTTCGAATAAAACGCAACCTGCTCCCCACATGTCCATCTCAGGTCCATAGTGCCCATCTGTTAATAGGCATTCTGGAGACCGATACCAACGTGTGGCTATATACTCTGTCATGGGTGGTTTCGAATTGATACTTCGACATGACCCCAGATCCGCCAATTTGAGAACCTTCCCTGTCGAATCCACTAGAATATTTTCTGGCTTGATGTCCCCTATTTTAAAAAAAAAGGAGAAGGAATCGGCAATTACTTAGCGTTTGTATTGGCGCAAGTCGACATTCTTCTCTTCTCCATTGAATAGATGAATGAAAAACTTACTGTGGAAAATACCATTTCTGTGCATATGATCTAAAGCCAAGAACATTTGATAGCCCAGCGATCTGACCAATTCTCGGTCCAAATGATCTCTTCTTCCGCTGATTAAATCATAAAGGTTAATATCCATGAGTTCAAATACCATTGCTAATCGACCACTAGGTTGATCAAATAAGACTTCCTCTAGATCGACAATGTGCGGATGTGGCGTTAACCGCTTGAGGGCTTGAATCTCTCGAAGGTTGTTGACCTACAGTAAAGTAATGGAAAGAAAAGCGTGAGATTTTTCGAATTGATTGAAGTTTGCGTGTCAGGATTACAAGGTAAGCCACTGACAGTCGATCAATCGTATGGACATATGTACTCACTTGTTGCAAACTATCGTAACTGATCTTCATGCACTTGATCGCAAACTGCTTCCCGTTCTCCACGTTTTCCCCACAAACGACTTCGCTGAAAGTCCCCTCGCCCTTTTTACAAATTAGCTTGTACTTCTTCATCCTGCCCCGATCGAATGCTGATGTTTGGGAGCAAAGGTCGCTTCCTTGTTCAGAAAAATGTATATGTTTTGCGAATAGTTGCGAGTGGATGGTTAGGGTGAAGTTTACGAACGATTACTGAGAGCTTAGAAGGCCTTTTTAGATGCGTTGATATCACTTTTGAGCTGTTTTGAGACTAATTTGATTTTTGGAAAAATTGATATGAAATATCATTTTCCAAAAATTGGCTTCCAACTGCCATTTTTAACTGCCATTATATTTAATATGTTCACAAAACTCGAATCATATTTCTATTGATGCAAATGCCTTTCAACTCTTACCCCTTTCTCGTAATTTCTACTCTTCCTGTCTCAGTTGTCTCAGTTTATCATGCGATTTTTGCGTATTTATCATTCCATCTGTTCCGTTTGCTCTTGTCATACAAAATGTCAAACTCAGGATGTTCTTCCATCATATCCCATAGAATGCGTGCTTTCAGCTACGGATCAAAAAAACTCTTGCGATGATTCAGGTAGGATAGTGATTCTGCAGGATGAGAGAAGTAAAGGATCCTATTGGGACACCATGTACAGCGATAAATTTGAGGTAAACGAGGCTCCTCCAGATTATTGCTACAAAGGATGGGTGAGCATTGCCCGTGTCTTCTTCATTTTCAAAATGCATACAGCAGAGAAGTGAACTTTGTGATATAATATTTTCTTTACTCTCGTATAGATTATACCTTATGCTTACACTACTAACATTCGCCAAGTACCGTCGCTAGGTCCTTTTGACTGAGTGTCTCGAGTTGTATCGCTTTGCACATTGTCATTTTTCCGCTGGTGTCGCCACATAATAAAGTGTCTTGTCTCTTTCCTTCAATCTTCAAGCAAGTAATCGCGCACTCGTGTAATTTGGGCTCGATAATGTGTCGCATAAAAAGTTCGTTCTTATCTCTATTGATCCCCCACATTAAAACTGCTCCGTCTATGTGGCCCGTAATAGCTACGACACCGTGGTCCATCCATTCGGGACAGTCTGTTAATATGGCACAGCATGGTCGATCCTTGCCTGAGAAAGTATCTCGAGAACTCATGCCTGCCACAAAATTTCCGTTGATGTCAAATATTGTCATTTTTGTATCGACTAAAACTAGCGCATCTCCAGTCTTATCGTTCAAAGAAACTGACTCGACGGATGTTGGCATAGCTCTTTTATCTGTACTTGTCGCATGATCGAGTTCTCTCAAGAAGCTCAACGTACGAAGGTCCCACATGAGCACAGTGCCATCGTCCGCGCCTGTAATAATAGTTCCAAATGTAGTACTGATGGCGATACAAGTGATCTTCCCTCCGTCGTGGCCGCAAAGTGTGGCTTGGAGCCGCATGTGATCATCCTTATATTTCCACACTCTAACTGTTGAGTCCATACAGCCTGTCACAAGCCATGTTGCATCACGAGATGGCTGAATCGCTGTGATAGGTGCTCTATGCATATCATCATGAATCGTTAAAACGCGGTTAACATCCCAATTCCTTGCACTTGCAAAAGTTGCAATTGCCACATGGACACTGATTCCATTGTTAGATCCACCGAATCGATAGTACTTCTTCACTGAAGGCAGAAGAGCACATGTCTTACCAACGCCCACTAGTTGGCCCTTGGACAAACACATGTCGCCCACAGAGCTCTCTGTCTGGCCCATCATTCCTACTTTGCATACATCGTCCATAACAACACGCATATGCACTACATGAGGGCAGCCAACTGTACAGAACGGTGGGGTCATTGGCTCAAGAAGCGGTAGAACAGTAAAATCCATTGATTTTATATCCTTCACTGGCTTCAAAGCGTTTTTGCTAGGGAAAGGTTTGCGCACCAAACGACTGGGAGTTATTCCAAAGTTTTGGATCTGAGCAATGATCGATTCTCGCTGAACAGGATCTTCGATGGAGTTAATGTCGACAGTCCCTTCATATGTGACATGCACAAAAGTATTCAGACACTTGACTGCTTCACGTCCACGTTGTTTGTAGCCAAATACCAGGTCGATCCACTTATGTAAATTCCTGCTGACATGTTCGCTCTCGAGTGCCTGTGAAAAATTAAATAAGTAAGATATGCGCCTTCAAATTAGTCAGAAACAAAATATATGGGACTGCTTCCTCACCTGTCGATTGATTCGGACAAAGCGCCGAGGGTCGCCTTTTGCCCAAGGAGGAAGAACAACATCGTGAACAGAGGTGCCATCTTGCTTCACTCCTAAATCAAATGAATTGCCATTCTCAAGGAATTCAGGAAGATAAAAGAATTCAGGAATGAGTTCGCGTACATCTTGAAAGTTGTCTCTACTAGCGCTTTTCCAGCTACCCCCTATGTCTTGAAACAATCGATCCGCAAGATCAAACTTCCCACCCTGCAAAGATAAAGCCAGTCTTGAGAAAGGTTCCAACCGCAATAGGTAATTGAGGACATATGCGGCGCAAGAATAATGTGTACCATAGTGAAATGCTGGGGGTTCGTCACCGCGAGAGTAGTTACTCTCAAGCGCATCGTACCGCTCCTTGAATTGCTCTGCCCTTGCTAGTCCTAGAGCTCCCATAGGACACGATAAATCACGATATATGTTTGGATTGTGAAGGTCAATCTCTTCGCTTTCGTAATCAGCAATGATCCATGGAAAAACAGGGTATTGGGTGAGATCATTATATGATCTTCCAGCGAAGGAGTTCAAATGCATCAAAAAGTCAAAGTTTGTCATTTTGCCTTGCACCCATTGATTTGTAATCTTTGATCGAAGTGACTTCATGAATTTATCATAATTCGGTGATGTACCTGGGCTTGAATTAAATATGCTGTTTGGGAGGGATGAATGCAATAACACATTGAGAACCTCTTCTCTTTCTTTATTGCAAGAAAATGCAACAAATGTTCCATTACTGTGACTGTCATAAAATTCCAATGCAATTTGCTGTAGCTGGTAGCGCCTTCGGTAGACAGCGAACAACTCTTGATATGATAGTCTTTTGCATCTATTCTGATATCTGGAAATATCGGAAGAGTTGGTCTTCACTTGAATTTTCTTCTTATTTGTTTCACCCTTTTTTGGTTCCGCATCATCAATAGTACTACCTGACGAATTCAGAGTACTGTAATCCTTTGATCGGATTCCAATCCGGAATGTGGAAAGAGCCTTTTCTACTTTGTTTATTTTTCCTTTCAGGCCATCATTGTCACTTTGCTCAAATCCATCAATGATGTAGATCGAATTACGACATACAGCAAGAAGAGCTTTACACACTTCCAAACCAGTACACCGCTGCACATTGTACGACTTTTCAATGATATCACCAGTTTGTAAAAGACCTTGAATCAAGTCATAATGATTTTGTTGGTGTTGATCAAACTCCACCTCATCATCAGAATCAGAATCTTCGGAACCAGCAGAAGCATTACTTTCAGCATTAGTTTTTGTACTTGGTACAAATTTTTCTGATTGCAAGCCTTCGTTTTTTACATTGAACTGTTTATTTGTCAAATTCATATCCTCGTCGTCATCCTCGTAAATGTCCTCGTGTTCTTCTGCCTTAATAGTACCAATGTCCATCTTTTTAAGCAAGTCTGCTGTAGCTTCCAAACCATCTGGATTAATATAAAGCCCTGTTCCATTTGAAATTTGATGACTTTCAAGAGATGGATGATTGGTTTCAGTCTCAACTTCACTACCAGCATAATTTCTCTTCGTTTCCTGTTGGGATAATGACTCAGAGGCTTCCTCCACATTATACAGTGCATTGAATTCGTAATTTGGTAGGAGTTTCTTTCTTTGGCGTTCGTACCCTTCAGACATATCTAGCTTCCAGCGAATGAGTTCTTCCTTCTTTTCAATATTGACACGGGGTTGGTTATGTTCATAATTCCGTGATAAAGTTGGTAACAATTCTTCTTTTGAGAAATCAAGATGCTTTACGGAGCCCGAACCACCTTCCCAGACAGATCGAGATCCCTTTAGTTGCCGCAAAAGAGACTTCCACATCATACCTCCAGTGGATAAATCATCCATGCCCTGTCTCTTCCAGACATCCTGGCTAATGTCAGTTCTGCCATTAGATATGGCAGTGAGAGTTGTCCTTTCTTGTCGCCTGGCGATCGTTATGTCAGATTTATCTTTTGAGGCAAATTTTACAAGCATCTCCTTTTGCTTTCGCTCAATTGCATCCTGGGGGGAAGGAACCACCATGCCAAAAACGCTGGGAAAGCGTTTCAGTGCCTCTCTTTCAATAGATTCAAAGACATCTCCAATATCGCTGCTGGTTACTTCCATCCAATCAAAAAATGTTTGAAGCCTGAGCTCTTCGATGGGCTCATCATTCGTATCTTTTACGCTGTGAGGAATCAAAGTTCCAAACCCACCACCATTCAGCAGATCAACGTGCTTCACAACACCCCCAGCCATTGGCACGTCTTTGATCAGGAGATCTGACATAATACCATGTCTATGTCTTAAAAGCGACTTAATCAGAAAGCTTGTTTCTTCGAGTAGTGATCGATTCTTGCACTGAAGCAGAGAATGTACTTCTGACATAATCGCAACAATGAATGATCTATCTGGCTCAGTGACTTCTGCAATTTCCGGGAACTTGCAACTTTCAGAATTTATTTCACATCTTTTTAAACTAGTTGATTGCCAAAGGGGGAAATTTTGCTTTCCGTTTGCCTGACCAAACTCAAAATTGCCACTCTTCCATGAGGTGCGAGGTGACGTTGGACTTGTGAAGAGCAAAAACTCCAAGTCCTGATTAATGCGAGTTACAATTTTTTTCTGCAAAATTTCATCTCCAGAGTCCCAGCGACCAGCTGGTTTACTTCTCTGCAAAGCTACTAAACATGTGAGGCGGGCAAAATGAGCAGCGTTCGTTCTGATTATGTTGGCAGTGTCCTCTTTCTGCAGTGTACGATATGCGTAAGTGCCGGGCATAGATATTGACTGTAGTGTAGACAAAATAGTTTCAAGTGATTGCAGGATTGGTTGCGACGTAAAAAATCCCATTAGCAAGCGGTCCAACAAAAGGGAGCTAATGCCAACACAGTTGGCAATGGCGATAATTTCCCCTCGCTGCAGGGCATCTTCAACAGTGTCATGACACTGCTCAATAAGTACCATGTGGAACGCCTCCACCTCGTCATGCGAGGCAAAAATTGGGAAGGATCGAAACAGAGCTGCCACTAATTCCACAGCCTTTGGCCCTGAAAATATGGCATGATTAATGATGTGCCGAAGCAGACGAACTAACCCAACGCCACCATTGATATCTGCGTCTCCTACGAAACGTCTAGTCGGTGAGCTCTCTTCGCCGTCCACATCATTTGACTTTAAGTGGCCTCTTCTCTCAGCTTTTTGAGGTGTTCCAGTTGCATCAGTTGGCCAATCATAAAACCTCGTGTCTTCCCCACTTCTGGTGCTTGGCCAGCTCGAATCAGCAGCTTCTTTTGAAACTATTCTATCGTTGTGTACAAGACAGAGTGCCTGTGCCATAGGTTCAAGAAAATCAGGACTCTTACAGAACTGCTGAAAAGCTGTCGAGAAGGAATGCCGATGTGTCAGTAGTGCGATAACAGCTTGGTTTGTTTTCCTCGCCTTATCTCCAAGTTTAGTATCTGCAGCTCCTATTTGAATGTTGCGCCCGAGACACTCAGCCAAAAGATAAAAAATTCCATCAGTAGATTCAGAATTTGTTACTCCTCCTTTATCATTTTCAAGTAAAATTAGACCTGGATCGTCGCTCTCCGTGTCAAAAACTGCGCATAGCTGTTCTGGATGTAGTTCTGCGAGACATGGTAGATGCAGTAATGGGGCATGCAAAAGCTGACTTAACATGGCAAGTAATATGCTTGGAGATGTTGAATATTTTGGAATACTTAACACAAATGGAGCGAACCCCCCAGACTTTTGAAAAGCAACTGAAAAGGATGGCGAATTCTGTAGCATTATTATCATCAATCTAAATGCCGCAGAGGCAGAAGACTCGTCACGACTACCTACCAACAAACACACAAACCAAACTGGAGTGAGGATCTCAGCAAATGCAGATAAGAACATTTGAGCATTGTTCCCTGACATCTCCCTCGCAGATAGGTCTTGGATATTGGAAGGTCCATTGTCACTGTTTGGACGCGATTCCGAACTGGATGCTGAAATCTTGTTAACACCGTCAACAACCAATTCTTCTAGTAATCGTAGAAGATAGATCCTAGTGGCAGATCCCAGTGATAGTTGAAGGTCGTCTTGTTGATTTAAATTGGTTGTACCTTCTTGACCGAGCTGCCCAGCAAGGTCCTCGTGTAGAACATCTTGTTTCAAACTGTAGAGAATCGCGCCAGCAATGTCACCAAGATCGTCAGGTGTTAGCATGTGCGCCAATACTCCTCTCAAAAATGATTTACAGGCAAGAAGCACAGGGACTCCAGGGTCGCCTCCCGCAGAGACCAATCGAACAGGTGCAGTTTCTGCTAACCACCCATACCGATGGGCCGAAAGTACAGTATGCAATAATTCATTTGTAGCCTTTTGCTCGCCACCGAGTTCTTTGGTAATCTTGCCACCTATATCTCCGTACGTGAATAGCTCAGAAACTTCGAGCATAAGATGGACAGTCCATTTGATCATACCTAAAATATGAAGCCTCCTTGAATTGAACTGACAGTGTTTCGAACTGTTGGCTACAAGCCCATTCAATAGACACATTGCTCTCAACGATAGATCTGGACCAGATGATTGCAGATGCCAAACTTGATGGTTTTTAAGGAGGTACTTCAATGCGTCAAGATCAACAATAGCCCAATTATCCGAGGTCGGCCAGGAGTAATTTCCGCGATTGTCCTTTCTATCATGATCGACGCCTTTACCTTTTGCTTCTTCAAATGTTTCCGGCTCAAATGCATTCAATGCAAAGGCAACGCAATGCTCGAAGATAACGGCATTCATCATATTTTTCTGAATTAAAAGCAGAGCCAACATTGCATATCCTCCACCTGATTGAAGCATTTCAAGATTTGGAATGTGGCCACGGGCGCTTTCCTTTACAACGCGAAGGGTAAGAGCAATGGTAGATGTAGATTTTGCAGCGTGAAGCATAGGTAACAAAACATTTGGTCCTCCTAACCACTGAACGTTGTCCCCAAAAGAGATGGGACAAACAACGCTGCCTTTACCGTAAACAACAGCGTCAGAGGAAACAAGGTCATTTGTCGAATTAATTTCAGCAACATTCACCAGTCTCCGCGAAAAATGACCTTTATCAGCTGCCACAGAATCTTCACGCATAGTTGGTGTGGACGACGATGGATGAAAAGCACAAATGATGTACTCTGGTAAAAGATCACAGAACAGTCCCACAGATCCTAAGGTGACTGAGTCATTCTTGCTCCTATGTAAAGGCCCATGGGAAACTCTGTCTCTCATCACATGACTTGCACCCTCAATTTCTGGGATGGATCGCTTCTTCAAACTTCCAGCAATTCCTCCCTTTTCGTTTGCAAGGGCTAGCATGGAAAACACCGAGGTCGCAGTTGCTGATAATGACAATCGTTGAGGTCGATCACCCCAAAATTGTCCATGAAATTCTGGACCCGCAGAAAATATAGAAACAGCGTCACGGGGTCCAAGAATTTGAGAAACGATCAGCATCGACCCAAGTTCCCAGAATGGCAGCGATCCCTTTATGATGCCGCTAAAGGCAAGTATAGGGTTTGGTACACCGATATACATGATCGAGTTTGGGGGTAGCGCAACCGCATCAACTTTTACGTCTTTCTCAAGAGCCCTTCCATCGACACATATACCAATCACTGCCTTGCGAGATAACACAGCCCGCTTGGGTGGTTGGTATGTTACCATAATGTGGTGCCAAACTGCGGATGATAACTTTGAGGTTGGGAAGCAGCTCGGCTTTGTAGATCCAGTGCAGATGACATTGAATTGTTGGCTCATCAAATCGTACCATATTGAAAGAAAATGTTGACGGCCCGAGGGGGACTTTTTTCCTCTTGACGAACCGTCCATATTGCTAGATAAGTCAAGAATACAAATATTTCCTGTAGGCCCTTCGTCCAAACCTGGAACTCGTAGCCATACAGAGTATGAGAATCCTGTAGTATTTATCGGGGACCAGAGATCTGATGCCGCTGAATTGTTGGTGTCTGAAGTTGAAGGCCTCTTTGTTCTCGCTTGAAGTTTATCAATTTCGACAAATTTCACAAGACCTTCTTCAGCCATGGTGTACAGTCTCTCATCGAGACCTGCATTATCTGGCGCTTTTTTGGCAAAGAACATTTTGTTGATGTCATGCGCTCCACCAAGGTTGCAACGAGCAACACGGTCACAACGTTTCGCGATGACAGACATAGTTTGTAAACGGTAATTGATAATCCTTTCAAGGTTGTCAGGCAATTTACTCCGACCCGATCTCTTATCCTCGATCGCATTGAACGAAGAGGATATAATCGGGAGTCTAAGGTCAGATCGATCTTTAGATTGTCCCTGTGTCGCCGAGATCAGCGGGAGGGAAATGAACCGCAGCAAAGCCACGAAATCCATGTGGGCCATTTTGAAAGAGGCTACACGACGCAAAAGCGCCACAAATCTGGGATATAGAGGATGCTCAAAATCGTTGAAGACGAATGAAAATCCGCCATCACTAACGAGTGTGCGACTAAGTCCGCAGCTGGTAATTTGTTCAAGCGTTGTTCCTGCTCTGTCAGGAGCGCATAATTCGATCAAAACATTCAGGGCGTAGGATGAAATGTTCCTGAATTCTCTGTCCTTTGGAAGAGAAATCGCAATTCCCAGAACAAGTTTACTTGCATCTGGATTCTGTAATTGATAGACATTTTTTGCAGGAGTGATGTCTTCCTCGCTGTCATCAAGTGTAATGCGCAGCTCAGGATGAAGTAAGCCAAGCGAAAGATTCATAATTGCCAATGCGTGCCGAGGTGTATCAAAGAGTCCTACCCCACGTAAAGCCTTGACAAGAGACTCATAAAAACCTTTTGCATTTATGTACTCTCGATTCTTGGAGATCCCATCATGTTGCTCGCTCAATAAATCAACTGCCCTAGACGCAGCTAATGAAGACGAAGAAGATAAAACTTTAATTGCGGCATCAAAGACACTGTAGATGCCTTTCACCATCAAAAATATTGCATCCCCAAGATCACCATTATCTTCGCTATTCGTTTTGGAACCGCCTTCAGTGTGACTGTCTTCAAGACAAAATAGTAATCGGAGGAGTACTTCAAAACCACCTTGTAGACGAAATGCATCTGGCGCGCTATCAATTTCACATAGCACTCTTTTCAACATGCTGAGAATTTCGCATCCAGCCATAATGCTTTCGCACTTGTTTTCACTTCTGTCATCTGGCGAAGAAGATCTGATAGAAAAGACAATATTATTAAGGATCCTGACTATGCAATCTACGTCCTCCATCAGCGCATCGGTTTCGGAAAAACGAATTTTTGATTCAAATGCATTAACAGCTGCGCAACATGATTTATGACTCAGCTCTATCATTCCCAATGTAAGGAAAGCGTCGAGCTCAACACTTCTACTCGTGCTTGGCATTAATGTGTCAAAGCTCTTTTGAGGAGAATCCAGTCGAGGGGAGGATATTCTAGCCATTCCAAAAGTTGTATTGAAAACCAAGTCAATAATTTTGCAAAATGAGCAATAAACTTCTTCAATTTCCTCATAATTGACCACAGGTGATTTGTTCTTCTGTCTTGTCGGAACCATCATAAGCAAAGTCAACATTTCATGCAGCACTTCTCCCATAATTCCTGATTCTAACATGATTTTACCGAGAGACGATTCGTCGACTTGAAGGAGCTTTTCTAACGTCTCCATGAGAAGCCGAGCATCGACACGAAGCCTTTCAATTGGGGCTTTGTTCTCGTGGATTTGATCTTTTTCTATCGACAGCCTGAGGATTTTTTTGCAAATTGAATAGAACATGTCACTAGCAGCAGTCAATGGTTTCCAGCAATCTGCTTCAGGAAGACCCGTACACACATACTCAAAAAGCCGAAGGATGACATGCTTCATTTGTATGTCGTCGAAAGTGGGAATAGCTAGCAAATACTTTGTCAAAACATCGTATCGGCCTTCGATGATTGAAAAATTTGATGGATGGTCAGAATAGATTTGCATAGTGCATTCTATGATTTCAGTACCAAACAAATTTCTGTCCAAATCTTCTTCGTCTTCTCGATATCCCATCTCCAGAATCTGCAGAGATAGCTCCAAGGAATATTTTGCGAGAGCTTTGATATCGTCTCTGGTGTCTATCTTCATTTTGACACCGTCAGCCAGTTCTGCACCGTAACACGCTAGTAAAGGTATTGAATGCCGCATTAAATCTTCGATGAGCTCAAATGCGGCTGGATTTGTGACAAGACGAGTTGCATCAGGTTCATGATCCCCGTCATGCAAATTTGTTGCAACAGATGAAGCGAAGCTTATGCCGTCATCATCTCCAGGCTCTATCTTACAATATATCATGGTGGCGGCCACCATGAGCATTTTTTTCAGATTCCCTTCACTGGAATGTCCGATAGCATGCCGTAGAACGTGATACCCTCCCGCTGTTTCAAAGTCTCGAAGAAGTGCGACACAACTGAACTCGGATGCTTCTCTCACCATACTCACGATTGCAGTCAATGAAAACAACCACAGTCCGCTGGACTCTGCATCCGTACCAAATAGACACGAAGTGCTTGGAGTAACACTTGTCGAAACGGATGACAATCCACATAATTCTTTAACATCATCTGTCATGTGGACAATCATATTTCTTTCGTGCAAAAAACGAACAATTGAAGTGCTGAAACACTCCTTTGAAAATGCAACGACGACATTGGAGGCAGCCTTTGCAACGTGAATCGCGTTCGCCGGATACCGAGCCCCTGATAATGCCAGCAGTCCAAATAAGTGTGGACGCAATTGTTCACCAACACTTGTATCTCTACAGAGGAGACATAATAACCGCTCAACCTTTTTTGTGGCATTTCTGCTGACAGGCTTTATCACCACATCTAGCTTTTCATGGTTATCGTCATGCTCATGCTCATTATCATCTAAAGTTGTGCTATTCTTGAGCTCGAGGACCCTCAATAATCTGATACAGTGAATTAGGTTTGGGGGTAACTCATTCTCCATGCATCTCAAAATGAATTTGTCACACTGAGAGTTGTTAAGAAGGATATCAACGTCTGATCTCTGCCCATCAATCCTAGCGACACTATCTGCATCATCATTACCTTCATCTTCATCTTCATCTTCATCTTCATCAGAACCACCAAGTATTTGTAGCAAATTATCGCTCCATTCATCCTCAGGAAAGGTTTTCGTTGTGGGCCCGCCGTTTGCATTATGGCGCAAAGCTTGTTTTCCTAGTTTTGCATCAAGGACAACTTTTTGGATACTTTCACCCAATCTACTTGCCGCAGAAGATATTTCTCGTTCAACCTGTGCATCTACTACAGCCCGTCTACCTCCCCTTTGCAATCCAGGTGATCTTTGGCTATATATATATATATATTGCAGACAAGGCAACGTGTTATATATAATGAGAGACTGTTTCCTCCATGTGGAATGCAAAATAAATGTGTGCATTAACCCAACAAGGTAGAAAGACATCACTTACCTGCGACCAGTGTTGATACCCCTTTTACCACCCGGGCTTCCTCTTAACCCAGCACCTCCGGAAGAAGAAAGCGCCGCAGTATCAGTATCCGATTCGTGAACCAATGACTGCGACTGTGGGGGTTCTCTGCTAGATGACCTGTTTTGCTGCTCATCATGCCTTCTCGGTCTAACGCTAGAAGAATCATCGTTATCATTATTTACATTGTTCGTGTTATTGCTAGATCGATCAGATCCACGGACACCGGTCCTTTTGAGCAGTTTCCACATGATTTCAAATAATGCTGTAGTGTGTTGTTCGGCACAGGTCGCGTTTTCAGGAAATGTTGAATATGTGTTCTTACAGAGGTTTGGACCTTTTCTTGTTGTTGGACTTTAAACTTATGTGTT
>Ga0136553_1000345_pt1 | contig 16205 bp, 14 predicted proteins | sample AntRauTorckE5430_FD_101384 | JGI IMG/M metagenome (GOLD analysis project Ga0136553, IMG submission 101384) | Saline lake microbial communities from Rauer Islands, Antarctica - Metagenome Torckler E5 #430 | ecosystem: Environmental > Aquatic > Non-marine Saline and Alkaline > Saline | place... | reverse complement strand
GTGCTTCGTTGTCTTTGCGGTGGGCATGGTAGACGATATCGTGGTAAATCAGGGCGATACCGAATAGGGGCGCGGCCGCCGGTGCAAGGGAGGTTGGAAGGTCAGCCAGGTGGCCCAGCATTTCCCCGAGGTGATCGAGATTGTGGTAAGCACGTCCGTTATATGCCCGGCTGATGCGCTCCCAGTCGGAAGTCAGGCCGGGAGAAATGACCCGTAGGCAGTCGTGGTAGTAATCGGCTGGTTTCATGCGGCTAAAAGCCATAACTTTGCGGCTCCAAAATACGAATATGTCCATTACTCCGATGACCGAAACGCTCCGCCAACGCATCCTGCAGTTTATTAACGAGGCCCTGGCCGAAGACGTCGGCCCCGGCGACTACACCAGCGAGGCGACCATCCCGGCCGGAAACCGCGATACCGCCCGCCTGCTCGTCAAAGACGTCGGTATCCTGGCTGGCATCAAGGTGGCCAAGATGATCTTTCTGGCCGTTGACCCGACCGCTGAATTCGACCAGCGGATGAACGACGGCGACCTGGTACACGTCGGCGACGAAGCGTTTTTTGTCACCTGTAACTCCCGCGCACTCCTGCAGGCCGAGCGCCTCGTGCTCAATACCATGCAACGGATGAGTGGTATCGCCACTCTGGCCAATCGCTACGCCTTTGAGGTGGAAGACCTGCCCGTCAAAGTGCTCGACACCCGCAAAACGACGCCTAACCTGCGCTTTCTCGAAAAGTGGGCCGTGCAGCTTGGCGGCTGCCACAACTACCGCGATGGTTTGTACGACCGCATCATGATCAAAGACAACCACATCGATGCGGCTGGCTCCATCACGGCCGCCATTGAAGGTGTAACGGCTTTCTTCGCCGAAAACAATATGAATCTCCCCATCACCGTCGAGGTCCGTAACCTGGTGGAACTTATGGAGGTCCTCAAAGTTGGCCAGGTAGACCGGATCATGCTCGACAACTTCCAGGTCCCCATCCTGAAGGAAGCCGTCGCCCACGTCGGTAATCGTTTCGAAACCGAAGCCAGTGGGGGCATCACGATGGAAAGCATCCGCGAAGTTGCTTTAACCGGCGTCGACTTCATCTCCGTTGGTGCGCTGACGCACTCGGCGACCAGCCTGGATTTGAGCCTGAAGGTGGTGAAGTAGGCGTGTGGCCTGGCTTCTCGTAATTCTCCATGCAGGCAATTGTAGCGGGCGACCGCAAGGGATCGCCCATTTGTAGCGGGCGACCGCAAGGGATCGCCCAATTGTAGCGGGCGACCGCAAGGGATCGCCCTTACAAATTGGGCGTTTGGGGGCCGCCGAGGCGAAGCCTCGACAGTATTACGTCATACCTTTTGTCCGGGCGACATACACGGCCGCCAAATTATTTTAAGGTGGGGAGTTGCGGGGGCTTTTGTAGAGCTGTCATAGACGCTTAACAACACTACAATACCAAAAGACCACCAGACCATAAAACCACTAGGCCACGTTTCCAGCGACTTAACGTTGACGCTCATCCAGATCTCCCGTCAAGTTCCCTGGCCTTTCTACAGCCTTTCCGCTAACAAACAACCGGCCTTCCCTTCCCGAAAGGAAGAAAAGACCGGCTTGGATTTTTTCCAGCCCAACGTCTGAAAGAACGGGCTACGGATTACGAGTGCGTAAAACGGGAGGAAACAACCCTCATGATGTTGCAAAAAGGATATCCCAAAACGGCTTGCTACCCTCGGATTAAAGGAAAGAAAGGTTTGTGGATTCAAAAGGTCTTAAAATGGCAGCGATGTATCAGCATCAGCTACGGCCGCAACATTGCCCAGGCCCGCTGCGGCGGTGGACATGGAACGGCGGGATTCCGTCTTGGCGCTGACGTTGCTGCCTCCTGGCTCAGCAACCAGGTTGTTGGTTGCGGGTTCGTACTCATCGTTGCGGTCGTTGTTATCCTGGCCGCTGCCGAGGAAGGAGAAGGAGTCTGCGATCACTTCGGCGGCGATCCGGTTCTGGTCGTGCTTATCGACCCACTTGCGGTAGCGCATGGAGCCAACGATGGATACTTGCTTGCCCCGGTGGAGGTACTGGTCGAACAGCTCGGCCAGCTTGCCGTATGCCTTGATGGTATGCCACTCGGTACGTACCTGGCGGACCCCTTCGCGGTCCCGGTAGTAGTCGTTGGTGGCGAGGCTGAATTCGGTGGCCATCTGACCGTTGTTGAGGGTGACGCTTTTGGGGTCGGCACCGAGGTTACCGATGAGGTTGATGAAATTGCTGGTATTCATTAGTAAAGGAGTAAAGGGGGGATGGAGGAAAGGGGTGGAGGAAGAAGCGTACTGTTTTGAGGTGAGGTTTGGTACCTGGCTACGAGTGCCAAACCTCACCTTGATTCAGTCTTCGAGTGCTTCGACGGATTCGATGACCTCGCCCAGGTTGGCGGTGGCCTTTGTGGGGCGGGCGGCGGCGGTTTTGGCGCGGCGTTTCTTCGTTTTGGCGGGGGTTGGCTCGGCAACCATCATTTCGTGGGCGGGCTCGGTTTGGAAGGCTTCCGGGCGGGGCTTGCCACCCTGGTCGAGGAAGGTGAACTCGTCGACGATGACCTCGGCGCTGCGGCGGTTCTGCTTGAACTGATCGACCCAGCTGCGGTACTGCATGGCCCCGACGACGGATATCTGACTGCCCTTGACGAGGTACTGATCGAACAGGCTGGCCAGCTTGCCGTACGCCTTGATGCGGTGCCATTCGGTGGTGGACTTGCGGTTGCCCTCCGCATCGCGGTAATACTTGTTGGTGGCAAGGCTGAACTCGGTCGCCATCGTGCCGCTGGGCAGGGTGATGGTTTTGGGGTCGGCGCCGAGGTTGCCGGTAAGGTGGATGTGGTTACGTACGTTCATAACAATAAGCATTGGCGGCCGGAGCGGGAGTGTAACATTATTGCACCCGGCCTGGGTGAGTTAGTTGCCACTACCCGGAACAGCATCATGTGAATGACTACCCTTCCAATCGGTGACGATGCAAAAGTGGGGGCACCGCCAAACGCTAGTCGTCTTTTATGCGCATAATTGCGTTTATATGCGTTTAAAAACGTTTATGATTGCTAAATTTTTACGTAAGTATCTGTTTGTCAGGTGTTTAATATTTTTCACTAACGCAGGTTTTTTTTGATCTTTTTCTGCTTTGATTGGGAACTATGATTGAGCACTCATGCGCAAAGGAGCGAATTAGCAGGGTTACAAAACGCTGTGCCTGGCTATTGGTCTGTTCAAGCCAGTTCCATCCACCGATCGGCCACGTCAATCTCAATGGCTGCGCTCCCTTTGTGCATTATGGCCGCGCCCTTTTGTAGTTCGCGGCATCCACCATCTCCTCCCGGCTTTTCCCCGGCGCACCATTCATGTAGTCATGGTAGGTTCCCTTCTTGAGCCAGACGACGAAAGGTGGTTTAAAAAACGACCGGAGAGGCTTAAACCGTTGCAAAACCATGTATTAAACAGGTCTGCTAAAAGGATGATGCCCTCGAAGTTGAATGGGCGCAAACCAGATTGTCGCTTTTATCCCCTCCAACTCCCCGAAGGGAAGTAAGCGTCCGACCAACTACACCACCAACTCCCGCGCCTTAGCCCACTGCGCCGGCAACAACTCCTCCAGCCGATTGACCTTATGGTTCCAATACAATTCCGCAGCCCCCCCGCCGATAGTGGTTTACCCTCTCCCTAAATCCACTTCCTACTCCGAAACCAGAGCAACGCTCCGAGCGCAATGAACATCATCACGGCCCACAAAATGTAGTAGCCATTGGGGTTGTCGAGGCCGGGGATGACGGCGAAATTCATGCCGAAAATACCGGCCAAAAAGCCGAGTGGAATGAAGATGGTCGACACGATGGTGAGGGTCTGCATCACGTTGTTCATCCGGAAGCTGATCTCGCTAACGTACAGGTCGTAAAGGCCGTTGGTGACGTCGCGGTAAGTCTCTACGAGATCTGTCACCTGGATGATGTGATCTTTGAGGTCGCGGACGTAAAGCTGGGTATCTTCCGTTACCAACCGGTGTTCGGTGTCACCAAACCGGCCCGCCAACTCCCGCGTTGGGCTGGTGCTTTTGCGCATCGTCAGCAGGGCCAGCCGCAGGTCGTGAATTTTGGATTTTGTCTCCACCTGCGGATCGCTGATGATGGTGGTTTCTAGCTCGGCGATCGTTTCTTCTATCTGGTCCAGCACGTGAAAATACCAGTCGGTGATGCTGTCGATTAAGGCATAAGCCAGGTAGTCGGCACCTTTGCTGCGAATACGACCGCTGGCGTTTTCCAGGCGTTTGCGGACAGATTTGAACAGGTCGCCGGCGTCTTCCTGAAAAGTGATCAGCGTGCTGTCGGTCAGGTAAATCGACACCTGTTCGAGGCTGATTTGCCGCGTCGCTTTATCGTACGCGAAGGCCTTGAGCTGAAGCAAAATACCGTCGGGGTAGGTCTCCATTTTTGGCCGCTGGTAAATGTCGACCACGTCTTCCAGTGCCAGCGGGTGCATGCCGTACCGACTGCCGATTTGCTCGATCAGCCCTACCTCATGCAGGCCGCGCACGTCGTACCAGCTTACGCTTCCAGTACCTTCGTTTGGCGGAATGGCGTTTAGCTCGGTCACGCAGTCGTAGCTGTCATTATTGTAGCGCGTCAGGTGGACGTGGACATCTTCCGTCTGCTGGCTGCCGGTGTAAATCATCGTGCCGGGAGGCGCGCCGCTGGTTTTGCGGGTCAGGCCGACTTTGTCGGATTGGGAGCGGATAAGTTTGACGGTACGCATAGGGAAATCATCAGATCGTGGGCAAGATAGGGTTTAGGAACAGGATGATACGGGCGCGGCCGCCGGCGATGCGTTGAGCCTGTCGAATTGTACTTCAACTCCGTTCAGCAGAACTGCAAAGAAGGGTGGAAGGAGAAGTGGGAAGGGTGGGGTTGCATGTTTAAACGCAACTCATGCGAGTCAAGGGCTAAACGAGCCAGGAACGGACGCTCGGAGGTCAATTTCCAGCTTGACGGCTCTGCGTCAAACTGAAAATTCACGCTCCGAGGTCCTGAGCCCGCAGCAAAGGACAAGGTAAGGACCTCGTAGTGTTACGATCGACGGAATGGCGAAGCAATTTTGTTGATCGTAAGCTGCGAGCGTCCAGTTTGCCAGTTGTAGCCTATGATTTGCACAACTCCTATATATTGGTATGTCGATTTATCGGTAGGCTGATATGTTGACAAGTCAGTGATTTGGCCATCGGTACACTCCCTCCCAAATGCGCGAAAGGGCCACCACGATTGCGCTACCTTTGCCCGCCCAAGCAACAGTGAAAGCCATGTACGAACTCCGTCATTCCAACAACGTTCCCTTCACCGGCCGCATCGCGCTGACCGGCTCTAAATCCATCGCCAACCGGGCGTTGATCATCCGGGCATTGACGCCGGGCGGCTTCCCGATCCACCGCCTCGCCGCCGCTGACGACACCGTCCGCCTGGAACGCCTGTTGGCCAGTACCGACGAAGTGCTCGACGCAGGCCCGGCCGGCACCACCTTCCGTTTCCTGACCGGCTACCTCAGCCGCCGCCCCGGCCACCAGGTCCTGACCGGCAGCCAGCGGATGAAGGAACGCCCCGTCGGCCTACTCGTCGACGCCCTGCGCGCCCTCGGTGCCGATATTGAGTACACCGAAAAGGAAGGCTACCCACCCCTCCGTATTGGCTACTCCGACCTTGCCGCGACCAACGAACTGACCATCGCCGCCGATACCTCCAGCCAGTACATTTCCAGCCTGTTGATGCTGGCCCCGACCTTGCCCGCTGGCCTCCGCCTGACGCTCGCCGGGGGGATCGTCAGCGTACCATACATCAAAATGACCTTGTCGCTGATGGCCTACTTCGGCGTGACCTCCAGCTGGGAAGAGCAGACGATCGTCGTTGAAGCACAGACCTACCAGCCGAAAGCATATACCGTTGAAGCCGACTGGTCCGCCGCCAGCTATTACTACGGCGTGGCGGCCCTGGCGAAGGAGGCGGTCGACCTCCAGATCGACGGCCTCTTCGAGCAAAGTGTGCAGGGCGATTCCGTGGTGGCGAAACTCTACGAACGCTTTGGCGTCACCACCGCCTACAACGAGACCGGCTTGCGGATTACGAAGCCAGCTAATGCGCCCGTTCCCCCGTTCTTCGAGCAAGACTTCGTAGAGTGCCCTGACATTGCCCAGACGCTGATGGCGACCTGCGCCGGGCTTGGCGTTCAGGCTTTGTACAGCGGCCTGCAAACACTTTTCATCAAGGAGACCGACCGGGTCAAGGCGATGAAGACAGAACTCGGCAAAGTCGGCATCGCCCTCTATAAAATCCCCGCCCACATGAGCGGCGCCACCGAAGGGCAGCAGTACTTCGGCCAGGAAGGGAAGGCAGACTTTGTGGCTGGCGTTCCTACCTTCGCCACCTACCACGACCACCGGATGGCGATGGCGATGGCACCGCTGGCCTTGCTCGCGCCGGTTCGGATTGAAGATCCGGAAGTAGTAGGGAAGAGCTACCCGGATTTTTATCGGGATTTTGAGCAGTTGGGGTTCGTAGTGGAGAAAGCATAGCCGGAAGCAGGGCGATGAAAATTTGAGTATTAGCGTAATTCATCCTTTGAAATTTTATCAAATTCTGAGAATCCTAATCTCATGGCCGCTTCGCCACGAATAATCTTTAGTTCCTTCCCTACCTTAGCCACCCATGCCCCGCCCCGCCAAAAAAGTCCACGAAAGTCGCGATGCGCTCACCTTTGGTGATCTCGTAGTGCCCGTCCGCCTCATTACCGAGCGGGGGCGGTACAACACCCGGGCGTCGGTGACGGCCAAGGCGATGATCATCCGTTTGCCAAATGGCATCAGCACCGCCGAGCGGGCGGAGCACATCGGTAAAATGGTCCGCTGGGCTGAAGATCTTTACGCAAAAAAACCGGCAGCTTTCGCCCACTTCCGCGCTACGGAACAGGCCCGGCAATACGAGTTCGAGATACGGGGGCAGCACTATTTGCTTGATGTGGAGAACCATGATTTGAAGCGCCATAAAATCTCCCTGATGGAGCCCAGTCGGTTGGAGATCGGGTTGCAGGCGGACGATGCGCGGGCGAAAAACGGAAAGATCATCCCGAAGCTGCTGGCTAAATACTTTGCCGGGGTTCACCTGCCGGAGGTGGCGGAGCGGGTACACGCCCTCAACGACCAACACTTCCGACGGCCGATCAACAACGTTAAGCTGTCCGACACCTACACCCGCTGGGGCAGCTGCTCCAGCAAGGGCAACATCAACCTGGCCACGCGTCTTTTGCTGGCACCGGACGAGGTGCTCGACGCCGTCATCATCCATGAACTGGCGCATTTGGTGGAGGCCAACCACTCCCACCGTTTCTGGGCGCAGGTGGAAAGGGCACTGCCCAACCATAAAGATTATGACGTCTGGCTAAAAAAGCACGGTAAAGAATTGTTGTTCCTGCCGGACGCCGTAGGGTGAGTACTTTTGCGGCTTATTCATCCCCCACTGAACCATGCGTATTCTAAGCTTCCTGGCCGTCGCCCTGCTGTTCACCAACTGCATCGCCCCGAAAAAGGTGGACGAGTTGCGGCTGTCTTATGACAATTACATCGCCAAGCTGGAGTTGCAGGATAGCCTTCAGCAGGATAGTATCTACAATTACATCCTTGCCCTCGAACGGGCGAAGGGCGGCAACGAAATGCTGTTGCTCACCCAGGATAAAATGCAGAACCGCCTCGCCGTCTATGAAGACGAACTCGATGAGCTGAAGGTGAACTTTTCCAGCACCAGCTCCCGCATGAGCACCGAATTGGCCCAGCTGAAGGCCGACAAGCGTAAGACCGAATTGGTTTATGACACCCTGCTGATCGACCAGCGCAACCTCATCAGGGGCTTCCAGGAAAGCATCCTCGATGCAGAAAACCTCATCGCCGAAGCCTTTGATGCCGTAATTCCCACCGATCAGTTCCGGCTGACGCAGAAGACCGGAGAGTTGATCGTGAGCGTCCAGGAAGATGCGCTGTTCCAGCCCCGCTCCGTCAGTCAGTTGACTGACAAGGCGTCCTTCGTACTCCGCGCCGTGATGGATGCCCTCCAGGCTGATCCGCTGTTGAAGCTCGTCATCGTTGGCCACACCGACAACCAGCCCAACCCCCGCCGTGGTACCGACAATTGGCAGTACGCCGCCCTGCGCGCCACCGCCCTGGCCGATGAGCTGGCGAAAACCTACTATCTCAGCCCCAACCGCTTCATCGCCGCCAGCCACGGAGCGTTTGAACCGCTTACCTCTAACGAAAGCAGCGAAGGGCAGAAGATCAACCGGCGGGTCGACTTCGTACTGCGGAATAATGTGGGGAACCTGGTTAGGGAGTTGGGGCAGTTGGAGAAGTAGGCACCGCTTTTGCCCGGTTAAAACCAGTGCTAGGGTACAAAGCTCTTCGAGCTGGTCTTAAATAGCTTGCAGCGCTTTGTAACCCAGCACCGACTTCAGTCAGGGACTGATATTCATGCGTTACTATTTTCCGGTCACCATTCAAGCTACAAGCCCTCCACCTTTTTTCCTTTAATTAATCTCCGCAAATAATGCTTCTTCACCCCAAAGCACTTACGTAGTGCGCGGAATTCTTCCATGGCCTTAGGGCGTTTGCGGCCTTTGATGGCGGTAATCATCACGTTTTTGGCGGTGTGTTCGAGGGGGATGAACTCGAAGAGTTTGGTTTTGTAGCCTTCGGCTTCGAGTAGCAGGGCGCGCAGCCCGTCGGTGAGCATGGCGGCTTGTCGTTCGAGGAGAATGCCGTGGCCGAGCAGGGGTTTGAGGTCGTCGGGAATGACCATATCGCGGCGGACCTGCTTTTGGCAGCAGGGCGCGACGACCATGATCTCGGCTTTGGCGACGATACCTTTATAAAGCGCATCGTCCGTTGCCGTATCGCAGGCGTGGAGGGCGATGAGCATATCGATTTTATCGGGCTTGAAATCGTCGATGTAGCCCTCGACGAAATTAAGGTGTCTGAAGCCGTTCTTGCTGGCGATCTGCTCGCATTTTTCCACCAGTTTTGGGCGCAGTTCTACGCCGGTAATTTTGACGTCGAGGTTGAGGGTGTTAACCAGGTGGTCGTAGAGGGCGAAGGTCAGATAGCCGGATCCGGAGCCCATATCGACGATGTGGGCGCCAGCTTTCAGCGGGTGTTCGCGTAGCAGGGCGGCGATGATTTCGACGAATTTATTGATCTGCTTGTACTTCTTTTTGCCGTCGCGCAGCACCTCGCCTTTGGCGCTCGTGATGCCGAGGTCTTGCAGGTAGGGCCGGTCGGCGGGGATGTCGCGGTGCTTCTCGCGGTTATGGTCGTTGGCGACGATGAGGTCCTTCAGGCGGGGCAGCGAAACATCAGGGCGCGGCCGCGGGTGCGCAGATTGTTGACGGAGCAGGCGGGTGTTCCCCTTCCGGCTCATGATGAGGCTCAACTGCTCGGTGGTGGTGAAGAGGTCGGCGTTGTAAAACTCGTCGCCCAGGGTGTTTTCCAGCCGGCCGAGCCCTTCGTTGATGGGGTGGTTTTTGACCTCCTCGCGGTCGGCGTAGCGATGGGTGATCTGCAGCATCGTCCGGCCCTTGATGTCAACCAGGCGGGCGTAGCGGTTGCGGGGCAGGTCGGTCTGGCCGTGGGCGGGTTTACTGAGGGTGAGCTTGAGGAGTTCTCCCTGGGCGGCACTGGCGCGGGCGGCGGACCAGAATTCTCGGAGGTGGTTTGGTTCGGGCATGGGCACAAAGATAAGTAGTTGGGCGAACGGACTGAAGCCCTTTATTATAATGCAACGGACTAAAGGGCCGTGCTACGGGGAAAATTTGTGCTTAATTAAATACCGGAGGCCCTGAACACTTTACCGCCTGCCCCGTTAAATCGTTGCAAACGCAACCAGTTTTCGGGCTGGTGCTGTCCTGCTTTTCCTTTTTTCATTTCCCCCTTTACTTTGGATCCCCAGCAAAACCTCATCTTCCTCACCAACCGGGTGGGCCGTCAACTTTCCCGTCTCCTGCTGGAGCGTATGGAGTTTGAAGCTTTTCAGCCGCAGAGTACCCACATGGGCCTGCTGGCGGACATCGTGTCGGGCGACGGGCAACGGCAGCAGGACTTGGCGATCTCTACCATCAAGGATAAAGGAACGGTGGCGCGATCGTTGAAGCAACTGGAGACGTCGGGCTTCATCCGCAGAGAAACGGACCTGGAAGACCGCCGCCAAAAGCGCATCCACCTTACGGAAAAGGGTAAGCGGATGTGGTGCTACACCCTCGAACGTGCCCACCAGGCCATGGACTGCGCCACCAAAGACATCTCGCCGCAAGACCTGTCCGTCTGTACCGGCGTATTAAACAAGATTTACCGTAACCTGCACGAGCAGCTGCAAACGCCCCAATAAAAACGCTAACCAAATGAGCCAGCGCAACCTACCACGCACCATCTTTTCGATCCTTATCGGGTTGGCCATCCTCGCTGGTGGTTACTTTGGCTTCGAGGCCCTTGGTGCCATGAAGGAAGACCCAGTCAAGAAGGAGATTCCCAAACGGATCAAAACCGTTGAAGCCACCGCCATCACCAACAGCGTAGTTGCCACTAGCCTGGCGGTGCAGGGTCGGCTGGAAGCATACAACAAGATCGCCATCTTCAGCGAAGTCGGCGGGGTGGTCACCACGCCAAAACCCTTCAAAAAAGGTACTTACTTCGGTAAGGGCGACGTGATGATGCGCATTGACAACACCGAACAACGGCTGAGCATCCAGGCCCAGAAAGCGACGTTGATGAACGCCATTGCCGGTATCATGCCCGACCTGAAGATCGATTACGCCGAGAGCTTCCCTCCCTGGGAGCGCTACCTGCTAGCTCTTGACGTGGACGCGCCGATCAAGGCCCTGCCCGCCCCGGTCAACCAGCGGGAGAAGCTCTTTATCGCCGGGCGCAACCTCCAGACCCAGTACTACAACATCAAAAGCCAGGAGGAACGGCTGAGCAAGTACACTTTGTACGCCCCCTTTGCGGGTGTACTCACGATGGCGGACATCAACGAGGGGGCCGTCATCCGCACCGGCCAGCAACTTGGTGAGCTGATGGCGACGGGCTACTACGAGATGGTGGCCACCGTTCCCCTCAGCCAGCTGGATTTCCTGAAGCCGGGCGGCGAGGTAGAACTGTACTCCGAAGACATCGACGGGAAGTGGACGGGCAAGGTCCGCCGCATTTCCGACCAGATCGACGCCCAGACGCAGACGGTGAATGTCTACGTCGGCGTCTCCGGAAAGAACCTCCGCGAAGGCATGTACCTGCGCGGCGAGGCCGACGCCAAATCGCTGAACAATGCGGTGGAAATAGACCGCGACCTGCTTATTGACGAACGGGGGGTGTACGTCGTTAAAAACGATACCCTGCTGCTGCTGCAAGCGGTGACCATCCAGAAATTTAACCGCGAAACCGTCATCGTCAGTGGCTTGCCCGACGGCACCCAGCTGCTGACCAGTACCGTCGCCGGTGCATACGACGGCATGCGGGTGCAGCTTAAGGGGACGGAGCGGAAACGGCAACCTGCTGCTGCTGCCGATGATGATAGCGCTTCGGCTAAACCTGTGTCTAAATAGGTAGTCTTTAGCGTGGCGGATGTGATATTGCTCGTACCCGCCCCGCTCCCTCCCGGCACAATTCGACAGGCTCAACGCATCGCCCGCGACCCCGCCCAAAAAATCGGACGACAAGTCCTCAACCTACTATAGTTTATGAAAGGATTCATAGCCTATTTCGTGAGATACCCCGTTGCGGCCAACCTGATCATGGTCGGCATCTTCATCATGGGCCTCATCAGCCTGAGCCAGATGAAGGCGACGTACTTTCCGGAATTTGAAAGCCGGAACATCTCTATCCAGATGATCTACCCCGGCGCGAGCCCGGAGGAGGTGGAGGAAGGCATCATTAACAAGGTTGAAGACGGGCTGAAGGGTCTGACGGGCGTGGAACGCTACACCAGCGTCAGTTCCGAAAATTCGGGCCGCATCACCGTTGAGGTGATCAAGGGTTACGACACCGACCTGATTTTGCAGGACGTCAAGAACGAGGTCGACCGCATCAGCAGTTTTCCCGTCGGGATGGAACCGCCCGTGATCTATAAGCAGGAGAGCCTGGGCCGGGCCATCACCTTTGCGCTGTCTGGCGATAACGTCAGCCTGGGTGCCCTGAAAGCCGCTGCCCGGCAGGTGGAAGACGATCTGCTGGCCATTGACGGACTAAGCAAGGTGGAGCTGGCTGGCTTCCCCGACGAGGAGATCGAGATTGCCCTCCGCGAAGAAGACTTACAGGCTTACGGGCTGACTTTTGCCCAGGCCGCTACCGCCGTACGCGGCACCAACGTTGACGTAACCGGCGGAACGGTTAAGGGAACCGAAGAAGAGCTCATCCTCCGCGCCCGCAACAAAGAATACTATGCCGACGGCCTGCGCGACATTATCGTGCAGAACAGCCCCGGCGGCGGCGTCGTCCGCCTCAGCCAGGTAGCGACCGTGCGCGATCGCTGGGCCGATCAGCCGACGCGCGCTTACCTCGACGGCTCTCCCGCGGTCAGCGTCACGGTGCAGAATACGCTGCAGGAAGACATGCTTGACATCACGGACAACGTCAAGGAATACCTGGAAAAATTCAACGCCCAAAGCACCAATATCCAGGCCAGCATTACCTCTGATTCGAGCATACAGCTCCGCGAACGGATCGACACCCTGATCAGTAACGGCTGGCAGGGTTTCCTGATCGTTTGTCTGTTGCTGGCCGTGTTCCTGCACTGGCGGCTGGCCTTCTGGGTGGCCCTGGCGATTCCGATCAGTTTTGCCGGTATGTTCATCGTCGCCAACTTTCTGGGCATCACGCTCAACGTTATTTCCCTCTTCGGTATGATTCTGGTGATCGGTATCCTGGTCGACGACGGCATCGTGATCGGCGAAAACATCTTTAGCTACCACGAGCAGGGCGTGCCCCGCATTCGGGCGGCCATCGATGGGACGAACAACGTGCTGGGCGCGGTCTTCGCCGCCATCGCTACGACGGTGATCGCTTTTTCGAGCTTCTTTTTCCTGGATGGTTCGCTGGGCGATTTCTTCCGTGAAATGGCCGTGGTGGTGATCTGGTCGCTGATCTTCTCCCTGATCGAGGGAGCCATCATTCTACCCACCCACGTGGCCCACTCCAAAGCCCTGCAAGCGGGCGTGAAACCTAACTGGGTGCAGCGACGCTTCGACGGCCTGATGAACCTGATGCGCGACCGGATGTACGTCCCCGTGCTGGACTGGACGATCAGGCACAAATTCATCAGCCTTTCCATCTGTGTGGCGATTCTTCTGCTCAGTTTCGGCATGGTGACGGGCGGTTTCGTGAAGACCACTTTTTTTCCCATCATTGAGGGCGACGACGTATCGATCACGCTGCAGCTTCCCGCCGGTACGCCGGAGACGCGGACGAAGCAGCTGCTCGACCAGATTGCCGAGGCCGCCGAACGGGTTAACCGCCAGATGAGCGAAGACACTTACGGCGGCGAAAAAGAATTGGTGGAACGCGTCGAAGTAAAGCTCGGCCCCACCTCCTACCAGGGTTCCGTTACCGTCGCCCTTATTCCCGGCGAAGAACGCGACCCGATCAGCCAGCGCAGTGTGCAGAACGCCATTCGGGAAGCCGTTGGCCCGATCGACGAGGCGGAGGTGCTCAGCTTCGGCGGCCGTAGTTTCTTCGGTAAGCCGGTGTCGGTATCCCTGGTGGGCAGCAACCTCAAAGAGCTGGAGGATGCCACCGCCGAACTCAAGGCCGAGCTGGAACAGATGGCCGAACTCACCGACGTGGTCGACAACAACCAGGAAGGGCTGCGCGAACTCAACATTGAACTGAAGGAGAAAGCCCGTTTCCTGGGCCTTGATTTGCAGGACATTATCGGGCAGGTCCGCGCTGCCTTCTTCGGTGCCGAGGCGCAGCGGCTACAGCGGGGGGAAGACGAGGTGCGCGTCTGGCTCCGCTACGGCGAAGACAGCCGCCGCAGCATCGCTGACCTACAGAATATGCGCATCCGCCTGGCCGGTGGTGAAGAGTATCCAATGTCGGAGATCGTTGACCTGAAACCGCAGCGGGGCGTCATCGCCATCAACCACGTAGACGGTAAGCGGGAGGTGAAAGTGGAGGCCGATGTGACCAACAACTCCGTCTCCGTAACCGACGTAAACGGGCGGGTACAGGATGTCATCCTTCCGGTCATCCTGGATAAATACCCCGGTGTAAGTACGGTAACCGACGGTCAGGTACGCAACCAGGAAAAGACGGCTAACTCGGCGGCCATCGTAGTGCCGATTGTCTTTGCGATGATGTTTTTCGTCATCGCGCTCACCTTCCGCTCGGTGTTGCAGGCGGCGGTGCTGTTTATGCTCATTCCCTTCGGCTTCATCGGCGTCATCTGGGGCCACTGGCTGATGGATAAGCCCATCTCGCTGTTCTCCATCCTTGGCGTGATCGCCCTGGTGGGTATCATCGTGAACGACGGCCTCGTCTTCGTGGCCAGCTACAACGACAACATCCGTTCGGGCATGACGATGATGGACGCGCTGCGCGATACCGGTCGCAGCCGTTTCCGACCGATCTTGCTGACGACGGTGACAACCTTCGCCGGTCTGGCACCGCTACTGCTCAATAAGTCGCGGCAGGCACAGTTCCTTATCCCGATGGCGATTTCGGTGGCCTTCGGTCTGCTGGCGATCACCTTTATCCTGCTCATTCTGCTGCCGGCCCTGCTGGTGCTGCTCAACCGCTGGCGCTACAATCTCAACCGCGCGCTTACGGGTAATCAACCGGACTACCACGAGGTGGAACCGGCGTATAAACAGTTGCACGACGAAGATCAGTACCGGGAGGAAGAGGAGTCGCAACCTACATTATAAGCAATGGCTTCCGGTACGAATCCTGTAAGGATTCTGCAGGAGTGACCCCGGACGAAGTCCGGGGTTCATAAGGATTCTGAAGGAGTGACTCCGGACGAAGTCCGGGGTTCATTATAAGCAATGGCTTCCGGTACGAATCCTGTAAGGATTCTGCAGGAGTGACCCCGGACGAAGTCCGGGGTTCATGACGCCTCTCCAAATAGAACAAACAAAATGCCCAGAATAATAGTAGACATGGACGGTGTACTGGCGGATACCTACCAGAAGTTCGTAGACCGCTACGAAGCCACTTTCGGTCGTCGCCCGGCGCGGGAGGAGCTGCTTGGCAAAAAGGCCTACGAGCTGGACGGGGCGGCCGGGCTGCGTGAGGCGATGCACGAGCCGGGCTTTTTCCGTGACCTGCCCGTGCTGCCCGGCGCGGTAGCGGTGATGGAAGAGCTGTACGCCGAGCATGAGATCTTCATCGTATCGACGGCTGCGGAATTCAAGTACAGCTACCTGGATAAGCGGGAGTGGCTGGCGGAGCATTTTCCGTTCCTTCACTTCAACCGGATCGTCTTCTGCGGGGATAAAAGCATCGTTCATGGCGACTATATGATCGACGACAAGGTGAGCAATCTGGCGGGCTTCAACGGAAGTGGCCTGCTGTTCGACGCGCTCGATAACCACTACGACGAGGGGTACCACCGGGTCCATGACTGGTGGGCGGTGCGGGACTATTTCCGGCAGGTCCGGGCCAGTGAAATCGCCAGCGAAGGATGATGGAACGGGGCTGGGCATTCATTCGGGAGAAAATCCCCTTCGCCCTGACGGGCTTCATCGCCACGGGCATCAACTTCGGGGTGTACCTGTTGTTGGTCGATCGGTATTTGCCGCCGGGGCCGGCGACGGTGATTGCGTATTCCAGCAGCGTGCTCCTCAATTTTTTCATGCAGCGGTACTTCGTCTTCGAGTTGCGGCGCTCGGTTCGTTCGGCCTTCGCGCTCAGCATGCTGGTCAGCCTCGGCGGCCTGCTGCTCGACTGGGGAATCGTGACGGGGCTGCACCAATTTCCCTTTCTTGGCGATCAGGAATGGGTGATCAAGGGCGTAGCGACGGGCATCGTCTTCTTCTACAACTTCTACGCCAAAAGACGGGTGTTTGAGGGGGCGCGGCCGTGGTTACTGAGCGGAGTCGAAATGCCGGATGCAAAGGAAGTGGGGAAGGAGCAAAGAAACCCGACTGACCACCAAACCACCGAGCC
>Ga0136553_1000343_pt1 | contig 16357 bp, 11 predicted proteins | sample AntRauTorckE5430_FD_101384 | JGI IMG/M metagenome (GOLD analysis project Ga0136553, IMG submission 101384) | Saline lake microbial communities from Rauer Islands, Antarctica - Metagenome Torckler E5 #430 | ecosystem: Environmental > Aquatic > Non-marine Saline and Alkaline > Saline | place... | reverse complement strand
CTCAAGGATGGATACTCTCGTCCAGAACTACCAAATGTATACACATGAAGCACGTGAGAGAATGATGCTTTTCTTCACAGGCTTGCCTAAGAAAGAGAGACCAAGTAGAACCAAAGCGATCATATTCCCATGGAAGGTATGTACTTACTATCCTGCTGTGTTATATTTCAATCGTACCAGAGTGTTCACTTCTTATCCCCACCTCTCTGCCATTCTAACTCCGCACCGTAGCTCATGTATGCTCTACAATGTGGTGAATTCAATGAAATTATTGCATGGTCGATTGACGGGCTATCGTTCTGTATTAACAATACTCTTGCATTTGAACAAACGATCCTTCCAATTCTGTTCAAACCTGCCAAGTTCGAAAGTTTCGGTCGGAAACTTTCAAGATGGGGATTCAGGAAGATCAACATAACCGGAGTCGGTCCGCATGCCGCTGGCTTTGCCCATTCCCAATTTCGCAGGGGGGATTACGCATTTTGCAAAAACATGACTTGCAGTAACGATGCAAGCAACATGGGAGACACTGAAGAACAGGTAGCTGACATCCTCGCATCGTTCAACAAGAATGTCCCGAACAAAGATGTCAGATTGGACGAGTCTTCTGATGAAAAAAATGATTTCATCAACCAACTTTCTAATACCGCACGGCACGGAAAGGAATCTGCGTACGCCATGCTTGAGAGATCTAGGCTCACCTCCATGGCAGAGGAAGCAAATTGGAAGAAAGAACACCACATGTTTCCCAGACAGCAACAGAAGGAACTTCGCAGCGATTCTCCAGGCGCCGAAATGAATTACACGCGGTTGCATCCTTCGCTATCCAATCATCTCGCGGCAAGTACGAATGCCTCTCTTTTCCCGCGGATGAATACTGGTAATGGCTCTACTACTTCCGAACCGGTTCCTAACCGCGACCGCGCCATGATGTTGGTCCAGAACATGACCCATCAACAGCACCACCACCAGCAACACAAGGATACTGCAAATTCACAGCTGCTCATTTCTGCCTTGAGAAATAATATGGGTTCCAACCACGCATCTGATCATTCCATGGCATCAACCGCAAACCATTCTCATTCGGGCATCCCTGCATCTGCCATCAGGGAACACAGATCTTTGTATCGTGCAGCAGAAAATCCAAGAATGCGAGTCAACCCTAGCTTTTCCTTGATGCAGACGCTAGATCAACGGAGTCGCCTCAATAAAAGAAAAACAAATTTATTGATCGAGTCCAATCCTTACGGCCGCCATCCATTCATGAGAAGCCGAACGATAGCCCATAATAATGAACTGGAACTTCGCCTTGCTCAGCGCATGCAAGAATTTGGTGGTGGAGGCACAGATAGCCTTGAAGCCATCCGGAAGAAACGCATTGTCAATGAAGCTCTTGCTGTCTTGGAATATTCCTGACTGATCATGAACTATAAGTGAAGTTGTACAGGAGGAGGGACAGGCATTTCTGATTTAGCATCTTTTCTCGAAAGATTTTTTACGTGCGAGTGTACAAAGAGTTTATATCGTATAACTTTTTAAAGATTTATTTATAATGATACCGTACATGTTATCATGTCATCTTGAACACATTTTCAGCGAGGAGAACGAGGATCAGAGATGACACCAGAAGGCTAGAGATAGATGGGGTGGGTATTGATCAAAGAGAGACTAAAAGAGTGAGCAGCAGAGAGTTCAGATGGGTGGTGGGTGGTGCGTGTTACTCCGGTATCAGACTCTCAAGGAATGGCCTATGGGTCAGACAGGCTTTCAGCAGACACCTTATGTTGTCAGAACTAGCAAATAAATGACTTGGTGATGATACTATCGCTTGATACTCCTATGATAAATGATAACCCAAAAACCAAAAATACTCTAAACTTAAGAACAGAGACCAAGAGGATACAGATTCATGTACACAATCAAACTAGTACCAGCAGTGGGATGTTGGACCAGACTGGCCATTCATCATGCTATCCTGGCCATTCATCATGCTAGCTGATGCTAGCATCATCATGCGTCAACCAACAACACTCTTGGTGGGATTGCTACTTACAGGGCGGACATGCGTACAAAACGCCTTGCGCCTTTCTTGCCAGGGCGAACCGGGATTGGTTATCGTTGTTTGATTTGGGGGACATTTCAACCTGACCAGACCTGACGTATGTGAAGTTCTTCAGTTGTCAGGTAAACTAAAAACTAAAAGCATCATCTCTATCAACTCCCACAATAATATCCCTAATTCAACCTCAACCCCAGTAGGTCGAAAATAACGGTTAATAGTACCTTTTAACGGTAAACACTCAACTGCATTGTTGTTATCCGTTTATCAATCTGCATTCATCATAGGTAGATATTCATTTTGATCATAGATGTTCATTTTATACATAATTGCACTGCACAACGCACATCATAATATTCTATTCCTAGATAATTATAGGTAACAACAAGAAAGGTGATATTAAAAAGACTGAAATGTGGGGAAATTCGCAGGTAAGTTTTTAAGATCTTGTGCTTGTTTCCTCCCGACGAATGATTACTACTGTAATCAGCATGACTCCTCCTCATGACTCATCGTTTCCAATCCTTTGACCCAATGATCTTCATCGGATAGGGAGCTTCGGATTTATATCATCCGGCTCGCTTGAGTGAGCACACATCTCCATCGCCGTCCACTTCCAAGTGCGCCGCTTCCTTGGTCCAAATATCATCGCCGGCGCATGTCCCATTACAAGATACGAGATGGCAGGAACTCTTCTTATCCTATGACATATTAGTTCATTTGGATCGAGATCATTCACATTGCAGAAAAGTCAACGGAAACGATAACGGACATGATAATTGCACCACCAACAACGCTGATGAGAATAACAGCTTGGTCTCGCGGGTAGCCAGAAATATGGCAAGAAATACATGCTTGAGCTCCAATCTTGCAGGTTTCGCGTGGCATGTTACCAACATGATAAATGAATTGGTGCACAGTTGCATGGCACTGCATCAGCCGAAGGATGTGGATTCTGATCGGGGAGATGATCGCGGAGGTATGAGTATGCCAACAAATAATGCCAGTCAAAAGATCGTTCTTGTTGGGCAGGCGAGGGTTGTGAGCGGAGCAATGAATTTATTTCGTATCATGGTTCACGAAGCAATTGTCAAAACTGCTCAACAGCAAAGCAATGATAATGGAAATAGTAACGGCAATGATAATGGAAATAGTAATGGCAATGACAATGGCAATGGTAATGGCGAGAGGCAAGATAGCAACAATGACAGCTCTATATCGGATATATTTATATTCCAGAGTCGACAGCATGACGGTGTTACTGCATCGGATGTGAATATGGCGCATGGGCTTTCAAATGCGCTTCTTGACTTCTTGTCATCTTCAGTGGCATCCACAAATGTGACCGAACTGATATATTCCACTCCAGAGCTGTACGATGCCATAGTATTCTGTCTGGATTTGGTCATTGTTCTATGTTCCACGCAACTGTATTCGCCAACCATGTCCAGCTTCCAGCGGGTGGAACTAAATCCTAAAAATGCAAACTCTGATTTCTTCATTGATATCATCATGCGAGAAGCGTCCAAAAGGCACAGCGAACGGAATCAAAGGACAGATGTTACGCAGGTAAGATGGACACCGCAAGGGCTTATGGTAGCTTGTTTGCATTGGATGGTACATCGTCCGCAACCACCAGAAAGATCAATTACATACCATCTGAAGGAAATGTCGGAAATGATTGCTCGGGAGGTTAAGAAGGAAAAAATAGGTGTGGATGGAATGTTTGAAAATCATGCAATAGTCATGGCAAATGCACCGAGTCATGTCAGAAGTAGTGCCGATGACAATGAAAAGGAAGATGGAAGTCCGTCGAAAGAAAGGAATTTATCAAGTGCAAGTCAATTCCAACGGACTTCATCTGGGATGATTCTCCATTCTACAAGGAAGGCTTTGCACTTGTCATCGTCACTCTTATTACTACCAATCAGGCTCTTGGTGATTGCCTTGCGCGCGTTAGGACACTCACATCACTTTCTTGGCAACGGCAAAGGCTCTGGTAACGATTCCAAATTGGCTGAGTTACACGCACTGTACGGGAACAGGATCGGTGCGGGTAAATCTTCCATGCCTTCGCCAACGAACGACGTTCTGTGGTTATCTGACTCGCTGGTTGCTGATCTGGGATCTTCCTTATTTCTACTTCTGGCAAACAATCATCGAGCAGGAGTTCTCATTGACGAAGTGTCGGATGCCTACGCTAATAACCCCTTTCGCATTGAACTAGCATCCATGGACGATAATAGGTGGGAAGCGTATAATAACTCTTCTGCGAACGAGGGATATCTCGGGGAAGCTGCAGATATGTTCGAGGGTGTTGACTTTTCAGATGGCGTTGAGAATGGGAATGGCAGCTTTAGGAATCCCAAACATAGCAATCTTCTGACAACTAACTTTGAGCATCTATTTGATTCTTTCGGTGGGACAATTCACTGTGAAGTCGGCGCGCTTTCTGTGTATACGTTGTTGCAAGCCTCTCCTATCTTTGCTGCTTCTTTGGCTGTTAGAAGTGATCTTGATAAACTGGTGGTTCCGTTATTACGGACCTTGTACTATTCAACATCCGCCACACATCACATATCAGGCAGAACAACAGCTACGTCAAGAGATGGGACAGCAGTAAATGTTTTGGAGCAGCCGTTTAGATCACGATCGCAACTTTACGTTATTATGATTTTACTGCTCATATTCAGCCAAGATGGATCGTTCGGTCCAGATTCATTCAAAAGATCCACAATTCCGTTTGTTTTGTGGTACAAGGAACGAAAGCTAAAAGATATTTCGCTAGGGTCGTTGTTGGTACTATCTTTGCTGCGTTGCATTACTTTCAATCTCAACCGTCTCAAAGACCCATTTCTGTTGAGCAATTGTTGCGCCGTGCTTTTAAATCTATCTCCACACGTAACAGATTTGAATTCTTACACGGCTATGCGCCTCGTGTCAGTTTTGATTGCAACAATGAAAAGGTACACAATCCTTGTAATGAAGAACGGAGGGAAACCAGCAGCAGATGGAGATGTAACTTCTACCCTTGGAATGTATGCTGAGGCGTGTCGTATTCTACTTCAAGTTGTTAAACATGCCGTGAGAAGAAAGGTAGTGGATACAAATCTTCACCTAGTGTATGCACTAGTCTACAACCAGAGAGATTTTAACACAATTATCAAGTCAAAGTGTAAGTTCCTTCCTCATTTATGACCCTTATTTTTCCACCTTGCATCTTCCTAAGCTCACTTTGCTCATTCTCTTCGATATGGATATTCGCAGCTTCTCCTTTTACACCCGTAGATATTCAAAAAATCAAAGCAGTTATCGAAGAAGCTGAAAAAATTATACAGCAAGCTCCAAACAGCAACGCCGAAAAGTCCATGGAAGCACTTCGCGAGAACGCAAATATATTAAAAAGTCTTCGAGTAGACAGCAATAGGAGAAGATCGCAAAGTTCCAACAGCTCAGTCTCGAATGATAGCACCATTAGTGACTCTACAATGAATGGTATGGAAGACTTCAAGTTTACCTACGAAGAAGAGTCAGATCCTGAGACATTTTTCATTCCATATGTTTGGGAAGCCATTGTGTGCACTGTGACGGCAAGTTCATTGGAGTGGGATAGGATGAATATTAAAGCTTTCGCGATCATCCATCATTTATCAAATTCAGGTGGCGACGACGACGAGGTCCCCAGTAATACTGAATTTGCAGAAGATGTCGATGATGTAGTGTAAAGAACAAATTTTAATAAGCTAGATTGCACCATTTTTCATTGTCATCAAATCATCTAGTCATCAACACGATGGTCGTCACTAATTTGATTGCTCGGCAAGATTGATTTGAACAAAAGAATCACGCCGCCAACCATTGTCTTGAATGAGCCGAACAGTAGCATGATTCCTGTAAACGAGTAATATCCAAACCACCCCCTGAACGTATTTGCATGTCTTAAATGCCCAGATCCAACGTATTTCTTTGCACTCTCCATTTCTTTCCTTCGTGTCCCCATCACTACAAGCGATACCTTTTTACCTTCATTTTGTGCATTGCCTAGGGAAATTTGAATTAGTTTCTTAGAAATATCTCTAGCTGTCAAGTTTTTGTCCTTATTTGGCCACAATACTTTCCCTTTATGCAAGATTTTAAGATGCTTCAAGTCGACATCCAGCACTTGAGATATCCGATCTTGAGCAAGATGAATCATGTCTGTTTTTCCTCGAAAGATACTCAAATAATATGACCCTTCATTTTTATTCCGGCAAACTGACAAGTGATACACAAAATGTCCATATTTGAAAGATACAACACCATGATCTAGACTGCCACTCTTGCTAAGAACAATATCATTTGATATCCCATCATATATGTCAGTTATCAGTTCGGAACAACTGGGGCAACTTCGATGGGCGTCAGAACTGTGATCTGTATCGTGAAGGTAGGATACGAGACTTTTCATGAAACTTTCATGACCGCATTTCGGATTTTCTTTTTCTGAGTTGTTGAAAGTTATTGCCAAGAACCTTGGGTCGATACTGTTCACATCCTCTTGTGTGAATGGACACTTCATTCTCGGGTCCTATTAGGTGGTATTATGATGTAATATGTTGTGATGGTTGATGATAGGAGATGGGTATTAAGTATTTATTTCACAAAAAAGCAAATAGCAAATAGCTAAAAATGTCAAACTGAGAAGGACATTGGTCGAATAACCTGCCAGTCCGGGTCATTTAAAATTTTAAATAGGGACCTCGTATTCAAAAAATCTGCCAGAACGTTCGCAAACCAATCCTATGCCCCAATTCCTCATATTGATTATGGAGGTGCTAATAGACATTGCGAAGGAATCCTTCCTAAGGGGCATATTATGAAGAATGTTAGAAGATATGAACTGATGAATAGCAAGAAAACTATAATAGTCATAATTTACACGGCCAAAGCCGAGATATATTTATAATACAAACTTAAGCTCTTTTGATTTCAAGTGGAAACTATTTGCGATAAAGTACAAGTTACGAACATCTTCTTGTTTCATTACATACGCCCAGCCATCATGTATCCTCCCCCTTTACCTACATGATAGGTGCAGTTTAAGCAGAGAGAGAATCACCAACTGTACACCAGCACCCTTTTTGTTGCTAAGCAAATCCTGCATAATTCATACCTGGCGTAGGATCGCAGCAAAATTGCCAACATAGGAACCCAGCTAGACAATCCAAAGCGCTGCATCCACAACAATGTATTCGACTGAGCACTCGAAGAACAATGGATAGTACAAAGAGCATCACAAAGACCATGATCCAATCTTGCAATTCCCACTCATCTATTCTTTTGTTGAACAATTCACGTATGTTGCTCAGTTTTCTTTTCTGCGTTACGAAGTTTCGTTTATTGTAAGCATGTATACTTTTAATTGTGTCGTTTGTACTGGTACTAGTAGAGGAGTTCCATCCAGCTTTGCTGGTATAACTTCCTCTCAGAAAATGGCTCGTTTTTGCATTGTTTTGGCCATCTTCATTCAATCTTGATATCCTGTTTTGTTGGGTCAATGTTTTGGAACCATCTTGAATTGCGCTTATGGGGCTATTGGTAGATATTTTGGCGATGAATCTTGTTTCTGCTGAAGAAATAGATATAGAGGCGTTCGATCCTCGCATAGTGTTGACAGCATTGATGGATGATGAGGCTGCATCAAGAACTCCATCTGACACCGCGGCGGTAATCAATCTAGTAAAAAGGATTAGGAAGAAGAGGAGTTTCATGATCGGGAGTTTTGGTAGATCGCGACGCAGCAAGTCTAGTCTGATGTGTATTTATTTCTTCTTTTCTCAATGTTCTGTTGTGATCTGGTTGGGCTTATTCGTGTTTCTCAAAATCAGGTGTCCTAATTCTCTTGTCAGGCCTTTTCCAGTTTTGTCGGGGGGATGGAGGAGGGGGGGTAGACAAAATCCACGTCACCTTTTCTTCTTCAACCTGCAACCAACAAAAGCTCTCTAATCCTGTCTAATCTGTTGTTTTGTAGTAGTTTTGCTCTTTCATCTTTCATGTTGTGCATCAATTTGGTATTATTACCCCCAAAGAGATTCATTCAATCAATAGCTCCTAAATATTCATTCAATGAAATACAGAATAGCATTATTTGCTTGCTTCACCACAACTGCTGATTCGTTCACCTTACTACCAGCATCATCAGCATTGATATCATCATCATATAATTTCCATCGGACTCCAAAAACATCTTCATCATCATCATGCCTTTATGCTGCTTTGAAAAATGAAAATGAAAAAGGAACAACAACACTGCACTTCAAAGGGAAACAAGTTTTCCGTTCTAAACCTGTGCCGTTAGATTCCTTCTCGTCCATTGAGGCTTTCTTCATAAAAGAATCTGATGAACTGCGAAAACTCCTTCTCGGTGGATCAGGAAACAATTCGGCAAAAATCCTTTCCCAAGCCGAAAGCATCGCCATGCAAGACGATTGGCTCGAACGGGCAAGAAAGTCTGGAGGTGATCTTCCATCTCCCGACAAGGGAGATATCGTTTGTCGCGTGAATACCGGTGGGATGAACTTTGCTGGTCTTAACATCCAGTCCGATGCCATGATTGGTACTAAATTGGTGACTCCCAATACTACAGGTGGTGCGACCTCTCCTGAATTTCAATTGACTTTTATAAAAGATAGACAAAATGTTACGGGGCCAAGGTTTTTAGTGTTCATTTTTAATAAGTTGACGGGGCAGGATGGGAAAAAGAGCGAGCATGGCGATGGTGATGGAGCAAATGAACAGGCTGTCACTTCCTTCACAAGATTCTTTGCAGAACGCTCCAGTGAAACAGAGGCTACGTTCATCATTGAAACTTCCCTTGATATTGCGGTCAAGTTTCCATCCTTGTTGTTAAAAATTCTACCTGTGAGCAAGGAGAAGGCTGAAGAGCAAGGGAGTGCTAGTGTCGTCAAGACTTTGGTCAGAGATACTACAGCATCGTTGGAGAGAATAGCAGATTACTATAAACTTGTTTCCGTCATGCAGCATGACAGTGCTTCGATCAAGGACTAACGTATGTCTCACATAATCATTGCAATTACAATAAATTTCATCATGCATAGGTCTCTTGCAATTCATTCGGAAACTTGTCACGTTTATATGATACTACATAACATAATAAACATATCGATAGAGCGTGCTGACTGTGTCCTTAGCAATCACAAACCATCTAATCGCGTCGTGTTTTAAATGACACCCACAAATGGATCGGGCGCAATGAATACTTTAGTCTTCTTGTAGCCTAGCGGAATAGACAGCTTGTGGGCATGCAAACACATGCGATTACAAGTCTTTCTCTCCATCGAATCATCTCCCAACTCATATGTGCAATCACCCAAAATAGCATGCCCCAGAATTGCAGTATGTAGTCTTAGCTGATGCCTTCGTCCTGTTCGTGGTTGCAAGAGCATTTTTGTTACTGGAAGCCCATTCCAGAAACCACGCTTTAAAACCACACATCTCGTCAAAGATGGCTTGAAGTCCAACTCTTTACCATCTTCTGTTTGCGATCGTCCATACTTAGATCTAATATCACTACTACATTCTTGCAATGCTTCAGGATTAACAACGACGCGGAAACTATCTGGGTCTTCCGCAAGCGGTGCTTGGCAGTAAAATGCATCTTCGCTTTCCCCCTGCCTCCTGAAGAATGTTGGTAGTTTTTCTGCTGCACTGCCACCAGTACTAACACTCGCAGATCCACCACTTTCACTGCAGTTATCTATACCTGTACCTGTTGCACCTGTCACAATTCCCATGGTCGTATTTCCATTCCTGTCTTTTCCATGCTCGTCCTTACCTTGCAATGCCAATATTTCGCCATATGCCGCATTATAAGTTTTTGTCAAATCCTGAAAGATAGCCTTATATTTTGCATTTTGTTTTATTTCTTTCCAACAATAATTCGTCAATCCATCTTCTTCCTCCTTTTCAACCCCCGGTAGAGCTTTCATAAGAATATCATCTGCGTGTTCGCTCTTGATCCTATGCAGCAGCATCAGCTGCTGCTGTGCTTTTTGCTGATGGTGGAGTTGTTGTTGCTGTGTTAAAGTCAACGGTATAGGTCTGTGAATATTACCCACTGTCGATTCCAAAATCCGGCTGACCCTATCTTTTTCCTGTTGCGACAGCGGATGTGATGCAAACTTGGACATTTCATCCTGTGACACATTCTGCCCTGCAGGACCATTACCACCGTTTCCACTATCTTCACGTTTCCTCTTATTTCTCTTCTGCCTCATACCTTTCCATTTCGCAAAGACAGAATGCGACGGCAAATACCCCACAAATGTGTTTCCCTTCCTATTCGTTGCATCCCTCCTATGCTTCCGATGTTTGGACTCTAGAGACCCATCCATCCATTTATCAAACATCTTCTCTTGCCCCGGTGTCAGAATAGGAAAATCAATTCCAATATTCTGATGAACAATGGCTAGGTATTCCTTCTTGGCCAACCGATTCTCAAACGCACTGCATGCCGTTCCAGCTGCCTTTTTCGATTTGGCCATGAGGAGTACACCGCTAGTGGCATAATCCAATTGATGCGTCGGTCGTATGATGTTATCTTTTAAATCTGCGTGTGTGGATAGTTTTTCAATAAAGTTTAATAGAGCAATTCGATGTTTGGTTTGTGTGAGATCTGTATCTTTCGAATTTTGTTCTGCGACGAGTGATTGTGTGAGGGATGGTGGTGGGAACCAGTATGTGACTAATTTGTGTACAGTAGCGGGATAAGGTCCGTCCATTCTCAGATCTGGCGGCTTATCAATGACGAGGAAATCATTATCGTTGTGGAGGATGATGGTTTCATCACGTTTTGTGGAGTCGTAGTTGAATTTTCCTGATGAGATTAGGTGGAGCAGGTAGGTCAAGTTATGTTCGTGGGATTGCGGTCCTCCCCAACAAGGATTATCAATGAGTTGCTGATCCTCAATATCTTGCTTTGAAGGCGGAGATGCAGATTCAGATAGTTTAGGTTTTGTGGGTTCATGGTGATTGACATTGCTATCGGAGGTGTTAATATTTGATTTGATTTGTTTTGTAACTGCAGGTATGTCAATAGAGCTGTTGCAAATTTTGGATGGCTCGTGTTGCTGCACTTCACTCATTGGGTTTTTGTTTTTTCAAAGTTGAATTTGGTAGATGTTAATCTGATATGTGTATTCAATAAAATACGTGCGGGTCTTTTAATACCTGATATATGTTCGTTCAAGTTGTCTTGTTTGCAGATGATGATAGATGATGTTTAATGACTAAATTGAATAGAGACAAGTCTTCGGGAAGACAGGCTGATACAGAACTTTTTGCACCTGTATGTATTACCCTCTTCAGTTCTATCGATGATGTCAATGTTGCAGTTGAATCCTGGAACGTTTTGAATGAATCTTTGAACAGCTGTTTCGTTGAAAGTATGTTTAAAACCGTCCAGCTTTCAACAGGAAGTATGATGATTGGTATGACGCCTTTTGGCTTTTCAAATACGATACGATACACATGACTGGTTCAACGAAGCGAAGGAAATTAAACTTGTAGCTCTCAACCTGACTATAGACTATATACTAAAGACTATACACTTTGTTTTTGCTAGGAACGCGGAACGCCCCTACTTCAGTACCTACTTACGATTAGTACGATACATAGGTACCGTAAGTACCGTCTCTTTGATTATAATTGACGAGAAAGCTGGTAGATGTGATAGGATTACCAGACATTTCCACGGATACTTATGCGTTAACATTTTGAATTAATGAGTTATTAAAATCAGTTTCTAGTACGATGAGTATAAGCAATGGTAGATGCATTCATTGTGGTGGGTGGTATATACCAGTACATCTAAAGATGTGAGGTGAAGATAACTTTATTTATTACAAGGCTCGGTTACTATCATGTTATTACATCCGCATCTGGGTCTAAACTGTGTCCCACACAAAGACTTCTTGACGAGATAATCGAAATATTAGTTTCTAATTTCTAGATAAAAATCATGATATTTTTGGATGTCATCCTCCTCCTGTCGTCATCTGCGGAATGCTAAACTCCTTTCGATTGTTCACGACTGTATTAAGTTTGAAGTTTGTACTACAATAGAATTCACTCCAATTTATGTACCGTTCAGATACCAATTTCATGAATAATGATCGATATTGCCAACAAGTTGTATCGCTAAAATAGCAATCATGATACTGAATTCACTCCAATTTATTTACCGTTTGGATACCCCTTTTTTATCGCCAACAGGTTGTATCGCTAAAATAGATACCTTGACACTGATTTCACTCCAATTTATTTACCGTTTAGATACCCCTTTCATGAATAATGATATCGCCAACAAGTTGTATCGCTAAAAGATAAAACTAACTAAGTGGAAGTCATTCTCAATGCTCATTATATGTCCAACTTCGACACAACGAAATATCAAAATGAAAATCAATGCACATTTAGCTCTCTATGCTTCCATGGCGCTCCATGGTATGGCAACTACTCAAGTCATTGCCTCCAATTTGCGAAAAGGAATAGACAATGAAGAATCATCCAGGATGCTCAAAGCCAAGGCAACCAAGGCAAGCAAGTCGTCTAAATCAACCAAGGCAAGCAAGTCGTCTAAATCAAACAAGTCGTCTAAAGCATCCAAGTCATCTAAAGCAACCAAGGCGCCAGGTGTGTTGCCATCCGACGAGCCTTCCCTCCGTCCTTCGGACGAGCCTTCTGAGCTTCCTTCCATTCTCCCAACACTAGGTGATTCATTTGTTACAGTTGCTGCTTTTCGAATTTTTGGAACCTGCACTGTAACAAATGAGATTCAAGATGCATTGATAAGAGGAGTCGAAAAATCAGTTCCTGATAAATTTAATGGTGTTATCGAAATTAAAGAAGGTGCATCAGGTGGGGATTGTTCATCGTCACGTCGAAAACTATTAATTAATAGATTCCTTGTCGATCAAACAATTGAAGTTGAAGCAAAAGCTACCATCACAAGTAAGTATGATGCTAAAACCATTGTAAGAGAATTACAAGCAAATCAAGAAATTGTGAATAATGAGTTAGGAGAAGGTCAAAGTCTTGACAGTATTGCATATGTGTCACCTTCGGACGAGCCAAGTGTGTCACCGATCGCAGCAACGACCGCAGCACCAACTGTAGCACCGATCGCAGCAACGACCGCAGCACCAACTGTAGCACCGATCGCAGCAACGACCGCGTCACCAACTGTAGCACCGATCGCAGCAACGACCACAGCACCAACTGTAGCACCGATCGCAGCAACGACCGCAGCACCAACTGTAGCACCGATCGCAGCAACGACCACAGCACCAACTGTAGCACCGATCGCAGCAACGACCGCAGCACCATCGATGCAAAAGGCAACCAAGTCACCTACGTCAACCAAGGCACCAACTGCGGCACCTACGTCAACCAAGTCAAGCAAGTCGCCTAAGGCAACCAAGTCACCTAAGATGACCAAGGCACCAACTGTGGCATCTACGTCAACCAAGGCACCTAAGGCAACCAAGTCACCTAAGATGACCAATGCACCAACTGTGGCATCTACGTCAACCAAGGCACCTAAGGCATCAACCAAGGCACCTAAGGCAACCAAGTCACCTACGATGACCAATGCACCAACTGTGGCATCTACGTCAACCAAGGCACCTAAGATGACCAATGCACCAACTGTGGCATCTACGTCAACCAAGGCACCTAAGTCAACCAAGGCACCTAAGATGACCAATGCGCCAACTGTGGCATATAAGTCAACCAAGGCACCTAAGATGACCAATGCGCCAACTGTGGCATCTACGTCAACCAAGGCACCGAAGGCAACCAAGTCACCTAAGTTGACCAATGCACCTAAGGCAACCAAGTCACCTAAGTTGGGCAATGCACCTAAGGCAACCTAGCTAGTCACGACCTAAGATGACCAATGCGCCAACTGTGGCATCTGCGACAAACAAGTCACCAGAATATTGGATATACTGGTGGTACAGATTGCGATTTAGACTCTTTTGTATATATTGACAGAATTGAAAAAAAATCTGTTGGTTACTACTGTCAGAATAGTTAGAGTGGTCTCTTGGTATCACTACTGCTGTTATGAAGAGAGCTTACACAAGCATTGCCTGCCTCGTAATCATTATCTAGATACGATTTTATAAAATTTAACGAATCTTATTGATGCATGTTTCCTTGTCACTGTCAAAGTATTCAGAAATCTTCTAATAATGGCAATGCTAAACATGATCGCAAGCACATCCATACTACGGAATCAAATTCTTCCATATTGAAAAGTACAGTGTCGTTTTACATTGGCAGATACATTGGGTATTTTTCATCACGGACCATTTTTCACATTATAAACAATTTTGGAAGTGACTGGTCAAATTCTCATAAAATTAGTAATTTATGGTTATCAAGGCTTGCACATTGCGCTGTGTCGCAGACCACCTTCGTTGCAATGGGTCTTGGGCGAAGGATCTATTGTTTGCACAACACCATACATCCTCAGTGTGCACCTCTATATTTCCATAAACAAATAACAGCGGCAAATCTTGGAAAAAAATTGCCAAATTAGAGCTCACAATCAAGAAACGGATGAAAACGATTAAAAACTAGTCGCTGAACAATGTATTGAAGCAAATATTCAAGATCACAGAGATCCTCACGGCTCCTTCTGAGGATTGTCTCAAGGAGTCTCTAACAATCCTCATTCAAAGTCGGCCAGCGGCAATGTAGAACCAGCGGTGATCTATGTTTCCTACTTCACATTAATTGACCTCAACAGCCACGAAAGACATATTCTGAAGCTCTTTTTGGTGCTATCTATCGGACAGCTAGATTGTCAAGATTCAAGTGTACCATATGCTACTGATTGATAGGTGTCGGTTATTCCACGCACATGATGGCTCGTTATTCTATGCCATATATCCCTTTAGGACTCGAAGGATGCGATGACGGAAGCAAGTGGAGTTTGATGAATTTCGGCAATCAGCGCCGACAGATAGTGAAAGCCCATCCACATGATCAAGTAGATAAGAAGTGAAAAGAATGTCGAAATTAGAGTAGGTACTAGCGAGCACAATGTTGCATATTCAAAACACAAAATTATCACTCGAAAGAGATTGACGCCCCTCCAGCGTTCCCAAGGCCATCATCGATTCTTTTCACATCCATATAAGGTTCACCATTGGATGCATTCCTTGCACCCCCATAATTGCCAATACCACGTTCATTCGCCGACCAGGCACCTCCAGCGTTACTACTCCTCCCTCTAAAATTTCGTTTACCGCCCTTCCTTGCCACTTTCCTTCCGCCACCTTTGCGCTTCCTCCCCCCCTTTGCCGATGCTTTTGCCTTTGCCTTAGTCTTTGTACTACTCCTCGAACTCGAGGTAGATCCTCGTCCTTTGGCACTGGCTTTTCGTTTGGAAGTAGACGCTGCTCCGGTCCGTTTCCTTCTCGATGTGGTAGGAGAAGCCACCGAATCCGCCTCTCCCTCACCATCATCATCCTGATATGCAGTCCTCACTTGGAATCCCCCCAAACCCAATCCCGACCCACCGGACAAGTCCCTCCGATTGGAACCAAGGTCTGATGCCTGGATTGGCGCGCCGTTAGAAACCCGTCGAACATTACTTGTCCGATTCGATGACGAAGTTGTTCGTTGATTCATCCATGTTCTCCCCCTTGTAGATGCCGATGTCACACTTGCACTCACTCTAGTGGCTCTCTTTCCCTTACCGACGGAAGGCAAGGAAGGAGATGTTGCATGGTTTCGAACTGGCGGATGTACCATTGGAGCACCCCAAGATGGCAGCCATGATGTTCCTAACATCTCCTGTCCATCATGCCCATACACCTCCTCCTCCTCATCCGAATCCAGACAAATCACTTCTCTCCTCAACGGCTGCTCTAGAGAAGGAGGAACATCCATTCGTCTTCTCTTTCGAGAAGGAGGAAGGATCACCAAATCTTCTCCACTGTCACTCCCTGACGATTCTTCAATATCATCATTATCTGGAGAAGTTGCTTTCCTCGCAGCCAATGATCGTGAAAACACACGGTGCTGAATCGGCAATGTTCGCAGTCCATCCCTCACTATAATTTCTGGCGGTGGTGGTTCCACTTCTTCGTCCCTTGTTGGAGAGAGGAGGGGACTGGTTGGATCTGTGCATGGTTGCTGCGCAAGACCGATGAAACCATCATTATCCATGCAGTGTTCGTCATGACTTTCTCGAGATGGTGATGGAAGGCCGGTAGATGTGCAGGT
>Ga0136553_1000340_pt1 | contig 16405 bp, 10 predicted proteins | sample AntRauTorckE5430_FD_101384 | JGI IMG/M metagenome (GOLD analysis project Ga0136553, IMG submission 101384) | Saline lake microbial communities from Rauer Islands, Antarctica - Metagenome Torckler E5 #430 | ecosystem: Environmental > Aquatic > Non-marine Saline and Alkaline > Saline | place... | reverse complement strand
TTATTATTATTATTATTATCTTCTTCTTCTTTATCTTCTTTCACAAAACCGGATTCCTGCCACCTTCTCGAGAGCTTCTCGGTAGGAGTGGCTGAAGGGCATACAAATCTAAAATCTTTACATTGGCACCATGAAATAATTACGATGATAGATTGATAATATCTACTAAATTGAAAATAATACATGGTACAGGTAGACCTGGCGAAATGCCTCCCCCCCCTAGAGTGGTACCACTGGCAATGCATTGATATGATTTCTTTCAAGGTTTCCAATGTTCGTCCGTTCATTTTCAAATTGAATCTACCGCGTATTCTTTTGCTCATGGGATATGTTTTGAAAACAATTTCTTTCGTGTTCAAGGGGGGAATTACGATGGCACTCTTTATAATATATCGCTAGTTGAGTGGCGTTGTTGGTTTGATGATTTTTGTCTTTCTCTTCATCACATTCTTTTATTTTTGTTAGCACTTTTATACGTGTTCTTAGTGCGCGTAAGAAGTGCTATATTTCTGTTCTTCTGAAGATATCTTTGCTGACACCCTCCATGCGTTTCTCTTCAATATGGATTTTTGAATGGGATGCATTGCCTGGTGTCAGTGAAGAGAGTTGAAAATTAGTTGTTTGCAATGGCTTTAATTCAATAGATGATAGTTTTATGACATGGTTTTGTATTTTGTAGTTTGTTAGCAGCTGCGCGCGTTGACTAATTTAAACGAAGTGATTTTTTGCCATGTTAACCATGACGGTTACAAGGGAGGTCCGTTTCAAAGCGATACGCAAATTCCACGTGTGAACGGTTGTGAATAGCTGGTGGTGTTTGTTCTTCTTTGTGTTCATGATGATGAATGATGATGTCACAAAGCCCACACAAAACACACATAAAAAATCCGAACATCATCAATCCAACAATTTTTAACGCATGTGCAATGTTTAGAAACTTGGCCAAAACAGGAGTGTGGAGAAGAGCGAATAGGGTCACGAAAATCAGATTTTCCACAAGCAACACTGAATCTGCCATTGCCGAACTACTGCTAAAGGTAGCAAATGGATCCGTTTCTACTAATGAAGCAGAAATAGCTATTACAGACATGGGCATATTAAATGCGAAAGGAAAATCTCCCGATGAAAGCCTGAGTTCCTTTGCCAATCTTGACCATCGGAGATCATCTCGAACTGGATTCCCGGAAGTACGTCTTCTAGATCATTATTGGAAAATGCATACCTGCATACCGCCGTTTCAAATTTATCCAACTTCTCTTGTTCCTATCTAACTTCTCTTGTTTCATTTTTTCTATCCAGGCAATATTCTCTGCCGGCAAGACTCCTTCTCAGATCGCAGCTATTCTTGATGATATGGCAGGTCATGTGAATGAATTAGTTCAAAATGGATCGGATGTTGAAACCTACCACAAGGCAATTCTTGCAACGAGGTAAGCTTTTCATTGTACACATTCAAGTTTTCGAATATAAATGATGAATTGAATGTTACTGATATTGCAGATGAACCCAATAGAGTCGACAAGGAACTATTTGAGAAGGTTTCGAATATTTCTCTTAAAAACGGAGAAATCACATATCATGAAACTGCAAGAATTATATCCATGAAAGCTTCTGGGCTTAACAAGGCCGAGAATTCTTTAATGAACAAGACACCGAAAGCGATTGGCAAAATCGTTGTTGCTTGCGCGGGAACAACGGATTTGCCTGTTGCAGAAGAAGCAGCTGTAACACTTGAAGCTGCTGGATGTGAAGTTGATCGCATATATGATGTTGGAGTTGCTGGTTTGCACAGGATTATTAATGCATTGCCAAGATTACGTAATGAAAATGTAGACTGTGTGATTGTATGCGCTGGTATGGATGGAGCATTACCATCTGTTGTTGCTGGTCTGGTGCAAACTCCTGTCGTAGCAGTTCCTACTAGTATAGGCTATGGAGCATCTTTCGGTGGTGTTAGCGCCATGCTAACCATGTTGAACAGCTGTGCGCCTGGAGTGGGCGTAGTGAATATTGACAATGGATTTGGTGGCGCTGCTTTGGCTTTCAAGTGTATTAAAAAATGAAAATTCTCAGGCTGAGAAAGAAATTGTTATCAAATTACAACAGAACTATTGAATTATTTCTTTGCAATATAACATTTTCAAGTACTTGAATACGAGGCCAATGCATGATCGGAATTCAAGAAGTAAAAATGCATTATCATATCAATGAGAAAAGCGAAGCATAAACCATTTTGTTTGACCCTTTCTACTAGAAAGAGATTTTAAAGAAATTGAATATACTAATGGATAATCTTGATCAAGTCATTACACTCCCTCCCTCATTATCTTGCCATTCAACTGTGACACCGAAATCAACACCTCGCCATCGTCACATACGTTGAAAGTGGGCAGCCTTTGACATGTGACAAATAGATAATGATCATCTCATGATAGCGTCAGAAAGTTTTCTGAGGAGGAATCTTCCATCATCATCATCGTTTCTTGTGAAACTTTGTCCACCGTCGTATTGCAGTACGTTCGACGTTGTTCCAACGTCCAAAGTTTTTGAACTTATACTCCCCTTCCGATAGAGACAAATGAAAATATTTCATTTGCTCTCAGAGCAAAGCAAAAGTTCAACCAAAGGTTCAACACAAAACACCGAGCACAAAGATCCATAATCCATAATCCATAATATCCAAAACGACATCTCCCACTCTTGTAACTATTCCATCAACATGACTCGTTACGTATTTATTGCGTTACTTATCGCAATTGCATCCATTAGTACCAGTGCATTCCTTGTTCATGGCGGCGTCCTTCGGACTCCTAGCTCCACCAACCTGAATATGGTATTTGGGCCAAAACAGGCAATAGCAATTGAGAAGAGAAAGAATCCACAAGCGTTCGAATCAACAATTCAGGGGTTGATGAAAACCATGAAGCTATCCAGGGCCAATGCTGAAAAGGTGAGTTTCGTTAACTTACGAAGAAGCGGAAATTCGTTTCTAATAGAAAGGGAACGAATGTTCAACGTGTGATGCCCCCAATTGTCTTTCCCTTTGCTCAGCTCTCTCGCGTGTACATCTATAACAGCGCTATGGAGAATTCCTTTTAGATCCAGATGGATTTGGTACGTATCATTTTGTAACACACATTATTTGAATATCTTGAGTTGAGAAAGGATATATACTCACTTCAAACACAACTACTCTCGATGAACCTAAAGCTCTCAATGCAGCAGCACAAGAGAGAAAAGCACTTGGCTACAAGGATTGGATTGAACAAGGTAAGACTTTTTCTGATACATGTATGTCTTCCAATTTATGTCTTACTAAACCAAGCATAAACTTGATGATTGATGATTCAAGCCTTGGCAAGGTCTGACGATCCAGAAGCTACCAAAGAAAGAATTGAAAATTTCACGAATACTAATAGAATTAAGGGAACTGCTATCATGGTTCTTGGATTTGGGGCAGTGATTGCCTACTCAGCTGCCAATCCGTATGTAGTACCTGGGCTTTAACCAGGAGAGAGAACAACATCATTCTTCAGGAGCACTACCGTGATTTCGAAAACGACAATGCCATCGCATTGAAAGAAACAAGTTTCAGAGTCAATGACTGCAGATTATACAAGATTTGAAGTCAGATTGGCAATGTTGTTGTCCCTCTACTCGGATGTACATAAACCTTCTGGAGGAGTAATATATATTTTTCTCTTAAAAAATAGTTCTTTTTCCAAGGGTGAAAAAATAAATAATCTTTTAGCCCCAACTTCTGCTTTCCTCCATTCATGTGGTTTTTGGTCTGCACCAACGCAACCCACGCCCCACGCGAAACGAACACATAGTATTGTGGACAATTAGGTACATTGCTATCAACTGGATCATCAAATGGCCACTCAATTAAAGAAGAGTGTAGGAATTCCAAAAGTCTTTAAGACTAGCAATGTAACTGAGACTGTAGAAAGTGTGGTAGACGCGGATGATGCTGAAACATCGAAAGAAATCTCATGGATTCCATGCAAGTCTATGAATTGGGCATTTGTTCCTAAACCTTTGCTTCCACCAAAAGAGGAATATGATCCAGTCGAAAAGTTTGTGTATGACGCTATTCGTTCACGAAGTGCCAAAGATAGAAATTGCGCTGATCCAGAGCAGCAGAAGTCAGCAGCTTTAGGATACAAGGCAATTCTTGAGTTACTTAAAAAAGGAAACGACACAACGATGCTAAAGAAGGTTCTATTAGCACTCAGAACAAGCGGCGATGGTACTACCATGGGAATGATAGTCAGAAACAGTAAGATGCATAGCAATTTGCTACATTTAGTTTTCAGATTGGATATCTTTTCGTTCGAGAATTCGCAACAAACTTCTATAGGAGGAGTTAACTCAGTAATCACATCTTGTGATCTGAGCTTAGCTGATGCATATTTAAACCTTACTGTGGCACTTGTTAGTGCAAACTCGGTGTTCCTTACGCCTGCTCTCAATATGTTGTGGAGGTGCATTCAAAAGACTGATGCCATCACAACTGAAGATCGACAACTGATTTTGTGGCACGATAAGGTCAAAACAAAAGAAGAAATAGAGGCGATGATTGATCAGCAATTTCAAAGAAATTCTAGACTGCATGGCGCCCTGTCAAAAATATTACACCTGGTTCCCAAAGGGCATTCAGAGATTTTTACTGTCATCGCATCTGACTTTCCATTCAAACTGGCCTCGCTTCTCAAGCAAGCGTGTTACGTCAAGCATTGCTTCATCGTTCTGAATTACGTGCCAACCATTCGGCAAAACATTCTGGAGATATGCATTGATAAGTGTCTTGAGATTGATGTAGAGATACGGATAGCGCAAGATGGAAACGTGCAAATAGAAGCATCTAAGGACGAGGATTGTGGTACCGCAACAGAAGGACTATTTAGTATGGATGAGGATCTGCAAGAAGCAAAAATATTGACTGATAAGATGAAAGCCAAGAAGGAGAAATCCAAAATTGCAAATAGTGCTGCTGAGCAGGTGGACGAAATGGCTGAAAAGGTAAGTAATCATAGTTTCGTAACTTTACGATAGACTACAATTCCATCCCTCAATTGTATTTCAGAACTAACTCGACTTGCAGCTTGATACTTTAATGTACTTGGTATTTAAACACTTGATAACATCCACAGGGCTCAAATCACCTCGACAGATGTACAAAATGATCATTACTGCCTTCAACTCTGTGATCTTGACCACCCACAGATCAAAGTTTGTACAATTTGTGATATTGTTTCTTTGTGGGCTTGATTACGACTCAAAAGATCACGAAAAAAAGAAAGACGACGAAGAAGTGGTTCAAGCAGCAGACCAGTCTATGCTTTCTCGCGAATTTGCTGCAAAACTGATTGACTTGGTCCTTGATCCATTTCGGCCCAGCATAAATAGACAATCTGCTGCATGTTATCTTGCTTCGTTTGTATCTCGCTCAACATCCGTTTGCCCAGGAACAGCATGTGAAGCTGTCTCAGCAATTTTGCGTTTCGCTGAAGCCTACATGGATACGTATCATACTGAAGCACTTGCCAGGAATGCAAGACGGGGCGCAGGGATGGATTTTGGAACTGGGAATCAAACATCTAAGGTGGCACTTCATTCAATCTTCTACACGGCCTGTCAAAGTGCTTTTTACATCATGTGCTTTAGAGGAAGGGAGTGCATTGAATATTACCAAAAGGCTGTTGAATACTATGCACATTTGGATCATGAGAATGATGATGAAGATCATATTCTATTATACCCTGATCCAAAGTTAATTGATATCAGCATGCAGCGTTGGACAAGGCTTGTCTCGCATCATTTACATCCATTGATGCATTGCTTAGAAAGTGTTCGAGGCGAATTCTTGTTGCTATCAGATAGGTTTGATCTAATCGAGGGCTCAGTATTGGAAAGATTGATTATCAAAGACAGGAAGATGGCTTCAAGTCCTAAGAAGGGGCAAATGGTAAAGAAGGCAAATTCAATTCGGACAGCTGCAACGCAGGAAAAAAGGCGCATGAATGGTGGCGTGGGAGGACTTGGCCGAGGATCCAACCCTTTGGATTCTTTCTTCCCGTTCGATCCTTATCTATTACGTAGGTCTTATTCTTTTGTAGAACCATATTATAGACACTGGATAGGAAGCCTATACGATGACAGTTTGAAAAATGAAAGTGAGTGTGAAGAGGCCTCAAACTTGGTTGACGATGAAGTCAGTATTGGCGATGACGATGATATCTCTTCTGACGACTTAGACGACGAGGAGGATGACAATGACCATTCTATTGAAGATACTACTGAATGCACCGCAATGAGCCTAACGTCAACGACATGCTTTATACCCGAAAATGACGACAGTAGTGATAGTGATATCACCGCCAACGACTTGGCAGTCAAAAAGGAAACATGGATGAGGGAATTAAAGCGCTCGCGCGCCTTATCAATTGAAGACTGTTGGTAATACTGTGATGAGTGTCAAACTAGAATGATTATATCTACATGAATTTCTTCTTTAATTGTGATCACGTGTATGCACATATATTGCTCGTCTGGTCCATAGCGAGCGTAGATTGCGGCTTTTTATTATTCGAGGTCTCCCTCGAGGTATTCAGCAATAAGATGGTTGATTCGTGCGTGTTTATCCTCTTGTTCTGCAACATCAACATTTCCTTTCTTCGTAGAAACCTCACTGGTCCTCTTCTCATCCTTTTGATGAAGGTGGCTGCCCCTTCTTCCACCAGACTGGATCCCTTCTAAACCCAACATTTTGTCCCGATTTCTTTTGTGGTTTGAGAATAGAGCATTCATTTCGTGCCTGACGAGGTGACCGGCAGCAGTGAGGACATTTTTCTCTGCTTTTTCAACAAAGTCGAAGATTTCATGCTCCGCATTATCATAGTCATCAAATAATCCCTCTGGTGATTTGGGCTGAATGATGCCAACGTCCTTGCTGTATTAAAAACAAATAAACGATTTAATCGTGATTGGTTAGTATCTAAGTTCCATGTGCAAAACATGTTCTCACCACTTTCTTTTTGCTCCGATTGCATGCAGATCCTTATCCAAGGTCAAGAGAAAGTTGTCAGGACGAGCAGAAGCTGATGCCCGTGCAACAAATATTGTAAAGAAACAAATCAGTTGAAGTATGATTGACATTTTGTATTAAGTGATAGGATTTCAGTAATAAAGTTTTTAATGAGAAGAAGAAGGAAGATCATGATGTTGAAGGTTAGTAGAACAATCAATAGCCGTTCTCATTCTTAGAGTTCTCATTCTGTCGAGAAAGCATTCTTTGGGTATTAACATGCAAATGATGCGGTTGTTGACATAATACATTATTATTATTATTATTTGCGTTCACTTTTGAAATCAGAAAAGACACCACAATGACTAACTTTAGAATTACTACCGCTTTTCTTCTTCTTCTGTCGAACTTGGCAGCTTTACCAGCAACTGGTGAGGAGTGGGAGACGTGTGCTGCTATCAAGGAGCTCGGAACTCCAAGTCTAGATAGATTTGATTATACGGTTTCGATCGTAAGTACATCGTTCAGCATTTTTCTCTGTGAAGACACCTGAACAAGAAAGATTGATGAATTCAAATTGTCCGCCTCATCTTTTCTTCTTTTTGTAATAGGGCGTCGATGATGACTGTGAATATACTCTCACAATATCCTTCAAACATGATGAAACCTTACCAATACCTTTGAATCCTACGGCCCAGTGCGATCCTACTATCGCGCCTCCGGATTTGGCCCCTGATCTTCTTCCCTACTTTGGATTCCGTTGGTTCTACGAAAAGGTTCCGGAAGACGTATCCAAGGTTACAGGAATTGATCATATCTCCATTGATTGGAACCCTTGCGGCCACCCTCCGCTTGATAAATTCGGAGCGCCGCACTATGATCTTCATATTTACCGAGAAACGCCCGATTTCAGAACTTGTATGACCTGCACCAAACCACCCGGTGCTCCCATTTGCGACCCTACCCCCGGTTCGCAGACAACCGACAGCGGACTTGGTAAGTACAAGGCAGAGTTGCCCTTTTGAAAAGGACAAATGGATTGTTACTGTTGAAATTATATTTGTATCATACAAAATTTCTCATCACGTTGCCTCGTTATTCCCTCGAATTCGATGTTTACATTGATTCACTAGCCTTCTTTAACGTTGGTACAGTTATCGGAGTGCAGTGCTCCGCTACCGACCAGCCAAGCAACATGCCCGCAGACTTTGTTGTAGGAATGGACGCTATGGTTCCGCTAATGGGCGGACACGCATGGAATCCTTCTCACGAACCTCTGAGCTCTTTGAAATGGGACACTCCAGTTTGGGTCATGGGTCCCTATGATGGTGGCATTGTCGATTACGAGCCAATGATTCCGTTGGCATTTGTTATTGGCGATACCGACCATGAACACTCCGAATCTTTGGTTTACGAGGGCCAAACGTTTGACGAGCTTCCCTCTTCGTATTCTGTAAATTACGACGCAACGACCAGTGTGACCACGGTGGTTTTGGTAGGATCGAGTGCCGACAAAAAGTGTAAGGCTACCAAGGCGCCAAAGAATAAGAAATGCAAGGAGTCAAAGAATAAGAAAGACAAATCTTCAAAGAATAAGAAAGACAAAACTTCAAAGAATAAGAAAGACTAATCTTCCCAGGTTTAGCAGGGGAGCTTAAAGCAGCAAATGTGGACTAGTATGTGCAATGCGCCCAAAGCACGGGAAATAAAATTGGGCAAATAGCTGAACAATGCATATCATTTGACAAGCACACTATCTCCCCCCAGCTACTTGCAACCACAATGTAACATGTATCGTTCATAATATCATTCTAATTACATCTATCTGCCATCACAAACCATGTTCATGTAGAAGAATGCTTTCTTGGAAGAATGAGAATAGTATCGTAGTGTCATGACGTGTCATTGATGGTGTTTATCATAACCTATTACTTTTATTTAAATGCGATAGTTTCTATTGAGGATGATGATGAAAGTCCATCTTTGAAATTTGAAAGAGAGCAGAGAGCCAAAACAGCCCCATCCCTTTATATTAGCACTTAACATAATGATCAGACCAATTTTCACGTCTCCAATTATCAGAACCATTGGATTCCTATGAACAAGGCGTTACATTACGGGCGATATGAATCACCGGCAGTGGAATGGTTGCATAGTTCATCGCTTCAACTTTGATACATCCACAACGACTGCATCTGATGATGGTCAGAAGAAGCGTTCACCACCTGGAACTCCAAAAGCTGGAAATAAAAGACCCCGATCTCAATCGCCGCCACAACAAATTATTAGCAAGGAAAATGGTGTGAGACCGCAAATTGGATATTTCTTTGTTCCAGAATTAGAATTAGATGGCCGAAATGGTACCGACAACCAGCGTGAATACCGAGTTGTTTCGCCCCATGGGTTGGTTCAGGATGTCATTGATGCAGCTCGATTTAGACTGAAGGTGACCATTGCGAATTTTGCAATAGTGACAAACCAAGGGGATGTTTTTATTGAATTGCACAAAAATGGAATCAAATTGCATGGGAAATATCAAGCTAAAAGTAATTGCGCATACATGTCATTGGAGGACTTCCAAGCTATTGAAACGCAAATGGAAATGATTGGAAAGACAAAATCAAAGTTCAATATCGAGGGAACGGTTGATTGCCTATCGCCTATAATATCAGCTCTACCTGATGATCCATTTGCTATGTTTGAACTCTACGATGACAAGATCTGTTCGCTCACAGCAGTCGTCGTCTTGAAGGGTCACAATGCACTGATATGCCACCCTGGAATTCATCCCGGATCCCGGATCAAGCTTAAGAATGTGATACGACGAAAATGGCTTGTTCCACAATCGCTGCAGGCTGAAGGTGTACCAAAGCGTTTACATGACAGGTCTCCTTCACATGTTTTTGTAATAACTGAGTCAAATTGTATCGTATGGGATGATCGCGTAGAATTAAACGTGGATTGTAAAGATGATCCTGCTGCTTCAGTTGTGCTTCCGTCTACTATTGATACCTTGACTTCTGTGCAAGGTCGCATTCTAGCAGTCAGACATACTAGCGTATCCAGCAAACAAAATATAGATGGGAAAGGTTCAAATAGGATTGTCCATTACATTATTTTGGAGCCATCAATGGGGAAAGGCATTGTCAAACTGTACATGACACACTATCCACTCTCGCCAACATGCGCACGTGGTCTTCGAAAGGGTGCATACATACAAGCAGTGAATATTCATGAGATCGATTCAAATGTGACAGTTGTTATCAGAAGTAGTAAAGAATTGCACTACAAAAAATGCTTTGGTGCCTGTTTACGTTCAACAGTGTCAATAATTTCTACTGCTAGTGAGCAATTCGGAGAATTTGAGGTTAATGCGAATATAATTGGCACTTCCTTTTTTGCATCATATGCATTCAAACATGTTAGACAGTCTTACCGCGAGTTGGAATGGATGTCTCAGTGCCGTAAACAATTGTCAGTATGCAATGCTGGGGATAGAGTTGTTGAAAGCACTTTAAGAAGGCTTTTCGTCAATCTAAGTGGCCAGGCTGGAGCTATAAAAGGAAGAGACCCATACAAAGAATTTTTCGACCATGCTTGCGAACTTGTAACTGAAGAAAATGAAAATAGATCGTCATCATTTTGTCCATGCGATCCTTTCGTGCAGTCTAGTTTACCGCTTGTGCTTGGGTTGTCGAGTCTACGTATGGAGTGCATACGATTGGCGAGATCAGTGATATCTCAGACCTGCCATATTTTCACAGCCAAGAATGACATCACAAACAGGGCACGAGAAGGTTGTACTGCAGCTATTCATTTTAGTAGGGAGAAATTGATCAATAAACTTGGGCTGCCCTCTACCACCCTCCTTTATATTGGAGGCCTCGTTGACAGTATAACGAGGTCGGGTGCAATTTCCAGAGTTCGCGACAAGCATTGTCAAATGACCTTCACTCCTTATTTCGAAAATATGCAACATTGCCATAATGCGTCTAACGGAATAGGGGATTTTGTCCTTGTCAACTTGCACAAGATCATAGCTTCGTTCATTTACCTTGGTAGATGTAAAAGCTCAAACCAGCAGCAGGCAACGACAGATTTGCCTGCAATCGGTTCCAAATCCGGGTCGCAACTATATGGGCCAACTTCTATACTAAGAATAGGGTGCCATCATTTTGTAATATCCTTACAACTTGTATACAACGAGGACGGAATATCTAGCCCAAAAGGAATATCGAAAGCTCAAATGGAACCTACGCATGAGTCCATAGCTCCATCTGTTGGCAAAGATGAAGCTAGTATCAAAGTATATGGTCGCCTATCGCGACAGCGATGGAGAATAAGGAAGAGTCCCAAAGAATATTTAGGATGCCAAATCACTTTAGGAACGATATCATCGTCTTTTTATAGCGACCCTTGTCATTTACCTCAGACTGTAGATGTCAATCTGAAAATTCCGTTGGTAACTTGCAGCTTAGAGTTACTTCGTCAAGCATGCGAGGGCATATCTGATAGAATCATCGAAATGGCTTTAGCATGGCAATATGCTTCTGAAACGAATTCTTCTCCCATAGTGGCCGGAGGATGGGACGAACTTTGTTGCAGTCAATATAGTAATGAGAGGAGTGAGATACATGTGGCTGTACCTGTTCACAGTGGTAATAGTATTGCAATTGATATAGGAAGTCTCGATGTGAAGTTTATTGAGCATCGATGCTCTAGAGAGTACTTAGCACCCTTCAAAACTTTATTCAATGCCAACGACCTCAGTTACCTAGGTGGACGAAAGACTTATCCAGGCAGCATAGATAGACGACTAAAAAGAAGAATTATATATCGAAGAGAGAACCGTGAGGTCAGCGGAGAGGCCATCATCTCGCCCTCTATAATCACCGGTGTCATAGATGTTTCTCTGGCATTCTTGCTTTTTATGAAATCATTCAATCATTTGGAAGAATCGTTTTTAAAAAGTGCAGTCAAAATAAAGAGAGGACATATTGCTAAAGTGCGCTTTTGTAGAGCGAGAGCTGAATGCAGTCGTTGCTACAGCACACTGAGACGTCGTACCAAGCAGACAAGGGACGCTTCTTTCTGGAACATTCCATTGCCAATAGATAAGATCACAGCAGTGAACAAAAGTTCATATCTCAGGGCTGGTGAGAAGAAGAAGAACCTCATTTGCCCAAACGAGTGTGATGAAAGTTATGGTTATATCAAGTGGGAGCTCAGTGGAACACTTCAGGATAGCACAGGATCTGTCCGGGTTTACAGTGAACGAGAAACTTCTCTCATGATTCTGGGTAGTGGTCTAGACATCAATGCCATCGAAGAAGGAGCATGGAGTTCTGCTGATGGGATCAACTATCAGATTGGTCTTCCTCTACCCAAAGAATTCAAGGCACAAATAGAAAGATCAAAAAGCGACAGAAAAGGTTGTTATCAAGACTTTGAGGCTAAACTTTCAAAAGAATCAAGGGCTCGGTATAAACTTCATTTGCATTGTAAGACGTCCAATGAACCGTACCGCCGAATGGATTTTCTGTGCCGTTGTAAGATTTTGAAAAAAGATGCCAACACCTTAAAGCCTTTTGAAATACCTCTCGTATCGTCACTAGGTGAAGAACGAGTTGTTATGCAGACCCATGACATGTCAACTTCTGGAATTGGATTGGAGTTGAGGATTGTTGATTGCTACAGAAACTATGAGGAATCCAAGGATACAGGCTGGTCAATAATAAATGCACTGAAAGGTGAGGTATCACATGCATAACTGCACGAATGATTGGGAATTCGATAAAAGATATTACAGCAACGAAACGAGCGCTGATCTCATACACTTATTAGAGTGCCAACCTACGACTAGAGATTCCTCATGAATTCATCGACGTACAAAGAAATTTACATATATTCTTTGTCGTCTCGCAACGTTCGGGTTGTGTGCTAACTAACTGCTTCTTGAATTGTATAGATGACAGATGATGATTTCTTGTTAACCCTGAGAGTTTTAAACTAAGAATTTCTGCTAAAACTGATCATATTCTGTCATATTTTGAATTTGTGGAGACGTCTGTTTAGGGTCCAACAAGTCCACGTATTGCCTCGACGATGATCTTCTTAAACTCAGCCACGTCGTTTTGGTCAACTATCGTCAGCAAATGATGCAAGTTCAGCCATAATAGGGGCAAGCTGAGGAGTCATATGTTATTTTCTACCATCCATCCCTTTTGAGTACCCTCCTATGTGAGCAAAAAGACATACATGCACTGCAAAAATAATTGGAGAGGTAGGGAATCGAATGCATGCTAAGCACGCTTACACATCATTTATCTCAAACTAAAAATTGACCTACGCAAATGAAATACAAAGTGCAAATTGTATTTTAAACATTGTGTATCTATCTAGGTATTTTGCATTTGTTATTTCATTCATCATTATGTAATGCGATATTAATTGTTCATTCCTTTATTAAAATTTAGGAATCAAATTGTCATTTCTAGTGAAGTATCATTCTTCTGATCTTCATCTCCAAAGATATTACCAAGCACGTAATCTCTTAATGTGAATGGTCATTCCACACTTCCCGACCAAAGGCAACTTATTTATTGCCAGCAATAGTAATCAAAATAAAAGATCCCAACCCTTTGTCAGAGAGTTCGCCTCCATCCTTAGATGGTTTGGCAAGCTTTCGTCATTCGCAAACAGTATATCATCATACTCTTTGCAAGTTGAGCCTTTCAATCTCGATGTTCCCATGTATTTGTATTCATCTCCCACTTGTTCTTCTACCTCTTCTTATTCCACGAATGGCATGCGCACTATCTAAAATAGCTTCAATTGCATCCATTATCTTCCACCCTCCATTCATCAACATCATACAAATACAATGGTCTATTGATACATTCAAACACGTCCACTAGAAACTCAACAATTCAATTCCTTTAACCTCACGCACTTAATTGAGGAAGATCGCTCAAAGTCTTGGCTTGACCAGGCTTCATCTTCCTTGCCCTTTTCCCAGCCAAAGGCGCAGACTTTGCCTTTTCTTGCAAAGCCGATCTAAGATTTTGTGAAATATCCTGTGGTCGAAGATCAACGAAACGAACAGAAGAAAGATTGGGGATAAGTCATGATGAGATCATTCAGAAATAAGCAAATAGGATTCGGCAAACGTGAAACACCTACCTCCTGCAAATAGTCAATATTGAAGAGGGACGCGAAGTAACCCTTTGTCATGGCAAACACCGTAAAAGGATTCATCAGCGCTCTCACGATATAAGGTATTTTCTTGAAAGGACTAGGACCCTTGATTTTCTTGCTCTTTGTCTTGCCCAAAGAAGCTGAAACGGTTTTCTTCGCCTGTGCCTTCTTCTTTGTCTTGACTTTCTCCATTGCCTTCTTGGCAGACGCAGATAACTTTACAATTTCTTCATCTTCTGATTCTTCATCGTACTCGTCATATTCAGAATCATAATCGTCACCCCCTCCACGAATAGATTGAATTGCAAGGAATGATTGAGTATCTCTATCTGCTTGGAAATCAGTTGAGATTGTATTTATTGAGTGGATGGGTCTGAATGCATGAGATGATAAGACTGCCACCAACAGTATCAGGACTGAAAGTACAGACACCATTATTTGTTTCAATGAGCCTTGTGTAACTTTGGAATGGAGCAAAAGTCAAATTATCCGATCCTAATGCGCTACCAAATAAATTAGCTTTTGTACAAGTAGTGCAAGTTAGATGGATTGTGTATAATGGTTGATGTATGAATGACTGGGTTTGCGACGACAAGTCTTGATTTTGAGGCTCTCTGCTCTCTGTTCCATCTGTCAACCTCTGTCAACTACAACACAAGAAATAAATAAATATGTCAAGTAGGTGCGTTTGCGCTCATATCCCATTAGTTCAGAGATGAAAAATCCGCGATTTCCCCGTCCGTGGAAGGCCTTTTTCATTCGTGAATCTGAACGATACCACAACCTCCTCGCTATGGTAACTTTATGAAATACGATACGAAACTACTAACAACTAACAAGAACAATGCAACATTACTTATCATTTATCATTATTTATCACTCATCGGGACCAACTTTTCCATTTGAATTGTGTAGACACCGGACCTGGTATTGCACCGATCGCACCAGGCAACGCTAATAGATCATGACGAGATCAAATAAGAGATGTCGTCGAGATGCATCCAGCGCCACGTCAACGGAACCACACAAGGGATCCTTTACGTTCACGCCGATGCTGCAGTCATCTTTTCTATTTAAGAAATCGTGTTTGACAATAATATTTCTATCAGCTTCGAATCTTCCTTCTGCGCATGCTTACAGTGCAGATGACGGTCCAACTACGGTTGAAGCATTCTTCGGCTACTTCCTCATTGTCATTGGGGTTCTATCGCTACTAGGATGGGGCTACATATTTTATTTGAGACATAAATACTCTCAGAGAATAAAGGAGGAAGAAGAACAAATACAAAGAGTCAAGAAGTGCTGCCAGATAAATTGTTCAGGTGCATCACCAATAGCATTGCATACTCCTCCAAGATCCAGAAGTTCTAGTCGCGAGAAAGCGTATGATATTGAAAGTGCGCAAGTGCAGCCTCGGGAGCAATATATTCGTAATCAGCATCCACAGCATTTACAACCTCGCGGGAGAAACCGTCAGCATGTAGAACACCAGCAGCGTGGCACATCCAGGATGTCAAGTTCGACCTATGAGCCATCCATGGAAGAATCAGACGAAGAAGATTCATTTGCAAGAGACCTGCAAATTGCTGCAAGGGCAGATCAGCACTTTTGGGCTGAGCGTGAAGGTGGTCAAAGGGCTCATGCGCTCAGGCAGAAGAAAGTGCCTTCGCTGAAACCTTCAAAGAAGGATGTGGAACATATAGATGCCTCTTTTGGAGTGTTTGATTCCTTTTTTGGTGGTTGGAAGAAAGATAATGTTGATCTTGAAAAGGACTTTGAAGTGCGAAGCCCTCCACTTTCATATTTGCCAGAAGAATTGCAGCCTCCTGCACAAGCACATTCCAATGACAGGAATAAATTTAATCGCGGTACTCCGTCGCAGGACCGACAACATCAATTGCATATTCCAATGAATTCATCTGATCCCTCTGATGTTATTCTTAGCGAAAGCAGCGAAGAAAGTAGTTCTTATGCGGGAAGGAATAGTAGTGTGGAAGAAGGAGAGCACGAAGAAGACGGGTTTGAACTTGTGGGATACTTGAAGGGGAAGGGTGATGGGATGAACGAATATCTTTTGAATCCTATTCCAGCAGGTGACGATGCATCATTTGGAAATTCAAGTGGAATGGAAATGTCTCTAGGTGCTAATACAGCTACTACAAATCAAACGGAATCTAC
>Ga0136553_1000338_pt1 | contig 16419 bp, 19 predicted proteins | sample AntRauTorckE5430_FD_101384 | JGI IMG/M metagenome (GOLD analysis project Ga0136553, IMG submission 101384) | Saline lake microbial communities from Rauer Islands, Antarctica - Metagenome Torckler E5 #430 | ecosystem: Environmental > Aquatic > Non-marine Saline and Alkaline > Saline | place... | reverse complement strand
TAGGTTTTGGCCCACACCTCGGGATTATACCAAACCTGGCATTTTTGAAAGTGCCTCTTGCGCGAGCTAAACAGGGGACCTCTACCCGACACAGATAAGAAAGAAGCCAGACCAAACCCCCCCCCCCGAAGCCCGGAAGCCCAACCCCCGAAAGAGGTCCCCTTGATCATACCTCTCTACTAGAGAGGTAGCACTGATCATCATGATGTGATCTTATTTTGTTTTTTGTTCCTCTTGCTATGGTAGAGCTACGAAGAGTTACGAGCTACGTACTTACATACGATAGCTAGATCTGTACCTACCTATGTATTGCTCTTGTTGATTGGCGCAATTGGCGCATCTTTTGAGTTTGGGAAAAGGCCTTAAGTAATGAGAGCCGCGCCAAAAATGATGTTCTTAAAATAATGCGCCCGACTTGATTAAATTTAATCTCTCTACTCTCTACTTACCATACTCTCTTGCAATCTACTGCATAATTAATGCTTAACTTGATTCCTCTCTGTGGAAAGCATCTACAGCCGTAGTAGTGCATATGATTAGTATTCTTGTTATATCTATACTAGCTATTAAGTTCAGCAGTGAAATTGAAAAGGGGTACGAGAGGCCAGAAGCGGCGAAGGTATGCATGGCGGGGTTCAACGGTCAACAACTATGAGAATCATCATTCACGTTTTAATCAGAGCGAGTCCGTATAATGGTTCATTTCAAATATTCTTCTCATTCTAGCATTCATGGCACGATTCCATTAATTTTCATTCCTCCGGCCCCGGACAAAGGACAGCATGATGCACACTTCTTGATTAAAGATACTATTATCTTGACCTCAGTTTAATTTAATTTTTCTTCGCTGTACATAGACATTAGACTTCATTTCGGTCCGCTCGTGGGGAATGCCACCATCTACTTCTCGGTTGCTTAGTTTGCTGCTGGTGTCCTCGGAAATACCCCTGCCTCGACTTTCTTTGTAAACAAATTATTGACAAATGCTGCAGAAAAATAGAAAATAATTGCTGTGGGGATATTAGAACAACAGCAAGAAGAAAGATAGGACACGTTCAAATCAAATTCTCATTAACAGACTGTCATAAGAATGCAATAGAGGGGTCACTCGCACTTACTAATCAATCCAGCAACTACCAATACGGTGGGATCAGTGCCAGCAAGATCAATATCATCCCCCAATACACCGATCATAACCAACGCAAAGATAGCTAAGAAGCCCTTAATAATGTAGCCAACAACAGCCGTCTGAACAAGTGCAGTGCAATTCTGATACACTCCTGACAAGCCACACAAAGAGAAAATCAAGTATACAACTTGAATGACATATATTACCCCACTGACAGCAGCGGCCGCAGTGGCCATTGATACCAATGATGAGATCTCAAGAATGATAGAGATAAAGTTGAACACATATGATCCAACTCTATGTAGGTTGTGGAAAGAGGATGTAAGATGATCATTTTACAAATTATACATTCTTGATGAAGGAAGCACTATACAGCGCTAGTACTAGTAGTAGTCGTACTCACTTTGTATTGCAACAACATGTCGTAGCTTGCTGGCCTGCTGGACGACGAGCCTCGAGCCCTGCTCGACCTCCTTTCTCAATGTCGCGATTGCTATCAGGAATGGCTGCGAATGCGATCGCAGGAGTTGCTTCTTTTAGATGATGATTCATTTCTGGGAGTTTCTTTTTTGATAAGTGAAATAAACAAGTGTGATGACTTTATTGTCATTATTTGGTATGATCTCACAACAAGGGCGTATGTAGTCAATATATTAACAAATTATTTTACTTTCCAATAGAAACGAAGCAAACGCTCTACTATTGCCTCCTAGTGACTCCGAACGAAAGTGTGATGGAGTCATATCCGTTTATTATGATCTCACAACAAGGGGTTCTTCTTGGGCATAAGTAGTCAATAAATTAACAAACATTGTACTGTCCAATACGTCGCTTCTAACAATTCGCATACACAATTTCCTGATTGAGACATATAATATTTTTGATTGTTCACAACAACCTAAAAGATGATTTCCTCCTACTCCCTTCTTGCTGCAGCTCTCGCTGTCGGTGCATCCCACACTACTCCAACAGCAGTGGCTTCTTCTTTCGTCTCCAATCAACTCATCGGTTATCACATCGTCAAGAGGACCCTGGAAGAGGAAGGAGATTTCGTTTCAGTGGAATGTGAGTCAGAGTTCGACATCGTACAAGCAAGGATTGAAGAAGAATTTGCGGCAGGCAACCTTAGCTACAGTTGCAAAGATGCTGGCGGTAAAGTTTTCAAACTTGAGTTTGAAGGGACTTGCCCTGCTTATAGTAGTAGTGATGAAGATGGTATTTTTATAGGTGTTAGTGATCCCAATTGCGTAGGAACGTCCTGCACTGTTAAAGAATTTCAAGCAAGGATTGATTTTTTGCTGGTCACAGCAGATCAGCAGACCTCGGCCTCAGTTGAGGGGTGCTCTAATTTTAAAATATCTTCACCGGAAGAATCTTCTGGTGCTTTCTCTCTTGGAACTGCTGGTTGTATCATGGCTAGCCTGCTCCTATCTACGGCTGCCCTTTTGAATTGAGGAGCAACGAATACATTGAAAATCTGCTGTCAGATGCCATTCCTCCTAGGCTGTGGTGGTACTCTCCGACTCGTCTTCTATCCTCGAGTGGGTAGCAAAAAAACAGCGAACTCATGATTACTGTTGGTCGTGGCCGGTGTACACAAGACTGCATCGTGAGAGGATTCGTTGATTCATTTTTATCACTACATGACACCATAATTACTATATTAAAGAAAACCTGTATATAAAATGTTGAATATCGCTTCGGGCTACTAGCTAGATAGATTATTAGTATAACAGCTCAAAAGCGCAGCAACATTACAACATCACACGACAACAGCAAGTTGATAGTAATTTGTACTATACTACAACAAACAATGCAGTGAAAAATGTGATGACCCTACTAATATGCAAGAATTCAGCACCGCAGCAGCAGCAGCAGTGAGAAGAGGCACGAGCGAACAAGCGGCGAAGGTGATGGGGTTTGAACGGTCAACTCTAATCATTTAAGGTTTAATCAGAGCGAGTCTAATGGTTCGTTTCAAGTATTCTTCTTATTCCATTCACAATAATCCCAGCAGGTTTCTTTCCCTCGGCGCACTGATAATGAGGAATTGGATGAACGTTACTAGCTGAATGTCAACACTGTTGGTCGTGGCATAAGGAAGACTTCTGCCTACCTATTCCTAACTTGCATACTGTAGGGGGTGTAATTACTAATTATAATTAGGTTCGCACTTTAGGTCATAATGTGATAAATGTTCACTGTCTGTTCTATTCTGGTGTTCTATCTAATATATGTAATAGTAATACGAACATATTTCAGCATATTTTGCGAGGGAGTCAGTGTTTGAATATCACATCCATACAAGTTAGGGATAAGGTTTCTATCAAACCATCATTCAATATAAGCAACCTTCAACAACACAATCCTCAATCCTCCTTCTCACCAATCTACATAATAATATATCATCATGGATCATAGATCACCATTCAACTAAAGTATAAACCAATCCCCTCTAAGCACGGCAATCAAGTCTAACTTCAAACGTCAGAATATTCCAGAGTTATTTTATGGTACATATTGAAGTGGAAGCATTCAATGCTAAATTTGAAAGGTCGAGCTATGGAGAATGCATCTAATTGATAAGCGATATGATGCCAAACATGAAAAATTAAATATAAAGGGGGGTGCACAACGGTATCCACAAATATACGATGGTACTCATTTTGGATCCCTGACCATGAGATAACAGCTGAAATGAGAATCCTCAGATTTATCACCAGGAGCAAACAATTCAATCATCTCAAGTGTCCGAAATCCAAAATGCTTGTACAACGCTTCATTATCTGCTGACTCCGTTTCTAAATAGATTGCAGCTTGCGACGCATCTGCAGTAGCAATGAGAGAACGTAAAAGTTTTCCTCCGACGCCCTTCCCCTGATGCAATCTATTCACCCCAATCGTTTGCAAATAAATCCATTGGGGATAACTTTTCATCAAAGTCTTTCTTCGTTTCGTCATGGCATAAAGGCTATCGAGCCTCTTCGTTGACATCTTGCCATAATCTGCTTTCGTCTTTAATCTGTACATGGGGGGTAGACCTTTTTTCAAGATGTGCCGAATGATATCCCATCCAGTCACCATTCGGGATCCAGATGGTATCACGCACATGACCCCTTGGATGCAATCATCACTATCTTTCACTCCCATGACAGTACCACGTTTGAGAGTCATCGCATTCAAACCGAAGATGTATGTATTTAGATCCACTAAGGTGTCATGACGTTTCGCAGGAGTGATGCTGATGCTAGTAGAGACAGGTGCAGTAGTACCATCCGAAGATTCTTCGGGAAGATTCGCAACCCATTGAAACAGAGGATCCTCGGAGAAAGAGTCTGCTAGCACATTCACAAATTCTTCTTTATCGTGCTTGGTGAGGATCGATATGTCCGTTTCTTGATGGGATGACTTCAACAGTCTTTTTGCGAGATCCTTCTTCTTGATTGATTTTGATTTACCGATGGCTTTGTTTTTGGAAACCAGCATGGAGAGTGCGATGGTGGTGCTGGTGCTGATATGGGAGGTACTCGTATGTGGGAGAAATATCTGGGGTGCGAAGGCATTGGATGTGTTTGCTAGGATAAGGAGTAGACTTGCTGCTGCCATGGAAGCCATGCTTGTTCTTGTTTCGACTTTCATTATTATGTTGTTGTAGTTGTTGCTAGTGGTGATGTCTGGTGACGATTGTACTGAGAGTAGGATGAGGTATGTTCAGGATTCAAAACGTAGTCGTGCTTGGTTGCTAACTAATTCGATATAGAATGAGGGATAGGAGAGAGAGCGATGAGAATATTGTTCACGTCAATGCAAGAAGAAGGCAGCAGTGTCGTGTCACTACCATAGTATCACGTGGTCCCTATTATTTATGCAAGGAACGAATGACTCGCAGTCGTGTGTCAGACTTGCTTAGCAACTGTGCCTTCTTACCTGGTTTGAAGTTTTATCAAAGACTATGTGTAGGTAGGATGTCTTTAGGTGAACTGATTTTGTGAGCTTACTTTTTCGTTGCTTGTTTTTTTTGCTTACTGGCTTGTTTGTTGTTAGTCCGTTTTTGAAGCAGGAATTTGATGGAGCTTCTCTTTTATCTTCTGTTTGGTTACTCTTTTCACTAGTATTCAACACTCTACACAGTAATTACTAATTACCATTTGTAATTCTCGTAGACTTAAATTATGAGCTTATCTATTCTACTTATTAATTCTTCCATGCTTCAATCAAGTTCTTCAGGAACATCAAACCGTTCCAGGAACTTCACTCAAAGAATCCTTTTGCTGGGTTTGTTAAAATTTAGAATTCGTTTTTGAAGCAGGAAGCTGATGGAGCTTCTCTCTGCTTCTTATCTCCATCGTTAAAATTCTTTCGTGGGTCGTCTGCTGTGGGATCTGGGATTTAGCATCTAATGCACATACATACGCCAACACTATTATATTATATCTATCTTGGTACTATCCCTCCAAAACACTGCTACGCGAGTTGCTAGAGAGAGAGCTTGTCGCTTGCTCTACTAGTTGCTAGCTTGTTGATTATTGACGCCTCTTTTGAGTTTGGTAAAAGGCCTCAAAAAATGAGAGCCGCGCCAAAAATCATTTGAGAAAATCTGATTTTTTTAAGATTCATCGAGAACATCTAAAAATAAAAAGCAAAATGAAGCAATGAGCAACCAAGCAACTATTACATAGTCTATGCCAATGCAGCGAGCAACCATATATTACTAATACTCGTCTCGTCCATGGTAATTACAGCACAGCAGTAACACCAACACAAACAAGAATATAACGATTCAGTAGATACAAGCACGAGTCACGTATCAGCCAACCAACCAACCACTCCACTCCAATCGTCACCAACCGTTAGTAATCAACAAGAACAAGATGAACCATCAATGCTCCATGACCAATTGGAATACGAATCAAAACGGCGAATTCCTCGGCGCCTTCCTGAATGAAACACTTACCAACCAACAACTCCGCCATCTCTTCCATTCCATTGAAGAATTAAAATTGAATCATGCTCATCGTCATCAGGAGCAGGAGCATCATGAGGATGATCATCACAATGATCAGCAGCAGCAGCAACAAGAGGACTCGTCGTCCACTGCTGATACAACTAGCTATAACCACATCATCCTCGACAGCGACATTGACGTCAACAACCTCTCGCTGGATCTCCAAATCATTGCCAACACTCAAGCCATCCTCGTCAAAGTGATTCTATCCATGTGTCTCCGCCCAACCGAAGGAATCATCCTCTGCTGTTCTCCTTCCAGTAGGAGCAGCAGCAGTGGTTGTGGTAATGGTGGTAATAGTGATGGTAGTAGAAGGAAGAATTCTCCTCTTCCTTCTTCTCGTCGCAAAGATGCGGATCATACTTCTGCAAGTATGGATCGAACGGATCCGACGAAGCCATCTTTTCTCGCCATAGAAATCCTCGCACAGCTCCAAGCATCCTCCAATGATGATGATAATGATATTAAAATAAATATTGAACAAAGAGAGCAGCATCAGCAACCAGTCATTCGGATATCATATGCTTCCTCGAATGATTCTCAAAAAGCATTGATATTTCTAAGGGACGTTCCTAGAGATAAAATACAATGGATTCAAGTGAATCAGCATCAGCGTGATCGTGACCATGATCATGAGCATGACCATGATGATGCTAATGAAATTGATAATGCTGAGGAATATATGGATATATGGAAGATGGAATGCATCCATCAGTTTATTCGTGGGAAGGGACTGCTGGATGCTCACAGTGGCCTCCGCGTTCATGAAGGGGTTATACTTCCTTATTGCTGCTCAGATGGGGATCATGACGATTCTTTGCCTTGTGGTCAGGATAATCTAATGCATCGTGATGATGATGATGATGATGACAGTGATGATAGTACATATAATGATGATGAATATAATGATGCTAGTGTATATAATCCAGATAATGAGAGAATGCGTACAAGCCATGCGGCAAGGAATGAGCATGGTTTGTCAGGATCTTTGATTTGGAGGAATGGGGAGAGGGATGATTGTAATTCTGACTATGAATGTGCAGGGGGTGGGAATGAATCCGCCTCGGGTCTTTTTTATGGAAATGAGGATGGGAACGAGAATGGGGAATGTGAACGCGAACGTCAGCAGAATGGTGGACTCGTCAAGGAACAACGTGATGGGAGAGGAGGTCTTATTGGTGCTGAGGTCGCGGAACGGTCGTGGTTGGATTGCGTTGAAATAGTGTTTTTCGGTCTTGCTACTGTAATCCAGCTAGCTTCCATGTTCCATTTGGATGTGACGATGATGATTTATTCGTTCATGCGAACGTATATGTGCACGTACGCCTTCAAGAATCCAATAGTGACGAATATAATTGAAGAGTGGTTGCAAATGAGGAAATCAGAGGAAGAATTTGGGTTTGTAACAGCTGGTATTGCCATCGGCTATATTTTCATGTCTGGGTTACTGTGTTCCTATCGATGCAGATATGCATATGGACTTTCTAACAGACCCAAACGATCGAAGTGGCGCACGATTGGAACGTGTTTTGTTCGTTGCCTTTTTGTTCTGTTTTTTGCTGTTTATGTACTGGATGGTATTGTATTGGTTGAATGCTTGATTCGTCATATTCAGGGTCCAGCTGCGCTGGTTATAGAGATGTTATATGCTAAATTGGGATCGGGGAAGGAAATCTTGGTTGATCAATCGCTTTTGTGTCTTCAATTAGCTTGGACATGGGTGAGGGATATGTGCATGTTTGAAATCTTTAGAGATGTTGAGGATCACAGAAGTTCTGCGTAGAAAATATAAGAGTACGATGTGGGAAATTGTGTGTTGGCGAGTATTGTACTGAACGTGGGGTGGAATAATAGCTGTATGAAGAGAACACGATGTTACTTATCCTGTTGTTATGCACCATCGAGATCTTATAATGTCCAACAAGTTACAAGAGATTAGCTATATAAAGTTGTTCAAGGTATTCGAATTAGCAATCGCTCGGGATGCATGTGTAATGATAGGGTGGTAAGGCATGGAATATCTGTCTAACATAAATCATCACGTTGTCTGATTCTAAAGCACAACGTAGTTGATGATGTAGGAGAGGCGAAATTGCGGAATACAGCAGTAAGGGCGAGTCCCAGAGTCCCAGCAAGATTGAACTCGCAGAAATTGTAGAAAATATACAAGACATTATTTTATATTCATCGTCAACTACAGTAAGTTCCTGAGCGCTCTTGATAAACTGCGATCTCGCAGAATCACCAAGGCAGAACCTTACGTAGAGAAAGGGGAACCAGCTAGCTAGATAAAATGAAGCTGTTAATTCCAATATGATTCGAATCCCACGTGTTTTCGTGGATCGTGGATCGTCATCAGGATTGCCGTCCGTTCTCAACGCACTGTGGTGGTTTGGTTTTCCTGTTCGGTCGCAATGCATCCCACAAAAGCAATTGCATAGCATTACTATCATTAACGCTTTTATTCCCTTCTTCGAAAAGGATGCCATCGAAGAATGTGAATAGGGAGGAGTATGCCAATGTCAGTCAATTGCAAGGAATGTCCAGCCATATAATATGGCCTGAGTTGGCAGATTCTTCGTCCAGTAGTACTGCAATTAATATAACGGAGGAAGAGATGAGGCGTCAGAGAAGAAACAGAAAGGCACAGAGAAGAAACAGAAACAACCAGGCCCAAAAAGTAGAATATAGTCTCAACCCCAAGGATCAAGTCGAGCGAGCAATGGTTGAGAACCTGTACGGATGGGGAATCGATCCCAATGCAGCGACCTGTTCAGAGAGAGGGAAAAATTTCTTTTACAGTGCAATAATAACAGCCATCAAGACATTTATTGCGGATACCTCATCAATCGCTATTAACCTCGAGGATGGCCAACATTCCTTACCACATCATCTTCCCACCGATATGAAGGAAGCTGTTCGATATGTGCTTTCGGAAGAAATCAAGAACCCGCAAGAGACATACAGAAGAATACATGATACCATTAGTATCGAATACGGCCAGAACTTGTGCTTTGCGCCTTATCGTGCTATTACACAGGACTGCTTACAGACGGAATTGAAGAAAGAATACAAAGACATCAACGAAAGTAAGCTCAATCCCTTTGAACGGTTCTCATCATTTGAAATGGGCAAAAAGGAATGCTATGAATAAAGCGAAGAGAGCATGCTGGCTGGCCTTGTGTTCGAGGCAATCGCTGCGAGTTATGCCATCTACAATTCAAACACGTGTTGTGCTAGCTGCAATTGTTCGGAATCACTGCGATGGATGGGTGGATATGCAACTTCATGGAGCGATATTGTTTGCATTAAGTGCGATAGCTCCTATGAAATAAAATCGAAGGCCTCCACTGAAAAGATCGAGAAAGCCATTAGGTACAATAACATCCAGGGTGGATCATTCAAGCGTTTCCATAGACTGCGAAGAGAAGAAGAAGGGAATGAGGATGCAAAGCATTATCTTGTTCTCGTCAGTCGAGCTCCCTCTGAAATCATTTGCGCGTCTGTGGCATGCCCCAGGACGTCTTGGCAGGTCGATCTTGCAGAAATTGACACAGTTTTACCTGCATTGAGAGATGCATCTTTCACAAGGCCTGCTGGGGGCGTTGAGTTGAAATCGTCCATCAAAATAAAGGAGGGAACAAGGAAAGTTTGGTTTCGTATTCCATTTGTTGAGATCGATCAGAGAGGAATAGCAAGAGAAGTGTTTGATGAATATTACGAGACGGAAACAAAGACGGTCAAGATCGAGAAGTTGCATGCCAAGATGGGAGATAAACCAGAGGGCGAAGATGCGGAGCCTGTACCTGCTGTCGTCGTTCGTTCGTCCACTCCCACGGTAAGTGCCTCGTCTCAATCCGATTGTGGACGTTCCTGCACCTGCACATATCGTTGTAGAGACCACTCCACCAGCACCTATTGTTGTAAAGACTCTTGCACCAGCACCTATTGTTGTAAAGACTCCTGCACCAAGATCTCGATGTCTGTACAAGGATCTAATTGATTTAAGAAAGAATGGATGGGTTGCGAGAACGAAAAAAAGAGTCTTGCTCATTACTGATAAGAATGGAAACGTTATTGATTTTCCGAAAAGACGCTCCCCCCAGTTCCGCTTCTGCTTCCACTTCGTTGGCAAGAGCCGTTTCCGGATCTGCAGTGCCTTCACCTCCCGTTGTTGCTAATGCTGCTGCTTTGATAATGTTACAGGTGTTGTCAAGAAAGAGGAGACTATATTGGATGCAGCGCTCAGAGCTATCCGAGAAAAGGAAGTGGAGATGAAGGCAAAGAAGGAGTGGAAGGGGTGCTGGTGATTGGTCTACTGTCATTGTTCGTTTGTTCTGCTTTAATAACTTTAGGATTAATCAAATCTTGTCTCCATGGGCGGCTGCTACTTCTACTTTGGACGTGCATACGGAGAATAAAGGGATACGGCACAGTACGTATGATAACTACCATCATCTCTATTGATGAACCTTTTAAAGGACTAAATGATAATTTTGTCATTTCATAATCAAATCCTCTCGATTGCGGTCCAAAAAGTGGCAAGGATATTTGGGCGTCGCAGCAAGATATTATATTTTGTTCATCGTCAACTATAGCGAGTCGTCGTCCCTGAACGATCTTTATAATAAAATGCGATCTAGCAGAATCACCGAGGTAAGGCGGGACTAGCTAGATAAATGAAGCTGTTAATTCCAATATCATTCAAACGGTATTTTCTAACTTTAATGGCGGCGTTGATGATTTGAATCCCACGTGGTTTCGTGGATCGTGGATCATCGTCAGGATTGCCGTCCATTCTCAACGCACTGTGGTAGTTTGGTTTTCCAGTTCTGTCGCAATGCATCGCACAATAGCAAATGGCATAGCATTACTGTACGCTTTTATTGTCTTCTTTTAAAACGAATGTCATCGAAGAATTTGTGTAGGGAGGATTATGTCAATGTCAGTAGTGTCCAACAACAGACAAAGGGTACTACTAGAAAAGTATTCGCAAAAGAGGAATTGATCAAGTTCAGAGATTTAGAAATTTGTCGTTGTAGACCGCATGATTTGCAGGATATGACTGTGACGGCAGAAAATTTGTTTCACCAAAAGAGAAGATGGGGTCAATATAATGGAGGAAGAGGTGGTGGCGGAGGCAATCAACGGGCAATAGGCCGGGTAAGGTTCTTTCACGTGGATGGTCATTAGTATGTGTCATATCTATTTTTTCACAATTTCTGTTGGCAATCAAATAGGAATCACCCAAGGGGGAAAAGGTAGGCCATGGAGGGAGGTAAGCATCGTTTACCAAGACCAGCCATCTACTTTAGTATTTATGTTATTCATTTTGCGGTCTACTAACACTGTGTCAACTTGAAAAGGGGCGATCGAGGTGGTCGCGGTGGAAGAGGTAAAAAAAATGGTGGTCACAGTGAAGACTTGGTTGATGGCCTTGCACCCATTCTTAACAAGAGTGAAAGCCCTGCGTATGTGCCTTTAGTTGGGAGATATGTTGCTCCAGGAGCACGGAAAGGAGGAATGAGTCTTGAAGAAAGGATGCGAAAAGAGAGAGAAACAGTCACAATGGGAGCGACAACGGTGATCCCCAAGGGCATTGCGGGCGCCTTTGCTGGAAAGAAATTGCCTGTAGGAATGGCGCCCGCTGACCAAGGGAAGTCAAAGAATGTTCTTCGGAAAGAACGTCACCCCACACTATCACTTGGTCAGAGACTCCTAGCGAAAGAGAAACAAGAGCAAGTAGAAGAAGAGGAGAGACAGCGAAACGAACAAGAAGAAAAGTTGAGATTGGACGTATTCGCTAATGACCCTGTGAAGATGGAAAAGAAGCTGAATAAAATTCTGAAGCAGATTCTAGAGTTGAAGAAGAAGGATCCTGCGTGTCTAAATGAAGCCCAAATGAAAAAAGTTGCAAGAGAAGCAGTAGTTTTGCAAAAGCTCGCGGAATTGCGTTATTATGATTATTATTGAATAGTATTTTATAAATTGGCTGACTGCAAAACAGTTATCCAGGCATCGCCTTTGCTCCTGGATCTTTCTTCCGCTTGGTTCTAGTCTTCTCCTCTAGATTGTATTCTTACACTCTCAACATGTTTGGGTGTTAGGTGGGATTCAGGTAGATATGTCTCTGCGTTCACTATTTTGTTAAACTGCGATTGGTCTACCATCTATTTACCAGCCACAACTCTCTGACAAGGGAGGCCGTGAAGGGATACACAAAATTTCATTAATCCAAAACAAAGGGAAACGCAGTTTGGTTTCACTTCATGAAGGGGTGTGTTTCAATATTTATACGACATCACAATTATTCGAATTATTCCTTTGAGCACAATCCCAGTAGTCCACAATACTGTTATTATTTTCTTTAGTCAAGAAATGTATAGACTGGAAGCAAACACAATATCCCTCTTGATAGCAAGAGAAGCTTCCTCCATTTTTCTATAAAGAGTTGGATTCCCAACTACCCTCGCACAATTGCGGATCTCGCGACAGAGCTCATCCAAACGAGTAATACATCTCACAATGCTTCCCTCTTGTACCAAAGTCAATTGACAGATGTTACTAAATGGAACACCCAATGCCCATTCGTAAACAACATGGACAAGGCCAAACTTCAAACTTGAGTCACAATAATCCTTGGGGTCAATCATGAGACCATGTTCGTTCTGCAGTTGACCAAGATTGGTAGCGATTTTTTTCATTTTTTCACAGGTATTTCTCAATCGTTCTGGGAGTTCATTGTCTAATCCGTTGTCGGCCTTTTCCTGGAAAATTAGGGCAGAAAGAGCAGCAACAATCTCTGCTGGTTCAAGATCGTTCAAGATGCCTTCGAAGACAATTTCAGTGACGATAAGTTCTTCGCAGGTGTTGCATTCGCAAGCAACCCTGCCTTTGACCTTGACCGTGTCGCTTTCGTCTACATAGTTCAGAGTTTTTAAGAGAGCCTTTCGTTGCAAAAAGTCAGGAAAAAGTTGTAGAGATTCATTTGATAGAACATGGCGCAATGCTTGCACGGTGGAGCTAAGAGTTTCCTTCTTTTCGACAGAGGTGTAGTGCTTTACTAAGCTTGGATGAAGGTGAGATTTGTAGCTTCGGACTTCCATGACACGATGGCATATCTCGCTACTAATTGTTCCAAAACGAAGTACTTCGTTTCCCTGGAACACTCCACCCTTCGTACATTCTTTCAAAGAAAGAATATCGAGCGCAGCATTGGACTCCATAGATTCTGCCTCAAGCAAGTACGCAATGACCTTTTCAATTGATTGGTCTTCGGTTGTTTTTCCTCCTGCGTCGACGGAACCGCCCTTGCTTCGAATTTTCATGCTACCAAATCCAAAGTCTTCAGCATTTCGAGTCATTGGTTTTGTACTGAAGAATGAATTGCTTGCCTTAGCTTTATTTCCACCAAGAGCACCAAATTTGGACTCCTCCTTGTACAGCTTATCAGCATCGATTTTATGCTTGATAGAGGATACAATAAGGACTTCATCAAGATCGATATACGCGTAAATATAATTTCTGTTTTTGCAGCTTCCTACGTATCCCATATGATATTCTGTTGCGACCGGCTTACTCTCGTTTGGGGCATGGACATAGGATGGAGGAAGCAGCACAATACAGACAGCAGGCTTTGATATGGTATTTCCTGCTGAAGCTATTTGCGGTGATTTCACAACAATGGCTGAGGATCGAGCAAAACCCTTTTTCCTCGCTGATGTAACCAAAAGGATACGTCCAGCGATAAGGGCCCCTCCTGCAGTATTTCCAGCTGATCGAAGGAGATGGTCCAGACCTTCCTTGTTTAGAGAAATCAATTCAGTTGATGAAGCATAATAATCTGAAATATCCTCAGCGCCAATACGGGTGTGTGCATCTCTAATAAACTCTTCTTCCAACCTGGCATGCGCTTTTGTTCCACGTTTCAGTAATTTAGGGTATTCATTCGTCGTCAGCGCTCTTTGGGTTGCAAATTCAGAGAAAGATCGCTTAATCATACCCTCGACTGTCATATCTTCTACACGAAGAAGATTCAGAATCATGTTATATGTGAGCCTGAATTGAGACGAGAGCAACGTAGATGATCCAGTGAGCATATTTCGAAGAATGAATTGAGGAGGAGGCTCCTCTCCAAAGCAACACATGATGACAGTGCCAATTTTATCGATTCCTCTTCTTCCTGCACGCCCAGCCATTTGAGTGTACTCGCCGGGTTCCAAAACTCGGAAGCGGGTTCCATCGTGCTTACGAATAGAGTTAAAAACAACTGCTCTGGCAGGCATGTTCACACCCATGGCAAAGGTTTCTGTAGCAAAGAGGACTGGAAAAAAAGGTAAAAAGTAAGATCCAATCGTGAGATCAAGTGATGACATGAACACTTAATATTCGACTTACCCTTGATGAGATTTCGTGAGAACAGAATTTCCACCATCTCTTTGAGAATAGGTAAAAGACCTCCTACGCAGTTCGAAAAATACAGAAAAATGAGAAACCATCCATGAATGATACAGAAAAATGAGTAACCTTCCATTGGCGTCACACACAAGTTTCCAGATGAAATACTACTTACCATGATGAACGCCAATACCGCGTTTTACCATTTCACAAGTAGTGACCACCTGAGGTAGACACGCATCTTTTGGCGACAATCGTTTCATTGTCTGAATAGCAAATGCATGAGCAGCATTCCGTTCCGAGGCAGTGTTCAAATCGAGCGAACGCAGCATGTTTGCAATTTCCTCGCACTTTTTCTTGGAGAAGGAAAATATTACAGTTGGCATAAGCTCTTCTCTTTCTAAAAATTTGATAAGCGCCATCCAATCCTGTCGACTGCCTGATTGTTGCCAAGCAGAATGACTTGATCCAGACGAATGGCGAGTAGTTTGCATATTTTGTTTGCTACCACCAAGAGCCCCCTTTTTCTTTCCACCCTTCTCCTTCTTATCTCTCTCAGATGCAGGTAGCAAAGACAAGGTTGCCTCCTTGTACCCTTTATCTAGAAAACCACCTTTGCCCTCCATGAGCTTGTGTAATTTTCTACCAGCAAAAAGATAATGACCCAGCGGCACAGGTCTGTAGTCTGTTCTGATAACATGGACAGGTTTCTTTTTTGTTCTGCCAATCCAGTCAGAGAATTCGTTGGTATTTGGCGTCGTGGCAGACAAAAAGATCATATTGACATAATCCGGTAACATGATGATAACTTCCTCCCACACAACTCCACGTTCGGTATCATTGATGTAATGAACCTCATCAAAGATTACCCACTCAATATCCCTGATCAAATCCGCGCCTCTGTACAACATGGACCTCAAAATCTCTGTTGTCATGATGAGACAAGATGAATCTGCATTGATCTGGAGATCGCCAGTAATGAGTCCTACATCATCCCCAAATTTATCCTGAAAATCTCTATATTTTTGATTCGACAACGCCTTAATGGGCGAAGTATATATCGCGCGGGTGCAGTGCTTCCTAGACAGAGCAATTGCATACTCTGCGCAAACTGTCTTACCAGCAGAAGTATGCGCAGCGACGAAAATACATTCTCCGCGCTCCAATCTTGCAACAGCCTGTTTCTGAAAATCATCTAGTTCAAATGGATAGGTGATGGCTGGGTTTGGAACGACCGAGTAGAAATCGGAAAGGTCGAGCAGCGACGTGACTGCCCAGCATTTTCTTTCCTTGGACGGTTGGCGTTCATCGGCAATTTTGAGAGGATTGTGATTATTAATATTTTGGAGTGTGAGGGAAGAAGATTTCTTCTGCTTTGCCTGGAGAGTTTGATCCACTTTCGAAGCTGTGGTTGTCAGTGTCAGTTCTGTAATGAAAGCGTCAATGTCTTCAATATCTGCTTCAATCATGTCAGCATCAAGATCAATTTTGCTGGCATGATTACTTCCTTCTTCATTGTCATTATTATCAATATCATCTTGATTCTTTGTTTCGTCGTCCCCTTCATCATCAACGCTACTCTCGTCGTCACTGCTAGAGCCCGAGGACGAATCTCCAAACAGCGAGTCGTCATCAAAGTAGCTCTTATTCCACATTTTGCTAGCGATGACATTATTTGAAGATCCAGCTGTGCGTCCATCTTCCTCGTTGAAATCATCTTTTGTATCTACGTCAGTGCCCTTCTTTGAATCTTCCACATTAGCCTCAGCTCCACTCCCAAACTGTGGCTTATACCCCATTTTCTGCAAGTCTTCTATGTCATAAAGATCCTCAAGACCAAGGCCAATTTTGAACGAAACACCCGGGGGAGCAGTAATCAATGTCCCAT
>Ga0136553_1000336_pt1 | contig 16453 bp, 11 predicted proteins | sample AntRauTorckE5430_FD_101384 | JGI IMG/M metagenome (GOLD analysis project Ga0136553, IMG submission 101384) | Saline lake microbial communities from Rauer Islands, Antarctica - Metagenome Torckler E5 #430 | ecosystem: Environmental > Aquatic > Non-marine Saline and Alkaline > Saline | place... | reverse complement strand
TGGTCCGCGTCGCCCGCTACGCTTATGAGATCGGCGATTACGAACGCTCGGCCCGCTACATCAGGATCGGCCTGGAAAACGCTAACTTCTTCGATGCCCGCCACCGGAAGATTGAGGTGCTGGGCATTCTTCCGCTGATTGAACAGGAACGACAGGAACTACTCCGGGCACAGCGTACGCAGTTCATCGTCTTCACCTCCTTATTGTCGCTACTATTGCTACTCGCTATTTGGCTCATCCGCCGTGCCATCCGTCAGAACAAAGAGCTACAAAAACGACGCAAATCCCTGCAGGATGCCTTCCAACAATTACGGGAAAACAACCAAGCACTGCGGGAATCTCAGCGGATCAAGGAACAGTACATCGGCTACTTCTTCCAGACCAATACCAAACTGATCACCGCCGCCAGAAAGGTGATCGACAAGGCCGCCAAAGCCGTTTACGCCGCCGATTTCAAGGAAGCCAAATTTCAACTCAAATCCTTCAACGCCAAACAACAACACCAACAGTTGTTGCAGGACTTTGATCAGGCCTTTCTAACGCTTTTTCCCGGTTTTGTTTCCGATTTTCAACATCTCTTCCCCCACGAAGAAAGCTGGCAAGGCACCGACACTGATGAGTTAACCACCGAAGTGAGGATTTTTGCCCTCATGCGGCTCGGAATTAAAAACAACGATACGATCGCCAAAATCCTTGGCTACTCCGTGAACACCATTTATGCCTACCGCAGCAAGGTAAAGGGAAAGTCAACGCTCGACAAAGATGATTTTGACCGGGCCGTAATGGCTATTTCTTCCACCGCCACGCCAGCGGAAACAACGTAAAAAAATACCACCTCCCCATTTTCAGGAAGGTGGCATTGGTTGTCAATACACTACTTTTCGAGTCCGCAACTCGGCGGATTTATACATACTTATCTAATTCAAAAGACGAAAAGAAGCCGGACAAAAGGGCAGGGTGACGGGCCAACTGATGGTTTATCAGGCATCCGGTTTCTGTTTTATCATTCACAATATTGAGGCTTGTTCGTCGGGCTGACAAGTGCGAAAGGGCACGATATAGAAATATAGCCACCAACATAAACATAAGTAACTGATGGAAAGCAACTTAACCGCCACAAGAGGCCGCCAGAATATAGACGACTTATAGACATTTCAATCGCACGAAATCGTTCACTCCTCCTCCATAAGCAGTTGTTCCCGCAGTTGAGCCGGAGAGGGAAGTAATGTTTTCACCTCCGGGGGTAGTTCCTCGAAGAGGCGATAAGTAGACACCCCCACAGGACGGGAACTCGATTTGAGCGCGTACTCCACCACCACGTCGTCTTTTTCCCGACAAAGGATCATGCCGATGGACGGGTTTTCGTGCGGAAGACGTCGCAGTTCGTCAAGGGCGTCGAGATAGAAATTCATCTTGCCCGCATATTCGGGAATGAAGTGCTTCACCTTCAAATCGACAGCGACCATACTTTGCAGGTGACGGTGAAAAAATAGCAGGTCGACGTAGAAGTCTTTCGTCCCGACCTGCAACCGGTGCTGCTGGCCGATAAAGCAGAAGCCGTAGCCGAGTTCGAGCATAAAATCGCGGATACGCTCAATGAGACGGCGTTCCAGCTCGGCTTCCTTTATCTCGTCTTCAATGCCCAGGAACTCAAGGTTGTAGCTACTCTTGATGGCTTCGTTGGCCATATCGATCAGGTCGGCCGCGAGGGTGTCCTTGAAGTTATTTGTTGGTGGCTCCAGGCGGCTGCGCTCGTAGAGCTGGGCTTCGATGTGGTAGTTGAGTACGGCACGAGTCCAACCGTGGAGGGCAGATTACTGGATGTAAAAGAGGCGCTACTCATGTGATAATTTATCCTTTAACAGAATTATGTTGTGTCCCCACGGCAATTTGGCAACAGCCTGTTTAATATTTGGGAAACCACTATATGTGAGATAAAATTTTCTAACCAGCCGTAGGTTCCCGGTAGAAAAGCCCTTTTGCTGAGGAAAGGACGATAGCAGGTCAACGGATAAATTATCAATCACGCCCGCGCCCCACCCGTGCGTCTCCTGGCTATCCACAATCTGCCGACCCAATTCCTAGTACATCAGGATGAGCGAGCGATTGACTTGTTAGATGGCGTAAACGCGGGCGGTACAAACGGTCGTCTTGAGTTCGCAAAGCAGGAAGGTGTAAGCGGTGGACATAGTGGCAGGAGAATTATTTCCTTGCAAAAGCAGGGACAAATCGATTAAAATAAAAATACTTTACAAACTAGACTGTATGTCGATCGATTTCCTAAACTTGGGCGCACGTTGTGCGCCCACGCGTACGAAACTTGTAGACATCGCCTCTACTATAAGATTAACAAATTTTGTTATTTTTTTAGCGTTTATTGATCGCCTAGCTCAAAATCCATTGACCCACAATTCTTGTGAATGCTCCGCAAAACAATGACTATCACCGCACATTGAGGGCTATGCTAGACCTAATTCCGTTCGCAAAAACCGCCCGGTATGGCTTTCTGCCACCTCCGCTACTTTCTCCGGCGTTCCCCTGGCGATCAGCATTCCCCCACCCCGGCCACCTTCCGGCCCCATGTCGATGAGGTAGTCAGCCACTTTGATAACATCCATCGTATGTTCGATGACGATGACGGTATTGCCCTTTTCCACTAAGCCCCGTAGCACTCTCAGTAAATACTGAATATCTTCAAAGTGCAGACCCGTCGTCGGCTCATCCAGGATGTACACTGTCTGACCGGTGGCCCGCTTACTGAGTTCTTCGGCGAGCTTCACCCGTTGGGCTTCCCCGCCGGAGAGGGTCGTGGCCTGCTGACCGAGGGTGATGTAGCCCAGCCCAACGTCGTTGAGCGTTGTCATCCGCCGGCTGATCTTAGGGATCGCCTCGAAAAAAACACTGGCTTCGGCGACCGACATATTCAGCACGTCGTTGATCGACTTGCCCTTGTACAGTACCTCCAGCGTCTCCCGGTTGAAGCGCTTACCCAGGCAGGTTTCGCACTCCACCTCAACGTCGGGCAGGAAATTCATCTCAATGGTACGGCTACCGCTGCCCTTACACACCTCACAGCGACCGCCCTTGACGTTGAAACTAAAACGACCGGGCTTATACCCCCGAATCTTGCTTTCGGGCAACTTGGTAAACAATGCCCGGATATCGGTAAACACCCCGGTATAGGTGGCCGGGTTAGACCGTGGTGTTCGCCCGATCGGACTTTGGTCAATGTCGATCACCTTGTCGATATGCTCCAGCCCTTTGACGAATTTGTACGGCATCGGCCGCTTCACCGAATTGTAGAAGTGCTGCCGCAGAATCGGGTACAACGTCTCGTTGATCAGCGTTGACTTGCCGGAGCCACTTACGCCGGTGACGCAGGTGAAAGAGCCCAGCGGTATCTTGATGCTGACGTTTTTCAGGTTGTTGCCAGTAGCACCTTTTAGCTCCAGGTAGTTGCCGTTGCCCTTGCGCCGATTTTCCGGGATGGCGATCGAACGCCGGCCGGAGAGGTAATCGGAGGTAACGCTACCAGCGTTTTTCTTCAGCAGGAAATCCTTGGGCTTACCGGCCGTAACCACCTCCCCACCCTTCACGCCCGCACCGGGGCCAAGGTCGAGCAGGTAATCGCTGGCCATCATGATGTCTTTGTCGTGCTCCACCACGATGACGGAGTTGCCGATGTCCACCAGGTCCCGCAGGGCTCGGATCAGCCGCTGATTGTCGCGCTGGTGCAAACCGATGCTGGGCTCGTCGAGGATGTAGGTTATCCCCGTCAGTTGGCTACCAATCTGGGTCGCCAGCCTGATCCGTTGGGCTTCCCCGCCGGAAAGAGACCGGCCGGGGCGATCGAGGCTCAGGTACCCGAGGCCGACGTGCAGCAAAAAGCGTAGCCGGAAACGGATTTCCTTAAGGATGTCGGTAGCGATGAGCTTCGTCCGCTCGTCCATCCCTTCTTCGGCGGTTTCCATCCAGTTACCCAACTCCCCGAGGTCCATTCGGGCCAGGTCGCTGATCGTCATTTCCTTGACCTTGTAGTGGCGGGCTTCGCGGCTCAGGCGGTCACCATCGCACTCGGGGCAGGGGCTGATCGTCATGAAATCCTCCGCCCAGGCCCGAATCCGCTCGCTACTCGTCTCTTCGTACCAGCGCAGAATCATGTTGACCAAGCCGTTCTTGCGCACGTCCCAAACCATGTCGTGGGCAATGCGGTCGTATTTACTTTTTTTCTGCCCGCCAGCTTGTTTCTTTTCGCCGTAAAGCAGCACGTTAAGAGCTTCGGGCTTGAGCTTGCCAATCGGGTCGGTCAGCTTGAATTTATACGCCTTTGCGATCTCCTTCACCTGCTTGAAGGTAGTATTATCGCGGTCTTCACCCATCGGGGCCAAGCCACCTTGATTGATGCTCAGGCTCCGGTCCGGGATGATTTTTTCGATGTCCGGGCTGTTCACCTGGCCCAACCCCTTGCAGGTCTTGCAGTAACCGTAGGGAGAGTTAAAGCTAAAGGTGTTCGGGCTTGGCTCCTCGTAGGAAAGGCCGTTCTCGGCGTCCATCAGGTTTTTGGAATAAGGGCTTGCCTGGCCACTTTCCACCTCCTGGACGAAGACGAGGCCGTCGCCCATCTTCAGGGCCGTTTGCAGGCTCTGGCTAAGGCGTTCGGCCCGGTCGGGCTGCATCTTCAGGCGGTCGATCACCAGCTCAATGTCGTGGACCTTGTAGCGGCTCACCTGCATCCCCTCGACGAGTTCCTGGATTTTCCCGTCGACGCGTACCTTGGTGTAACCCTGTTTGCGGACCTGCTCGAACAACTCGCGGTAGTGTCCCTTCCGACCACGGATGAGCGGGGCCAGTACGATGATTTTCTCGCCAGCGTAACGTTCGGCTATCTGCTCCTTCATCTGCTCTTCGGTGTAACGCAGCATCGGTTCGCCGCTGATGTAGCTGTAGGCGGTGCCAGCGCGGGCGTAAAGCAAGCGGAGAAAATCGTATATTTCTGTGACCGTCCCCACCGTGCTGCGCGGGCTGCGGTTGGTCGTCTTTTGTTCAATGGAGATGACGGGGCTCAGGCCGGTAATCTGCTCCACGTCGGGCCGCTCCATCGTACCCATGAACTGTCGGGCGTAGCTACTGAAAGTTTCCATGTAGCGGCGCTGCCCTTCGGCGTAGATCGTGTCAAAAGCCAGACTCGACTTACCGCTACCGCTCAGGCCGGTAATCACCACGAGTTCGTTGCGGGGCAGCTCGACGCTGATGTCTTTGAGGTTGTTCTCTTTCGCCCCGATGACGCTGAGAAAGCGCTCGGAGTGCGGCAGTTCAGCTTGTTTTTGCGGCTTCTTTTGGGGCGCGGCCGTGGTTACTGAGCGGAGTCGAGATGCAGGTGCAGAGGAGGTGGAAGGGGCAGTGTCTTTAGCGCGGGGCATAGTTTCATTTTCGCCAACCCGGAGAACCATCCGCCGGGGGCTATTTTTGCAACGGAGCCAAAGGTAATAAGGTTGGGCGATTTTTTGTGTCAACGCCTGGTTGCTGCCACCAAATACTGGTTTACTGCAAAAAGCAGACAGCTATTTAACGTCCGGTTTGGCTTCTCGCACTTGCCTAAGTAGCACGCTTCCAATCTTTTTTGCGTGGTCAAATTGGTCGTTTTCTGGTGCTGTCACGAACGCTGGAGCTTTATGAAATCAGTTGGTAGGATACCATGAGGTTTAGGTGCGGATAACGGTGAAAGGACCTCGAAGCGTCGGCTAAAATGACTGGCGGAGCCGGTATTTTAGTCGACGCTTCGAGCGTCCGGCCACCAACTGATTTCATAAAAATCCTGAACGCTCAACATGGCCAAAACGCTTCATTTTCAGCGGCTTAGCTTTAAGGCTCGTCCAACCCTCCCGTTTATATAGTCCGCGTCCTTCAACTTTCTTGGCAGTTCTGCTGAACAGAGTTGAAGTACAATTCGACAGGCTCAGGGCATCGCCGGCGGCCGCGCCCTTATGCCACCGTAGCGAGCCGCACTTCATCCGCAAAGTATCCCTGCCGCCCTTCCCGCAGCTTGAACGTTACCATATCTCCCGCCTTCAAATTAGTGGCCAAAACGTTCTTCCGCTGAAAGTGAAACTCCTCCCGCGTATCCAACAACCGCAGGTAGCCGTAACCCCTATCGGCTAAGTAAAACAGGATAGTACCAGTATGCATATACTTTACTTTGGGTCTATTTGTAGTTCCTCGTAAGCGGTCGTCCCGTCCTTGGCCCGCCGGAAAACGTGGTCCGTGCTCTCGCCGATTACGATCTCGGCGGTAGTGTAGATCAGGTTGTCCTCCAGCAAATGCCCACCGGTGACCTGCCCCAGGCTGTCGCTGACACTCAGGTGCAGGTGGCTGCCATTCACGCTAAGGGTTCCGACCAGGCTGACGATCTCAAAGTGACCCCGACCCCGGCTCCCCTCCGGAGCATTGGCGAAGCGCAGGTGCCAATCCGTCAAACTACCCACACAAGTCTGCACGAAGCCAGCCTCAATACCCCGCTCGTCCACATAACGTTGAATGCCTGTTTTCAGGTCCTGACCAGGCAACAAACGAAAGGCGTGAATCTTCATGGCGGGTGGCGATGAACAGGTAAAAAGTCAAGATAAGCAGGCGAAAATAATTAGACGCATGGCGCAAAGGTAGGGCTTCGGGACCTTGCTTGCCCCCAGTCAGGGCAATCGACATACTTAAGGCGGAGGCCCTCCCGGTCCGACTGTAACGCCTGAAAATTTAAGTATTCCCTTCTTTTTGAGATCGGACCGGGAGATCCTTAACCCTATATCTTGCGAATCATGGGCTAAACGAGCCAGGAACAGTCGCTCGGAGGTCAATTTCCAGCTTGACGGCTCCGCGTCAAACTGAAAATTCACGCTCCGAGGTCCTAAGCCCGCCGCAGAGGACTATGTAAGGACCTCGTAGCATTGCAATCGACGGAACTACGAAGCCATTTTGTTGATCGTAAGCTGCGAGCGTCCAGTTTGCCCGTTTTAGCCATTGATTCGCATCGTCTACTATTCTTTGCAATCGCCATACCCCCCATCCGCGTCCTTTTAAGCAACACCGCATTCCACCAAAAAAGCGCAGCGGTGCCACCACAACCCAAAAGCCGCCCTCCCACGCAAGTGAAAGGGCGGCTTTGTGCTTTGGCCGAAATCAAAATCTAATGCCTTAAAGGTCCGTAGACCGCTTGCCTGCGGAGTAATTGATCCGCAACTGATTGCTCTTGCGGAGCTTGGTCTTTACGTCCTGTACGATGCCCATTGTCACCTCACCGTCGACCCGGAGGGAGGAAGTGATGCGGTTACGCTTGGCTTCAGGAAGCTTTACTTTGTGCTGTTCGAGGAACAGCGGAATATCATCTACGGTAGATATCTTGTCACCGAGCTGGATACGCGGCGAAGTACCGTAAATATCCTGATACTGCTGAGTGGGCCGACCAACGTAGATATAATTGACGAGTGATTTTTCGTCGAGCTTGGTAAGCTGCGTCGCATCTGGCGTATTGACGGAGAGCTTCAGGTCGGAATCCCGCAGAACGGTTACCATCATGAAGAAGAACAACAGCATGAAGATGATGTCGGGCAGGGAGGCGGTAGAGATCGCCGGTTTAGCTTTACCCCGTTTTTTAGTGAACTTGGCCATGGTGGTTGATGCTTGATTTTGATGAACTACTTAAGGTAGTCATAAGATGCTCCGAAGAGCAAATCTGGTGGGTGAATCGGTAAAGAAACGGGCTGGCTTGCCGGAACAAACCAGCCCGTGGTAATTACTTATTTCTCTTCACCGAAGTTGGTAGGCTCGGCCTCGGAAAGGACCATCGGAATCTCATCTTTTATGGCCTTACGCTGGGCGAAAGGCATATCTTCTGAGTATGGCTCACCGTAGCGCTTCTGGGAAAGATCGTCCCAGAGCTCATCGTAAGCACCTTTCAGTTCGTTATATACGGCCAGGTACGTTTCGTAGTTCGTACCCCGGTCGTTCTTAAGCGAAATGATGGCGTTTCTCGGAGACTCGGACATATTAGGCATCTTGCGTGGGTTCGAGATGAACTCCTTGGCGTTTTCGCGCAGGTTGGCGATCCGCATGGGTTCTTCCCGGACCAGCAACTGGTTGTTGGCGTTCACGAGTACGGAATACACGTTGCGCTCTTTCAGCTTAGTGATATCGGGTTCATCGTCAGACCACGGTGGTAGCTTAACGAGGATACCTTTATCTTCTGCGATCGTAGTCGTGACGAGGAAAAAAATCAACAACAGGAAGGCGATGTCTGCCATCGAACCTGCATTGATCTCATTACTCATCCGATCTCTGCTATTCTTCTTAGCCATGATCTGGTGTAATTTATCGGGTTACTTAAAGAGGCTGCGGACACCGAACACGATGAGCGTCACGATGGACAGCGCGATCATGATGAGGGCCGCCAGAATGGCACCGCTGATGAACTTCAAGTTACCCCCCGTAAAGGTAGTCTCCTGGGAGGTCGTGAATTTCTCGATGGCGTTCTTGATCTCGGGCGTCTCCGCTGTAATTTCGCCGTTGGCGGTAGAGTAGCCAATGAAAACGATAACAGCAAGAACAGCCAGGCCGATGAGGCCCTTGACTGATCCTTTGGGGTCACTTGCGAACTGCATGACACCAAAAACCAGCGCGATAACGAAGGCCAGGCCCGTTAGGAAAAGACTGATGCCGATGCCGAAATCGAAGACACCCGTATCGTATTTTTCCGGCCCTGCGGACTCAGAAACCAGGGCATCCAGCTCGGCGGATGGAGCAGTAAGGATAATACCCAGAAAGATGGCTACAACCAGCACTCCAATCCCGAAAGCCAGCGCCTGACCGTATTTATTTAAAAATGCGTACATGCTTGATTGGATTTTGAAAATGAGAGCGGATTAAGCCTTGAAACTGTTGTTAGTGGCCATAATGTCAACCAGGGCGATGGAAGCATCTTCCATGCGGTTAACGATACCGTCGATCTTGTTTACAATGTAATTGTACAGGATCTGGAGGATAATGGCAACGATCAGACCGAATACCGTAGTCAGAAGGGCTACCTTGATACCACCAGCAACAACTGCGGGGGAAAGGTCACCTACCGTTTCGATACGGTTGAAAGCCTGAATCATACCTACTACCGTACCCATGAAACCGAGCATGGGAGCAATGGCGATGAAAAGCGAGATCCATACAAGGCCGCGTTCCAGCAGGCCCATCTGTACGGAACCGTAAGAGACGATGGCTTTCTCGACGCCGTCGGGCCCTTCGCCACTATGGCGCAGGCCTTCGTAAAGTACGCTGGCGGTGGGGCCAGGCGTAGACTTGGCTACCTCACGGGCACCAGCAATGTCACCTTCTTCAAGGCGCTCACCGATGCGGGAAAGGAGCTTGTCCGTATTGACGGTCGCAAGGTTAAGGGTGATGATGCGTTCAATGCAGAAGGCAAGACCGAGAATCAGACAGACCAGTACGATCGCCATGAAGCGCCAGTCACCATCGATGAATTGCTTCTTGAGGATCTGAAAGCCGGAGGATTCCTGAGCCGCAAGATCCGCGGCGGAAAATGCTACCAGCGTAAAAGCCGCCAGCGTTTTGGAAATATGTCGCATAGCCAAGTTTGGATTTAACGAATAGTTTGTGCGTGAAGAGAATAAGTCAGTTCAGTCCTTTCGGCCTTCCCCGGTAATTACATTTTTAACCACCATAACGGTTGTTCGTGCGAACGTGATCGCAACAATGTGCGGAAAGATAAAAAAAGTCCAACTTATTGGTGGCATTCAAAATTAGTAGCAACCAAATAAGATTCAAAGCACTCGTACTAAGCTTCAGTAAGAGTGGGAAGAAAGCATTAACTTTCCTTCTACTATAACTATACGCCAAGATAGAGAGGGATAACTCCTGCGTCGTGATCGCTGCGCTCTGGGTTCGAACACGGCAAGACGGCTTTGGAGGCTTTTCCTTCCTTTCAACATTTTATGCGGAGAGAGAGGGATTCGAACCCTCGGTACAGTTTCCCGCACACACGCTTTCCAAGCGTGCTCCTTAAGCCACTCGGACACCTCTCCTTTCACTAAAAGCTGATCCGCTTTTGTTGCCATTCATTAATAGCTTCACCGGAACAGACGCAAAAATTGCAAAAACGAACAACAAAACAAAATTTATAGTGGCTTTAGGCCAGAATAAAAGTCAGGTATTTAAGGCCGACGCCCCCGCCCAGGGGAAATCAGTTTGTGCAAAGCGGTCAAGTTCAAAGAGTTGCCAAGCATTTGCCGTCGTTTGTCGTCCAACTTGCTCCGGAGAACTTTCCCAGATTTCTGCAATCTTTTCTGCGACCAAAGGGATGTACGACGTCTCATTCCGCTTTCCTCGCTTTGGGGCCGGTGCCAGGTAAGGGGCATCCGTCTCCAGCAAAATCCGGTCGCGGGCAACCGATTTCACAACCGGCCCGATGCCACCGTTCTTAAAAGTAACCACCCCGCCAATGCCGAGATAGAAGCCCCGTTCGATGGCGTGGGTCGCTTGCTCCAGCTTTCCCGTCCAGCAATGAAAGACGCCCCGCAGTTTCGGGTCATTAATATCATCGATGATCGCCAGCAACTCGTCAATCGACTCCCGCGCGTGAATACAAATGGGTAGGTCGCGCTCGATGGCCCACTGGCATTGTCGTCGGAAAGCGGTTTCCTGCTGCTCCTGGTAGCTTTTGTCCCAGTACAGGTCCATACCGATTTCGCCAATCGCGACCCAGGGGCGTTCCCCCAGGTATTTTTCAACGATGGCCAGCTCTTCCTCAAAGTTCTCCTTCACGCTCACGGGGTGCAGACCGATCATGGCCAGCGTCTGAGCAGGATAATCCTTTTCCAACTGCAACATGGCCGCATGGCTTTCACTATCTACAGCTGGCAGAATGGCCAGGCTCACCCCGGCGTTACGGGCGCGAGCCATCATTTCGTCACGGTCTTCCGTAAATTTCCTGCTGTATAAGTGAGCGTGCGTATCGAAGTACATAGTATAAGGTGTCAGCGAGATGCTATCTCCATTCGGTTTGGTGGGCGAAGGTAGATAGTGACTGCTTAGGGTCGCAAATTAAACTCGGTTATACGCGTACTAAGAGATCAGACCACCAAAATTCTCCGCGCTAGCGTTTCATTCCCCCAAGGCAAATCTCTTATCGCGTATTTCATTATGCTTTCATCCACCCCTTCACCTCCAGGGCGCGGCCGTAGTTACTGAGCGGAGTCGAAATGCAGGATGCAAAGATTCAGGAACAGCAGGGTCGTTAGAGAATCCCAAACCGCCGTACCTTGCGTCCATGTCCACCTCTACCCCCATCGTAATCATTGGCGCCGGCCCCGGCGGAGCTGCTACTGCCCTCCGGCTTTCCTACCTCGGAATCCCTTCCGTGCTCATCGATAAGGCCACCTTCCCCCGCGATAAAATCTGTGGCGACGCCCTCTCCGGTAAGGTGCCTACCCTGCTCAACCGCCTCGACCCCGCCATCATGGACCGCTTCCGCCAGCGGTTCACCCCGATTGACGTCTGGGGCATCCGCTTCGTCGCCCCCTCCGGCAAAGAAGTCGAACTACCCTTCAAGATCGGCTACGAACGCATCCCCGACGCCGCCCCGGGCTACGTCAGTAAACGGATTGATTTCGACGCCTTTCTGATCGAAGAGGTCCGCCGCCGGGAAGATATCGACCTTCACCTCAATACCGAGATCGGCAGCTGGGAAAAAGTGGACAACGGTTACCTGGTGCATACCAAAGACGGCAACAAGACCTGGGAGTGCAAGCTCCTGGTCGACGCTAGTGGCGCCCACAGCCGCTTCAGCCGCAAGGAGGCCGGCCAGGAGATCGACCACAACCACCACGCCGCCGCCGTCCGGGCCTACTATAAAGGCGTGACCGGCTTCCACGAAGACAACTTCATTGAGCTCCACTTCCTGGAGAAATACAACCCCGGTTACTTCTGGATCTTCCCCCTGCCCAACGGCGAAGCCAACATCGGCCTCGGCATGCGCTCCGACATCCTGAAGCGCCGCAAGATCAACCTCCGAACGGCCCTCAATGAAATCGTCGCCAGCCCCGAATTTCGGGATCGCTTCAAAAACGCCGAACAAATTGACCCCACCGTTGGCTACGGCCTACCGCTCGGGTCAAAAGACCGCGTCCTTTCCGGAGATAACTACCTCCTAGTGGGCGACGCCGGTCACCTGATCGATCCGCTGACCGGAGAAGGCATCGGCAACGCCACCTACTCCGGCTTCATCGCCGCCGAGCTGGCCGAAAAATGCCTGGCCGAACAACGATTTGACGCCGCTTACCTCAGCGCCTACGACGTCCGCGTAGACCGCGTCCTCCGGGCCGAGCTGCGCCTCAGCTACCGCATGCAGCAGATCATGCAAAGAAAGTGGCTGACCAATGCGATAGTTTACGTCATCACAGCCAACCCTAAGGTCATTGAAGTACTCTGTAGAATGTACACCGATTTTGAATTGCGCAAGCAGGTGGTCAGTCCCCTCTTTTGGTGGAAGCTTTTCCGGGCCAAGAACGGTAAGCTCCCCACAGTAGATTCTTCAGTGTCAAAACCGTAAGTTGGTTTTTTAACGTTTTATTAACTCTAAAACGTAACAATTCAGACTTTCGCGCGGTTAAATAAGCAGTTGATTAAGTTTCATATACTAGTGAGTGTAAAGTGAGCCTCCGACCCTCTTTTAATGGGTGCGGGGGTTCTTTTTTGCTACCCCACCAGAATAAAAAATGCCCTGGAAGAAGCTTCTTCCGGGGCATTTTTTATGACTGCTTATGTGATTCCTTAGCGGCCAGCGGTTTTCAGCGTTTCCAGCAGCGTGGTTCTGCCAGCCTCGTCGATGAGGCGAAGCAGGTAGGTACCGGCGGGCAGGTCAAGATCGCGGAGCGAAGCGGTCCGCGTACCGGCGGCAAGGGTACGACGCACCAGTTCCCGGCCGTTCACATCCATCAGCACCATCGAAGCAGCGCTTTCCAGGGGGTCCGCCAACCGAAGCCGGAGGCTTTCAACGAAAGGATTGGGGTAAACACTCCCTGCTGCTTCAACTTTCATTGCACCTGCGACCGCGCCCAGATGTACGGCACGCGGCGTACCGTCTGTCGCTACCGCAACGGCAGGCATGTCGTCATTCAATCGGAACATTTGGGCGGGAACGCCGGATGCAAGGGCGGAGACGTGAAGCACCAGGGTATGCTCCGCCAGCTCGTCTACGGACAGCAGGCGAAGGTGGCCATCCGTCAATTGGTAGGCATCAGCTGGCAAATCGGTGAAAGCCACACCAAGTAGTTGCAGCCCGTCGCTCGCCAATTCCGCCTGGAAGCCAGCCATATTATCCCCACGGAAAGCCATCGTAACCAAGCCACGCTCACCCGGCTCCAGGGTCGGACCGGTGATGGACACCTCCACACCAGGATTAAGACCAGACATATTCACGGGGGCATCGGCGTTCACGTCACCCAACTTAATGGCCACGAAGCCCTGATTAACTTCCGTCGGCGTAATCATGGAGAAGTTGATGTTGTTCGGTACGGTTTCTTCGTAGGGGTAATCCGGATTCTCAAATTCGTAGCCGGCAGGAACGAAGAACCACGGCTGCGCCGGTGCTGCTTGTAGCGACTCCGTACGACCGAGGATCAAACTGGCCAGGGCGATGATGTCGAAAATATCAAGTGATTTATCTAGGTTGACATCGGCCGCCAGCCACTGGTAGGGGTTGGCAAAAGTGGACCGGCCCAGCAGCACATTGTTGATGGCGACCATGTCGAAGATGTTGATGCCCCGCTCCCACTCGTCGTCCAGATTGGCGGTCAGCGAAATTTCCTGGCAGGCGGGCAATGCCTCGAAATTGAAGAAGCCTAGATCCGTCGTACTGACGGCATTATTGACGATGCCGTCGCTATCCCAGGCCGAAACCATGACATTCGCCAGTGCCTCGCCGGTCGTGTTGACGTTGATAACGCCGTCGGTCGGAACGGTTTGCCCACCACAGATTTCGCTGAAGGGCATAGCCTCAAAAACATTTTCCTGCATCAATTCCACACCCGTGTTCCGGACGATGACGTCACGGAAAGTCGTTTGGTGGATTTCGTCTTTCTCCTCTTCCGTCAGGACGGGGTCGTTGAGGTAGAAAAAGCGGTCCCCTGTGCGCAGGACGCCGAACTGGTGTTCCATGATCCGACGGATGGTCGCACCGAAAATGCTGCCTGGTGCGGCCCGCTCGGCCAGCATGCCCACCCAGGGGTCGAGCTCGTCGATGTTGTTGTCGTACAGTCCGTTCAGGGTGTTGTACACGTTAAAATCCGGATTGAGCTGCCGGAAATCGAACAGCATTGGCAGGTTATACGCCTGGCGTATCTGGTTAAAGCGGGACAATCCCCGTTCGCGACCGCGCATGATGTTGATGGCGGGCAGGTCGAGACCGCCCGCTCCGGGAGGGCCGAAGAGGAAGTTGCGGACGTCGTCGATTACCTTGCTGTCAAACTGCTGCTGGGTTTGCTCGGCCATGCCGCGCAGGTAGGGGTCAAGGCCAATGCCCCCTTCAACAACGGAGGGTAGGAAGAAGACGTCGCGCAGGGTAAGGTTGCCCTCGGCCATTACTTCGCCGTTGGCTTCCAGGCGGCGGATGTTGCTATTGAGCAAGGTATGACCAACGCGGAAGGCCGCAGCCGAAAAGGTGTTGGCCACTTGCGCATTGACGTTGATGTCGTAGCCCGTGTACGGGCCTACGGGGACGCCCATGGTGGGTAACCATTCGTTGTAGGTGATGGCCTGTATGATGCCACCAACCATTTTGCGGGCGTGCTGGTAGAGTCGCTCGTCGTTCCAGTCGGGGTGCTCCGCCTTGAGTCGGTCGCACTGCAGGTTATGTTCGCGGACGAAGATTGTATGCAAAGCCAGCAACAGTACATTCTCGTTGGCTCGTGCATCGCCGGCGACGAAGAGCGGGAAGGGATAATTGGTTCCATTGTCCATGTGCGGTGCCCCAGGGTCCCGCCGGCTGTAGTATTCTCCGTCAACGGTAAAATAAGGCAGCATGTTACCAACGCTGACCTTCATCTTACCGTCGGTTAAAGATCGCAGCCAGGCAGCCCGGTGATTATCTGAGCCATAAACGCTGGAGCCATCGAGATAAGCCGTTAGCTCATTGTCGTAGTTCCGGGGGTTACCGATGCCTAAACCCGTCCCAAAGCGGGGCAGGTTACGGGTAAAAGCGATGCTGATGGTACCGAAGAAAAAAGGATCGAATTGAGGATCGCCAGCCGGGACGGGAATAGGCGTACTTTCGCCAATGCCCTCCGTCAGGCTAAGGTCATGGTCGATAAACTGGCCGTACACCCAAGTGTAATCACTTAGGCCAACCGGGTCGTTGAGCAAGCCATTCTGAGCAAAGATGGCGTTGGAAATCGTTCGGGGGTTGGGGCGGTTGGGGCCAGCCGGGGCGGATTGTCCGTCCGCAAAACCATCTCCGGCAAAACGTACCAGTGCAGTATGCGCCGCGCCCTGAAAGCGGCGGTTGGGATTGTTGTATTGCCCGTTGATGGTCCGATAAAGTGTTGTGTTGTCCGTTTGGGCAAATGAAAGCGTGACAAAAAGGCAACAGAAACAACCGAGTAAACTTCTTAGTCGCATGTGTTTGAGATTATTTATAAATTTTTAGTCTAATGCAAATTCAAAGATAATAAATAGGACGTATTTGGTATATGTCTTTTTTGGAAAAGACAATAATTTGACTTAAAGCCCGTCAATTCCCATACCGAACAGGGCGAAATCGTATTTGACCGGGTCTTGCGGGTCGAAGCGGCGAACGGCGTCGGTCAGTTCAACAACAGCGCGCCAGTCGTTTTGCTTGCGCTTCAGTAGTTTAAGTCGCCGGGCCTGGCGTTCTACGTGTACATCCAGCGGGAGGCAGAGCTGGGCTGGCGAAATCGTTTTCCAGTCGCCGAAATCCACGCCCCGGTCGTCCTGGCGAACCATCCAGCGCAGGTACATACACAGGCGTTTGCAGCGCGACTTGCGAGCGGGTGAAGCGACGTGTTTGCGGGTCCGCTTGGGTGCCTCCGGCAGGCTGAAAAAATCATTGTGAAAGCCGATGAGGGCGGGCTCAATGTCTTTGTCTTCGGGCTTGAGGTGGCGGGCGAAGGCGGTTTCCAGGCTTTCGTTTTCGCGGTAGAAATGCTGGAGGTATTCCAGGAAATATTGGGTGTCTTCGTAGGTGAAAGTGCGGTGCTTCCAGTCGGCGAAGCGGGCGCGGTCGCCGGTGCGGTGTTCGGTTATGAAGCGGTGGGGTTCGCCGCCCATCAGTTCGATTAACTGCGCCCCTTTGTCGATGATGGTGTCACGGCGGCCCCAGGAAAGGGTAGCCACCCAGAAACCAATGATTTCGCGGTCGCGTGGGTCGTCGAAGGCGTGGACG
>Ga0136553_1000335_pt1 | contig 16470 bp, 13 predicted proteins | sample AntRauTorckE5430_FD_101384 | JGI IMG/M metagenome (GOLD analysis project Ga0136553, IMG submission 101384) | Saline lake microbial communities from Rauer Islands, Antarctica - Metagenome Torckler E5 #430 | ecosystem: Environmental > Aquatic > Non-marine Saline and Alkaline > Saline | place... | reverse complement strand
GTCGTGGACCAGACTTGCGGTGTGGATCAGCTCGATCAGCGAAGCGGCTACGTAGCTGTTATCGTTGATCTCCCCACACACCTTGGCGGAGAGGAAAACAAACATCGGCCGCATCTGCTTTCCCTTTCGCTTTACGATGTAGTAGGTGATGCGATCCATCAGGGCTACCTTGGAACGCATCGTCTCCCGGAACCGCAACTCGAAGGCGTCCAGCTCGGCGGAGATCGGGCGTTTGATTTTGTCCAGAAGGTTACCCATTAGTAAAGGGAGCAGGAGGTAGGGGGAAGTCAGAAAGGATGGTGGCTGGCAAAGGTAGCTTGACGGTTAGAAACTTTCAGTTGTAAATGAAAACCGGGAAGGGAAGGTTGTCACCCGGCGGGAAAACCTTGCCTTACCACCTTCTTTGCATCCTGCGCGCCGTCGCCCTGAAGGAAGTCTGGAGTCGAAAAGTCTGAAGTCTTAAGCGGGGCGGGCACAATTACTCAAGACTTTAATCTTCTTGCGCCTCTTCCAGGCTCGCCGAGGTTAATGCTACGCCCTGCTCAGCACGCGTCAATGGCAGCTTATCCTTATGGTGATCGCTGGCCCACTGGAGCAGGTGCTCGCGGGCGTTGCAGCGCAGCGTGAAGGTGTTACCAGCATTGTTGGAAGAGACAAGTACCCGCACGACGATGACGCGGTCGGTGGTATCGGTGACGGCCACGGCGCCAACGCGCTCGTCCCACAGTTCGTTGGTTGGCAGGTATCGTTCGAGCTCCGTGCGCAGTTCCGCGACCGGAAAGGTGTAGTCAAGGTGAAGGAAGACGGAGCCGATGAGCTCGGAGCTGGACCGCGTCCAGTTCTGAAAGGTATTGTCGATGAAGTGGTTGAGCGGGACGATGAGCCGCCGCTGATCCCACAGTTTCATCGTCACGTAGGTGAGGGTGATTTCCTCTACGGTACCGTATTCCCCGTCAACAATGAGGGCATCATTGAGCCGGATGGGCTGGGTAAAAGCGATCTGGAAACCAGCCAGCAGGTTCGCAATCGACTTTTGCGCCGCCAAACCGATGATGATGCCACCCACTCCGGCGGTAGAAAGAATGCCAGTACCCAGTTTTCGCATCCCGTCGAACTGTAACAAAATGAAGGCAACGACAACGACAAAAATAACGATGGACGCAATCCGCTGGATGTACTGCAACTGGGTCAGGATCTTGCGCTCCCGCAGGTTGTTGACGTCGTCAGCGTTGAAGCGGTGACGCAGGGTATCAGCGGCGACCTGGGTGCTGCGGACCAGGAAAATACCAGCAAAGAAATACAGGAACGTCTGGGGAATATGCAGCACGTCCGGTAGGTAAAAGACATCATTGTCCTCGGGTAGTGCCCCATAAATAAGGTTCCAAAACCAGTAAACTAACAAGGCCGACAACAGCCAGAAGACCGATCCGCGCGTCCGTTTGGTGAAGGCAGAAAGCGTAAAGCTCCTCGTCTTACTGGCGGAGGCATCCAGGATAGTGTAAAGCACGAGGACAATGACGGTAGATAACAGTAATGCTGCGCCGATGGCAATTAGCAACTGAACGTAAACAGGCGTGGCTTCAATGAGGCCGAGTAAGGATTCCATAGGTCTTGGGGGGGTGAGGTAGTGCCTTTTAAACCGGTGGGTAGGGGGCGGGTTCGGTGGCCAGTGCTTGTGCATCCTTCAAGGTGATGAAGGGGAAAGGGGTGTCGGTCGGAAAGCCGTTAATCCTCCTCGGCCAGCTTCGTCAGGTAAACGACTTCAATGCGGGTGTTTGACACTTCGATCATTTTGCATTGAAAGCCGCGCAACTCCAGGCTTTCGTCCTGTTCCGGAACCCGCTCGGCTTCGGTAACGATGAAGCCGGAGAGGGTGTGGTAATCGCCCTCCGGCAGGTCAAGCTCATATTTATCGTTGAGGTACCCGACCTCGAGGCGGCCGCTGAAGGTGTAGCTACCGTTCTCTTCGGTTTGTTCGATGTAAGCGTCGTCGTCAAATTCATCTTCGATCTCACCAAATATTTGCTCCAACAGGTCTTCCATGGTGACCACGCCTGCGATATCGCCAAATTCATTGACGACGCAGGCGATGCTAAGCTGTTCCTTGATCGACTGGTTGAGTAAGTCGGTTACCCGCGTTACTTCCGGAATGAAGGTGATCTCCAGGACGAGGTCGCGCAGGTTTTCGGGTAAATTCAGCAATTGCTGGTGGTGGACGTAGCCGAGCACCTGGTCCATATCCCCATCAATAACCAGGATGCGGCTGAGGCGGGTTTCGAGGAATTTTTGCTCCAGTTCGTCGATGGAAATAGACACGTCGACGCTCTGAATTTCCATCCGTGGTACCATGCAGTCACTGACGCGGACTTCGGACAGGTTGAGGGCGTTGCCAAATAGCTTGGTATCAATCGTCACGGCATCTTCGTCGGAGGCTACCCGGCTTTCGTTGACAAAGTTTTCGAGGTCAAGGCGGGTCAGCACGGTATCGAGTTCTTCGGCTGGCCGGTTGAAGAACAGGCCCAGCAGGGCGTTGCTCGTTCCCGTCATGATGCGGCTGGGTACGTAGAGTAATAACTGCAGGGCACGGAGAGGGACGGCGAAAAAGTAGAGCGCATCGTCGGCGTACAGTCGGAATAAGGTCTTCGGAAGGTATTCACCGACCACGAGCACGATGAGCGTGAGCAACAGGGTTTCTCCCAGCAGGTTGAGCAGGCCGTCGGCCATCCCCAGGGGTTGCAGTAGCCAGAGGAAGGAGCCCGACATGAGCGAGGTGAAGGCCACCAGGGCAATGTTGTTGCCCACCAGCATGGTGCTCATGAAATCGGCCGGGTGGTCAAACCACATCGCCAGGATGCGGCTACGACGGGTGCCCCGTTTCTTCTTCAGTTCCACCCGCAGCTTGTTGGCCGAGACGTAGGCGATCTCGGAACCACTGAAAATAGCGGACAGGAAAAGGAAGATGGAAGTAAGCATAGGTAGTAATGTAGTTCGGTAGGTAGGTAGTAATGTAGTGGCTGCCGCAGGTGGTAGGCGTGATTGGGTCGCGGATTCCACACCACTACATCGGCGTGATGAACGGTCTGAACGGTCCGAAGCGGCTTTGATGCCTCTGCCCCCCCTAGAGTTCGGTAACTATACTACCGTCGGGAACACGAGGTGAAAACGGTTACCAGTAGGGGCGCGACCGCAAGGGATCGACCGTACTGGCAACCGGTGGGAGGGCCGTGTTCGCTGGCGCGAACACATTTTCACCACAAGTGGCCGACAGCCATATAGCACCAAACGACAAAACTACCGAACTAATTCCGCACCGGTATCCGCCCGTCCACTCGCAGCACCCGAGCGTTCTCAAAGCTCTGGTCCGCTTCGAGGCCGTAGCCAGTAATCAGGTAGTCTGGCTGGGAGAGTACGACAAATTTGTTGGTGTGAATCCGTTCTTCTTTTTCGTCCCAGTTGAGTTCTTCCGTTTCTAGCTTTTGCAGGTCGGTAGATTCCCAGACGACGGAGTCGCGGACGGTGATCGTCCGGGTACGCTTGCGGTAAACGCCCCACTTGGCGACGAGGGTGCTCGTAGTGACCTGGTATTCGTCAAGAAACTCGACGGTCAGCCCGTCGGGGAATTCCTGCCGTGGGTCAGACCGGTCCAGATAATTAAGCATCAGCGGAGCGGTAACAATGCCCCGCACTATGCCGGAATCACTGAAGATGATGCGGACCCCCTCAGCGGTCTCCACATTTTCGTTCAGCTTTTCCTGGAAAGCCAGTACCTCTTCCGGATCGTTGACGCAGGCGGACAAAGAAAGAAGCCATAGCCCGGCCAGCAACAGCAGGGAAGAAATAGTGTAGCTACGGCCAGCCATTACGCCAGAAGCGCCCGTACGGAAGTAGCCGCTAACTGACTCCAATACTCCGGCTTCTCGGGTACGAAGTTGTTGTTCGCCTTGTAGATGTACACCACCAGAATAACGAAGAGGAGGAGCGCAATGAGGGCACCTAAAAGCGCGTAGCCTTTGATCCCGGAGGATTTTATTTCAGACATGTTGAGGGGATTTAGCTTAAATTGGTAATTAGCGCAGAGTTGGGTCGCGGTTAGATAGTAAGGTAGTTGTGTAGTAGGGTAGGTAGGCCGCCGCACCTGATAGGTAACGCCTCCCAAGGTGCGGCGGCCTAAATAACTAGACACTACATAACTACCCTGCTATCTTTTAGGTTGGCAAAAATACGAACAAACCCTCGTTGGCGCAATGACCAGCGAGGGTTTGTGTTGGTTGATTGGTGCCCTATAAGGACTAATCGTCGCTTACAGTCCGCAATCGGCAGCGGCGCGTTCGTCAGCAATTTCGGCCGTGGCACGCAGGGCGGGTAGCAGGCTGTTGGCGCTGCGACTGCGAACGGTAGCATTGATCTGGGCACGGGCAGCGGGTAAATTACCACTGTTGGCGGCTGGCGCATCGTCGAGGGGCATCACCAGGTAAACGCCGTTGTTACCAACAATCGGCGCACTTAGGCTACCGGTCGCCACGCTGGCGGCGGCGGCGATCACCTTTGGCTCCGCACCTACGCGGGGCAGGGTGGAGAGGGTGGGGTTGCTGTTGATGGTGTCGACGGTGACCTTGTACTCGGCGGCGATGGCGCGGAGGTCTTTGCCCGCAAGCATACCGGCCAGCTGCTTACCCTTTACGCGGTTGGTTACCTGGGCGGAAGCAATCTCGCGGGCAGCGGCTATGGTTGGCAGGCCTTTGGCGATCACGTCTTCGAGGCCAATCACCACGTGGTTGTTCTGGTAGAACAGCTGTGGGTCGGTGAAGGAATGAACGGTGGGGCTTACGTCACCTTTGTCGGCACTGAAAGCCCAGCACATGATGTCGCGAACGTCCTGGCCACTGCCAAGACCGGCGATGGCGAAGTTGCTGACGGGGAGGGCCCCGGTCGCTTTCACCTCCAGACCGGCGGCCTCGGCGGCGGTCTTCATTTCGGCAAGGGTGCTTTTACCGTTCAGGAACTGCTGGGCACTGGCCAGTACCGCATTTTCCGTTTCGGTGCTCGGGATGATGGCCTCCACGATGTAGGCCACCTTGGCGCGTTGGCTGCTGGAGTTGCTGCGGCTCATGATGTCCACCAGGTGAACCCCAAACTGGCTGCGTACTTTGTAGAGGTTGCCCACGCTGCCGGTGCGGAAAAGCACGTCGTCAAAAGGCTTGACGAACTGGCCGGGGGTTACTTTTTCGTAAACACCACCGTTACTGGCAGAACCGGGGTCCTGGCTGAATTCCTCGGCCAGGTCGCTGAATTTGCCACGGCTGGCTTGCAGCACGATCATCAGGCTATCAATTAGGCGGTTGGCTTCTTCAAACTGGACCGGGGTGCTGGCGTTGCGCAGGATGTGGCGCGTCTTGGCGCTGTCGGGCATCGTCTGGCGGTCGATCAGCTTCAGCAGCTTCATCGCTTCGCCTTCTACGTAGGGGCCGTAGACGTCACCGACCTTGAGCTCGCTCATCACTATGTCGGATACGACTTCGCTGATGCGGTCGGCGGTAACGTAAGCCGCCTGGTAGCTGCCGTTGTTGGTGACGGCGAAGAGGCTGTCCGCACTTTCGCTTTTGCTTTTTTCCCAATCGGCACCGAGTTTTTCAAGATCGGCCTTGAGCGTGGCGCGGTCGGCTTCGGTGGCTTTTACGTTGAAGGCCAGGTAGCTGAGCTGGCGGGTTTCGCGCTCGTTGTTGAACAGGCTCTTGTTCTCGTCAATGAAAGCCTGCACGTCGGCGTCACCCACGGTTACGTCGGTGTCGTCGATCTCGGTGAAGGGGACTTTGACGACGGCCACGCGGCGGCTACCGCTCTGCTCGTTGGCGTAAGCCTGGGCCTGCCAGCTGGGGGCGTACATAGCCTTGCTGACCAGGGCGGTCATCTTTTCCTGGAGGCGGGTCGCCTTGATCTCGCGGCGCTGGTACGTCCAGATGGGACGGAAGTTGGGGTTCAGCCGGCCATTCTGGATGGCGTCGTCGATGCTGTTGTTCTCAATGTCCGTCTTGATCTGGGTGAGCAACTGCCGGTTCACCTGCCCCGTCTGCGGGTCCGTGAGGTTACGACGGATGATGGGGCTGGGGTCGTTACCAAATTCGAGTTCGGCAACTTCCTCGTCGCTGACGGTGAGGCCAAGTTCCTGGGCTTCGTTGTTAACGACGGCTTCGTTGACGTAAAAGTTCCAAAGTTGGTCGCGGTTCTGAAAGGCATCGCCGCCACTGAAGGCCGCGCTGGCCGTCCGCTCAAAGTCGGTACGGTCAATTTCCGTTTCGCCAACCGCACCCATGCGGTTCATCACCGGGCCGAGGGCACCGCCCGCGCCGCTGGTCATCTCCGAAAGGATGAACAGGGCGACACCGCCGCCAATGAATAAGAGAACAATTATTGTGTTCTGTCTGATCTTGCCAATTAGTGCCATACTGCATCTAGCTTTGTACCGACCGACCGAAAGCATTTGGAACGATCGTCTGATAGTTGAGGTTCTGAAAAACGCAAAAACCGCCGGACCATGTTTGCTAAGGTCCCGGCCGGTGTTCCGTTGGGGACGCGAAGATACGATAAATTGAAAAACAGTGGTAACTATCGCCTCGGGATGCTTTTTCAGGGCGCGGCCGCCAGGGCAAAGAAGGGCGGAGGAGCAAGGGTGGGGGCGACACTGGGCCGTTGATCCGCCGTCGACGCGCTAATCTGGTCTTCTGCTCTCCTGGTCGGGCTTTTCAGGGTTCAGGGCTTAGGGCTTAGCTGTTCAGATTGATTTCCTGCAACCTGCCAGTAATTACCCACATGACCATTTGTAGCGGGCGACGGCAAGGGATCGCTCATTTGTAGCGGGCGACGGCAAGGGATCGCCAATTTGTAGCGGGCGACCGCAAGGGATCGCCAATTTGTAGCGGGCGACGGCAAGGGATCGCCCCTACAAATGGGCTATTTAGGGGCCGTCGAGGCTTCGCCTCGACGAAAGTACACCGCATTTCCTGTACGGGCAACCCACACGACCCTCACTTTTTTCCGCACGGCGAATGGCTGGCAAGCTGCAACTATGCTACCTGCAGGCTGTAACCTTCTCGAAACCCAAAAGGCAAGTCAAGCATTCAAACTTAAACCAGCCTTAACCCATGACCGACCCCTCCCGCCTCGCCCTCCGCCCGACTCTCGACCTCGTTCCCGCTACTTCTCCCGCCGAGCAGTTCCAGAACGATACCCTCCGCCCTCTCATGAAGCTCCAGCACGATCACCTGCTGGCCGTCTTTCGGTCTTTCCTGACCAAGCGCAAGGTAAAACTCGACCAGCTACCAGCCACCGACCGCTTCGCCAAAATAAAAGAGTTGGTCACCCGCGATAACCGCCTGCGCGGCCTCCTCTTTGGTGTCGTAATCGGTATGCTCACCACCGACGAACTAACGTACTACCTCGCCAACGAAAGCGAAGCCAACCGCCGCATCACCAACCTGACCGTGGAACGGATGACCTCCGTATTCGTGCCAGCCAAGTGAAGTCAGATCGAGCGATCAGCCTTGCACGCACTAACATCAGGGCCACCGCAAGATCGTTCAACGACTAGATTTTCCCACAGTATATAAGAGTAGGTGCCCGTATGACAGTAAACACGGGATGCTTTATCACACCAGTCGCGCCACTAACCCGAGCACTTCGTCCTCCTCCACCCGGCAGGTGACGGCCGAATCATAGTCGATGTTGCCGTCTTCGTCGTAGTCGAAAAAGGTGGCCACTTCGCCCACTTCAAAGGTCTTGCGCTCGTATTTATTGACGTAGCGGCTGTTGTCCGCGTTCTGGAGCCAGAGGATGTTGTCGGGGAGCTCTTGCATAGTTGTGTAGTTATGTAGTACGGTAGTTGTGTAGGCTACCGCATGAGATAGGCGGCAAAAGGCGGCTTCATACAATAGATTTTAAAGTGCTGAGTTCATCATGTCTACAAAAAGCGGGAGCCTACATTACGACACAACTACTGTACTACATTACTTGACCGTAAGCCACTCCCGCGCACTCCGCACGGGCAGTACCGTAGCGGAGACGCGCCCTTCGGCCACCAGGAAATACTCTTCGATGGTGTCGGCGGGTAGCGTGGCGGTGTAGTTGCCGTCGGCTTCTGCTTTGAGTTGGGTATAGCGGAAGGTGCCGGCCCCTTTTGTTCGGTGGGCTACCCAGACGGGCAGGCCGGAGTCGCCTTCTTCGAGGGTGACGGAGACGGTGACGGAGGTGTCGGTCTTTATCGCTTCGTGACCGGCGATGACGGGTACGGGCAGGGCGTAAAGTTTGTGTTGATCGAGGTAGGCTCCCCGCTTTTGGAAGAATTCTTCTACGCCAAGGACTTTGTCGTTGCCGACGTCGACCGTTCCGTGGTAATTGAGGGTATAGTTTTCGGTGGGGTAGAGGGGGTTGGGCTCCTGGATGACGTGGGCGGTGATGACGTCACGGATCGCCTCCGAGCGCTTTTTGTAGAGGCCGCTGGCGAACTGCTCGTCGTAAATGGCGCGGAGGTGGGCGACATACATCTTGCGGTAGAGCGGCTTGTCGAACAGGCGCAGGATCAGCGGACGGTCTTCGTTACGGGGCGAGAAATGAAGGAAAGGGCTGATCTCCAGCAGTTCCTCGTTGGTCAGAATGGTCGTCTGGTCGAGCAGGCGAAAACCGCCAAGGCTGAGGTTGAGGTCCCAGATGATGGGGTGCCAGATGCCGCCTTCGTCTTTGAACAGGTAATAGTTGTGGCAGAAAGCACCGAGGTAGCTGTCGAGGTTGCCCAGTGCATTGTCGAAGGCGAGCATCCAGAGGGTTTCGTCGACGTTGAGGATGCTGTTGAGGTCCGTTTTTTCATCCTCGACGGCCAGGCTGAGGTTCATCAGTTCGGCCCAGCCGTGGTCTGATTTCTTGAGTTCGTAGCGGGCGGCGTAGCAGGCGGTGTCCTGGCCGAGGTAGGCGAGGCTGGCGCCGGTGCCGGGCGGGCAACTGCTGGGGGCGGGGTTCTTGCTTTCGGGGTCGCACTTGAACATGATGCCGTTTTCGGTGCCAAATTCTTCGGCCCAGAAATTTTCGTCGACCGATTCGGTGAGGTTGTACAGGCCGAAATAATCGCCGTCGACGGTCAGGCGGGCGTAGTTGCATTCCGGTGCGGAGACGTAGTCGCGGGCGATCTGGTAACTCAGCGTTTCGCGCAGGTAACTGGGGTCGCGGAATAGGTTACTCAGCTTCAGGGTCTGGTATTTACCGTTTATCAGCTGTTGTTTCTTAGTGTGGCTGACCTTGATGTTGAAGGGCAGTTTTTTCTTTTCCGCCTTGGCCGGGGCGAAATAAGAGCTGTTGCCCTTCAGGCGCACGCCGACGCTGTCGTAGGTGACGCCATCGACCTTCAGCGTGGCCGTCACCCGCCCGTCGTCGAATTGTTTTTTCCAGGCTGTCAGCTTGCGCTTCCAGTTTTCGTCGTGCATCTCCAGCTCGAGCTCGACGACGCGTTCGAGGGCGTAAAGGCTTGCATCAGCACTTTTTTGGGCGCGAACGCCGGTGCAAAGCAAGAGGTAAAAAGCAAGGAAGGTAAGCCGCAGGTCAACGCTCATTTGATCGGGGGGTGGGTGGTTCGTTACGGCGAAGGTACAATTCCCGCGCCACCATCGCTGGCAAGGGGCAGCAAGGTTTATTTGCCGGTAGCAGATTGGTAGGGCAGCCGACGTGGATGGGCGTGCTTGCGCTTTCCAACTTTCTTTGCATCCGGCATTTCGACTCCGCTCAGTAACCACGGCCGCGCCCTTTTTGTGAACCCTTCCCGCCGCCCATCCTTTATAGTAGTATGACGAACCGCTTCGCCCTTTCCCTGGCTTTTTTCCTTGTGCTGATCACCGGCTTATCGGCCCAGGGCATCGACCCCTCCCTGCTCGAGTTCAATCAGCAATCGCTCGACCACCAAAAAACCGCTATGCTCACCCTCGGCGGCTGGGCGGTGGCCAACATCGCTGCCGGGGCCGCCCTGCAGGGGAGTGCCGACGGCTCCACCAAGTACTTTCACCGCATGAACGCCCTGTGGAATACCGTCAACCTCGGCATCGCCAGCCTCGGCTATTTCACCGCCCTCAAATCTGACCCCGCCGCCTGGGACCTGGCCACCAGCCTCGGCAAACACCAGGGCTTCCAGAAAGTGCTGCTCTTCAATGCCGGCCTCGACGTCGGCTACATCATGGGCGGCCTCTACCTCACCGAACGCGCCAAACGACCGGACGTGAACGCCGACCAACTCAAAGGCTTCGGCCAAAGCATCATGCTCCAGGGAGCCTTCCTGATGGCTTTCGACCTGGCAAATTACTTCATTGCGGCGGGGCGGAACGACGAGGTTTCCGTCTTGCTGGGCAGTACGGCGGACGGGCTGGGGATGATGCTACGGTTTTGAGGAAGCAAGGGGGGAGGGAGCTGATGGTTTCTTGAGCCGAAGATTAAGTCAAGATGACAAATGCTGTCTTGATCTGATGAAAGCGACCCGGCTTGACATCAAATTCAATCTTCCTCCAAATGGGGAAAACTGCTCCCCTCCACCTTTTGGGACCGCTGCAGGCAGCCGCGTAGCAAACGGGTTGGGGGGAGGGAACAACATAGGAAGCGGGAAACCAACATTTCAACCCTCCCCCTTTCCACCTAAACCACCCAATCCCACAACCGAATCCCTAAACCTGTGTTTTCCTGACATTAGGCTGTTATTACCAGCCTTTTCCGCCCGCCCCAAAGCTTTTAAGCAACGGGGATTAACCTTATCTTTGCCTCCGTATGAAGAATATTCGCAATTTCTGTGTTATTGCCCACATCGACCACGGCAAGAGTACCCTCTCCGACCGCCTCCTCGACTTCACCCAGTCCGTAGGAGAACGCCAGAAGATGGACCAGCAGCTCGACGATATGGACCTCGAACGTGAGCGCGGCATCACCATCAAGAGCCACGCCATCCAGATGCACTACAAGCATACGGATGGGACGCAGTACGTCTTCAACATGATCGACACGCCCGGCCACGTCGACTTCAGCTATGAGGTCTCCCGCTCCATTGCCGCCTGCGAAGGCGCGCTGCTGCTCGTGGACGCCACCCAGGGCATTCAGGCCCAGACGATCTCCAACCTGTTCCTCGCCCTGGAGCACGACCTGGAGATCATCCCCGTCCTCAATAAGGTGGACATGGAGACGGCCCGCATCGAAGAGATGGCCGACCAGATGATGGAACTGACCGGTTGTGCCCGCGAAGACATCATCGAAGCCTCCGGCAAAACCGGCATCGGCGTACAGGAGATCATGACGGCCGTCGTCGAGCGCGTCCCCGCCCCGAAAGGCGACCCGGATGCACCGCTCCAGGCCCTTATTTTTGACTCCGTCTTCAACCCCTTCCGTGGCGTCATCGCTTACGTCCGGGTGATGAACGGATCGCTGAAAAAGTTGCAGGATGTCAAGTTCATCGCCACCGGTGCTGTTTACACCGCTAACGAAGTCGGCGCCATGGAAATTACCCCCAAGCCGCTGAACGAAATCGGCTGCGGCAGCGTCGGGTACATCATCACCGGCGTCAAGAACAGCTCCGAAATCAAGGTCGGTGACACCATCACCCTGAAGGACCGCCCCGGCCAGATGCTCTCCGGTTTCGAGGAAGTAAAACCGATGGTTTTCGCCGGTATCTTCCCGCTGGACAACGACGATTTTGAGCCCCTGCGCGATAGCCTCGAAAAACTGCAACTCAACGACGCCAGCCTCATCTTCGAGCCCGAAACCTCGGCCGCCCTCGGTTACGGTTTTCGCTGTGGCTTCCTCGGAATGCTCCACCTGGAAATTGTGCAGGAGCGCCTCTTTCGCGAGTTCGGCATGGACGTCATCACGACCGTCCCCAACGTAACTTACCGAGTCACCGACACGAAGGGCAACGTCAAGGAAATTCGCAACCCCGCCGAGCTGCCCGAGCAAAACAACCGTCAGAAGGTGGAAGAACCCATCATCTACGCCCAGATCATCACCACCACCGAGTACATCGGCGTGATCATGACCCTCTGCATCAATAAGCGCGGAACGCTCACGAAGCAGACTTACCTCAGCCCCGAGCGTGTCGAACTCCACTTCATACTCCCGCTGGCCGAGATCGTCTTCGATTTCTACGACCGCCTCAAGAGCATCAGCCGCGGCTACGCCAGCTTCGACTACCAGCCGAAGGATTACCAGGAAACCGACCTGGTCAAGATGGACATCAAGCTGAACGGCGAAAACGTTGATGCGCTCAGCGCCCTCGTCCACCGCACCAAGGCTGAGTACGTTGGCCGGGGGATGTGCAAAAAGCTTCGCGAATTGCTGCCCCGCCAGCAGTTCATGATCGCCATCCAGGCGGCCATCGGCGGCAAGGTCATCGCCCGCGAAACCCTCTCGGCCATGCGCAAGGACGTAACCGCCAAGTGCTACGGCGGAGACATCTCCCGTAAGCGCAAGCTCCTCGAAAAGCAGAAGGCCGGTAAGCGGAAGATGCGGCAGTTCGGTAACGTAGAAGTGCCGCAGAAGGCGTTTTTGGAGTGTCTGAAGCTGGATTAGTGTTTGACGCAAAGGCGTAAAGTAAAAGGGGGAAAAGGAGGTACTATGCCTTTCTTTCCCCCTTTTTACTTTATGCCTTTGCGCCTTTCACCTTTCACTTTTGGCCGCGGGTGGAGGCTATTCTGCGCTACATCGGAGGTCTCGACGATAAACCGTCGGATGGAATATCGTCAAACTTTATTTTCCGGATCAACCGGTATGGTGTAAGCAATCGCTTACCTGAAATCTTCAAAGCCAGCCACAACTTTAAAACTGACTCCCGGCCCAACGGCCTCAAAGTGCCGGCGGCCACATTCAATTTTGAATTTCTCCCGATCGCGCAGATCTAGTTCGCTGAGGCTGCCTTTACTTTCGCAGACGAAGTAGAGTCTTTCTGCGCCATCTCGTTCCAGTAATACGGCCCAGTCGGGGTTGTAGGAACCAAGTGGGGTATCGATCTTAAACCAGCCGGGTAGCTTGGCGTACATTTTTACATCCCGACTTGCTTCCATGTCCTGTACTAGTTTCCGCTCTACCTGGCTGTCGTAAACCACGTACTCGTAGGGGCTTTTGGAGCTTTCCGCCAGGTTGCTTTCCAGAAAACCGCTCAGCTCTTCGTCCTGAAAAAGTTCTTGGTGCCAGTAGTAGTTTTCTCCGATCCGCTCGTATTTGATGCCGTCTACGATGAAGGTGGCCATGGTATCCTTGATCAGCTTTACCACCTGCTGCACGTACCGTTGCGGGTTACGGCGAATGAGGCGAACGCTATCGCTTTCCTTGATGATGTCGATCAGGGTACGGCGCGTCAGATTGACCTCGTTTTGAAGGTAGCCGATGATGTCGGGGATAAAGGTTGCATCGACGGTAGGTGCCGATACCTGAGTGTCTTGAACCTTCATATTCAGGCTAGCCTCGGTGACTTCTACCTGGACTTTTGCGTAGTTCAGTGTACCCGAAGTTACGTATGCTTTTTCCCGTATTTGTGCTACGCATTTGCGCACCAGCGTCGGCTCGTCATAATCTACCCAGTAGCGCGTTTTGTATTTGATCCGGTCCCACAGTTCGCGGAAATCTGGGCTTAGTAGGACTTCTTTGCGGACGGCTACTGTTTTCCGATTGTTGCGATTTTTTATATCTAAGCTTCCGGCCTTACGCTTGAGAATGGCGTAAACCTGTGCTTTCATGTCGTTGGGCTGGTAATCTTCGGGAAGCACGACGGTTTCTTCTTTGAGGGCCTGGCGTAGTTCATCCGTCACTTTGCCGGAGGCGCTGAGGTAGCCCTCGTCGCGTAGGGCGGTCCACAATGCTGCGGAAGCTTTTTTGGAGACGTTGAGCAATTCGCCCTTAGCGCCCCCAGGGTAGGTGATTACGGCAAACTCCGTTTTGTCCACCACGCCGAATTTACGGTTGGCGTCCGCTTCCATTTCATCCTGGAGACCGGCGACAAATTCCTCATAGCTCTCGCTGGCCATAACGGTGAGGGTATTGACTTCGTGCCCGTAGACGCGCTCGCCATCCTGGTTGACAGCAAGGCGCAACCCCCGACCAACTTCCTGCCGGCGGCGGATTTCACTGCCCCCAGCATCCTTGAGCGTACATATCTGGAATACGTTGGGGTTGTCCCATCCAGCCTGGAGGGCGGAGTGGCTGAAGATGAAGCGAAGGGGGTTGTCCATGCTGAGTAAGCGCTCCTTGTCCTTCATGATCAACTCGTAGGTGTCATTGTCAGCTTTGGCAGAACCACTGGTGTCGCGGTAGACCTCGAATTTTTCCTTCTTATTACTGGCCTTACTTTTCTTGTCCTTACTGAAGTAACCGTCGTGTACTTCACTGACATGGGCGGCGATATCACTTACCTCCCCGGCCCACAGGTCGCGGTAACGGGGGGACCGGATGAGTTTCGTGTACTCCGCCTCAAACATTTGGGCGAAGGGACCGTGGCTGGCATTGCCTTCCGTATCGTAAAGCCGGTAGTTCTTTACGCTGTCGATGAAGAAGAGGCTCAGCACCTTCAGACCACGTTTATTGAGCCGTTTCTCCTTGTCCAGGTGCTCCTGGATGGTCTGGCGAATCTGGAAGCGGCGAATCTCCGTTTCCGGGAAACTGCTGATGGGTTCGGCGATGGTAACAATGCGGTCGTTCATGAACTGCACGTACTCGTTGCCCCGCTCGTCGCTGATGTCCACCACGTTTCAGTTGCCCCGGTACACATCGTTGAAAGCCTGGGTCTCCAGATTGTCCGGGTATTTGATCTTGATTTTTTTCTTCTTTGACCGGCCACCTTCGCGCACGAATACCTCGACCTGGGCCCAGAGATTTTTGCCTCCGCCGACTTTGATCAGCTTTACGTAGGGCTCATTTTCAAAGCCTTCCGGTACTACGCTGGCGACCTCGATCTGTTTGACGAGTTTTTGTTGGTAAGCGGCTACCGCATCCAGCCGGTAGAGGAGGTTGATATCCCGTCTATGGGTGGCGGAAAAGTTGAAGATGGCTAGCGGGTGGAAGTCCCGGATGGCTGCGCGGGCCCGGTCCGTATTATTGGCCATTTGCGGCTCGTCTACAATTACGATCGGGTTCGTCTGCTGAATGAGTTGCAGCGGGCTCAAGGACGTCTTGTCGTTGGCCTGTTTGATCAGGTTATTCTCGGAGTTGAACGCCTGGATGTTGATTACCATAATTTCCAGCTGCGGGCTGGTGGCGAAGCTGTAGACCTGGTTCAGTTCCTTGGAATTATAGATGTAGTAGTTGTAAGGCAGGTTGTCAAACAGTTCGCTCAGGTCTTCCTTTGTGATTTGGAGGCTTTTATAGACGCCTTCCCGAATGGCCACGTTTGGCACCACAATTATGAACTTAGTAAACCCATACTGTTGGTGCAGTTCCATCATGGAGCGCAGGTAGACGTAGGTTTTACCCGTTCCTGTTTCCATCTCTACGTTGAATTCCATTTCCCGCACCTCCTTCACGCCGCTGACGGGCAAGTGGTTTTTGCGCTGAATTTGCTGGACGTTGCGCAGAAATTCTTCTGCCGTGAGTTCCGCTTTATTACCGTAGCCGATGGCGTCATTAACCCCTTCGAACTGCTGCTGTTGCCGTTCCGTGGGTTTGGTGACCGTAAAACGACTCTGGTACATATTCTGACCATTGAATATGCTGGTGACGGCCGTTATGGCGTCTTGTTGGTAGTTGAGATTGTGCTGGAATTTTAGTTTCATGGTAATCTGGTGGGCGCGGACGCGAGTGCGTGATGAAGGGCTAAAGAACGAGGAATATCAGGGCCTCTATCATGGTTTTGGGGCTTGATAAGCTTGGTCAGGGTGATTTTTCATTTCAGGAAATAAATAAACAAGCCTTCCAGATTTGATCAACGGGTTCAAATATTGCTGTTGCAACGCCGTATCGTTTCGCCGAAGGACTGCGGCCAACTGCTTCAGGGTCATTGCTTGGTCCACACATATATCAACAACAAGGCTTTCAAGGTCCGCGCGGCTACCGGCTTTTGGTCCCAATTCGTCGATACGATTTTGGATGTGCGCGGGCAATTCAACAACACTTTGTTTTTGGCCGCCTTTCATTACAGCAGCGGTAGGCGTTTTATCTTGAGGTCCCAACATTCCACCTTGAGGTCCCAACATTTGAGCGTTAGCTCCCAACATTCCGCCTTGAGGTCCCAACATATCGTCTTTAGGTCCCAACATTTGAGCGTCAGGTCCCAACATTTGCGGTTTTGCATCACCTTCGAAGGCATCAAGTGAAATATTAATGTCCGTAGCGGCCGAAGGAAACGTAGGCACGTAGTAGGTGCCGCGTGTTTTACCTTTCTTTTCGATTAGCCCAAGCTGGCGCATTTCTCGTAGGTCCTGGCCAACGAGCAAAATTTCTCCATCCACCAATTGACGGTAAGTGGAATTATTGATG
>Ga0136553_1000328_pt1 | contig 16719 bp, 10 predicted proteins | sample AntRauTorckE5430_FD_101384 | JGI IMG/M metagenome (GOLD analysis project Ga0136553, IMG submission 101384) | Saline lake microbial communities from Rauer Islands, Antarctica - Metagenome Torckler E5 #430 | ecosystem: Environmental > Aquatic > Non-marine Saline and Alkaline > Saline | place... | reverse complement strand
GGCGGCCCAGAACCTGTACAGCTTCTCCAACGAAGGCTTTGAGGTTGCGGTAGGCTACAATAAAAAGGTCAATAAAGACCTGAGCCTGAATGCCAATTTAAATTTCTCCCGCTCGCGGGAGAAGGCCGTGTTCATTGACGAGGCCATGATCACTGACGACTTCATGAGAGAGAATCTTACGGTCACCGGAGGGTTCACTAACCTCAGAAGAGGTTACATTTCCGACGGTCTGTTCCAGACCCAGGAAGACATTGAGCAAAGCCCGATCCAGGATAATAGTGGAAACGGAAGCCTGCAGCCGGGAGACATAAAATATGTGGACCTGAACGGCGATAACGTTATCGATGTCCGTGACCAGAAGGTATTTGGAAATGGAGACAAGCCTGCGATCAACTATTCGTTAAACCTGGGGGCCAGCTATAAGAATTTCACCGCTTCTGTCTTACTGACTGGAGCCGCTGGCTACGATATTTACCTGGATGGAGAGGCGCAAAGTCCTCTCAGAAACGGCTTTAACGGCTACACCTACCAGATGGATTACTGGACCCCGGAAAATACTGGAGCGAGCTTCCCCAGGATAAGCGATGGTGGTTTCAACGATAACAATTACCGCTTTTCAGATTACTGGATGCGGGACGGTCTACACCTGCGGGTCAGGAACATCAACCTGAGTTACGCCATCCCTAGTTCAGTCAACAGTCTGATTGGGTTCAAAGAAGTCCGGCTGTTCGTCACGGGGCACAATCTCTTTGTCATGAAGACTTATGAGGAAGACTTTGACCCACAGATGCAATCAGGTACCGGGTGGTACTATCCGCAAACTAAGTCCTTCACTTTTGGCGTCAACCTGACCCTCTAAAACCAAGCAACAATGAAAAATTATAACTGGCTATTAGCATTACTGGTCTTCACGCTGGTTTCTTGTGACGATGATTTTCTGAACGAGCCCCCACTGGACCGAATCACCGAAAGTGACGTTTGGAGCGACCGCGACCTCATGGATACCTACCTGTTCAAGATTTATGACAATATGCCCTGGGATTACCTCCAGGACTTCGGTGGAGCTGGCTTTGGCGCTTACCGGGAAACACTATCGGATATTGCCATGAGCACGTACTCCTGGACGGCATCCACCAACACCTTCCGGCCAGGAAACTGGGGAACCCTTACGAATTCATGGCCAATGGACTGGTGGGGATACTTTAACCTCTGGAAAATCAATTATGCCCTCGCCAACATTGAGGCATTGGGGGAGAACGTCCTGACAACGCAAGAACGTGACCACCGGCTTGGCGAACTTTACTTCATGCGGGCCTACAGCTACTTCGAAATGGTAAAACGCTACGGTGGCGTACCCATTATTCTGGAAGCACAGGACCCCAATTCCACTCCGGAAGACGAGTACTTCCCCACCAGAAATACCGAGCAAGCGGTGTACGATCAGATTTTGGAGGATACCCGTTTAGCTTTCGAGTTACTCCCCGATCGGTGGAGGAGCCAGAAAGGTCGGGCTGGCAGATGGGCGGCCAGAGCGTTGGAATCCCGGGCAGCACTCTATGCGGGCAGCATCGCTCAATACGGTAACGTAGCGCTGGATGGCCTGGTAGGCATACCGGCGGCCCAGGCGACCACTTACTACGAACGCTCATTACGGGCTTCAGCGGATATCATCGACAATGGTGGTTTCCGGCTGTTCAATGACTACCCCGACCCTGCGGAGAACTACTACCGACTCTTTGTCGATGAGACGGACGACGAGGCCATATTCGTAAAGGTTTGGCTTCCCTTCGAAAAAGGACATTCCTACGATCTGCGCAACACCCCTTACAGCTACCGGGTGGATTGGGGATCGAGTATGTCTCCGACAAAGCAATTCATGGACAGTTACGAAGTCTTGAGTACCGGCCTGTTACCTGGGGAAGTCGGGTCAGGCTACGACCCTACTAATCCATTTGAAAACCGGGACCCCAGATTCAAAGGAACCTTGTTGACCAACAACGACCTTTTCCAGGGCTCCCGCATTGAGACCTGGTACGGTACCGAAAGAAACGGAGAGATCGATACCAACGCTGGAACCGGAATCGGCAAAGATGGAATGGGGGTACACCCCGATGCCACCAAGACGGGGGCTTACGTGCGTAAATACCTTAACGACGCCTCCACTCCGCTTTTGATTCAGGAATTTTATTCCGGTCAGGACGGTGTTATTCTAAGGCTCGGTGAGGTCTATCTCAATGCCGCCGAAGCGGCCATTGAGCTAGGAATGGAGGCTGCTGCGCGGGATTACATCGAACCCGTTCGTACCCGGGCCGGGCTTACCCGAAACCTCCGCCTGGAACCCTACGCTGGAACGGCCCTTCGCGACAGAATCCGTAACGAACGAAAGATCGAACTCGCTTTTGAAGACCAACGCTACTGGGACGTAAGGAGATGGCGGATAGCTGAAGATGTCCTGAACATCCGCGTGGAAGGTATCCGGTCACTTCGTCAGATCAGCAATACCGGCGTAGAGACTTTCACTTACGAAACCATCTTGCCGGAATCGCAAAAAATGGGTTTCACCCCCAACCAATATTACTTGCCCATCGGGCAAGGCAGGGTTGACAACAACCCAAAATTATTGGAAAACCCTGGGTATTAACGCAAATCAAAAGCTAACAGCGTGTTGAAATTTTCACCTTCCTGGCCGCCAATACCTTGCGAACCTGATGTCACGAAAATCAACTTCCGTGACCCGCTAGGCAAGTAAATTTTCGTCTAGCCAGAACCGTAATTTATTGACGCTCCGTTCGGCAAAATTTAAACACGCGCTAAAGTGCCAAAGTACGGACGCTCCGAGGTCCTTACCCCGCAGAACAAGGGCAATACAATGACCTCAGAGCGTTACGATCGTCCGACCTCCTTGTTTTAGTCTCAGCTTATAAATTGATCAAAAAATAAACTTTCAACAAGATGATTAATACTAATAAACTTTCGCTTCTACTGGTTTTGCTCGCCCTGCTCTTCGTATTCTCGGCTTGCACCGAGGAGGAGGACATGGTACTATTACCGCCCAGTGCGGAAAGTGCAAACTTTGCTTACACCCTGAATCCTGATAATCCGAACGAAGTGACCTTCACGGCTCAGCCGGATGTAGACACCTGGTACACCCACTGGGATTTTGGCGACAACACCGCCGGAGAAGGTACGGATGCGACCAAACTCTATTTCCTGGCCGGAGATTACGATGTTCGGTTCAAGATCTTTACGGACGGCGGAACGGCGGAAATGGTACAGACCGTTTCCATTGAAAACGACATCGTAGGACCAAACCTGATCCAGAATGGAGCGTTGGACGGTGATGATTTCTGGAATGTACTTCCCATATCCGTCGGGGTTGAAGTGGCCTTTCAAGACGGTGCTGCGACCTGGACGGGCGGGAGCTTCGGCCACGTAGGCATCTACCAGGAAATACAGGTGGAAGCGAACCAGGAATATCAAATCAATATGGATATGGTCGGTAGTGGCCTGACGGACTGCTGGTTTGAGGTCTATGTGGGTACCACAGTACCGATGGCGGGGGTGGACTATAATGACGGTGGTATCCGTCTGGGCCTCAATACCTGGAACGGGTGTGGCAGAACACCTTTCGATGCCCAGTTTACCGCCATCAGCTGCGTCGGTGAGGGTGGGACTTTTGAATTCCCGACGGCAACAACCGCTTATCTGGTGATCCGAGGAGGCGGCGCTGATTACGGAGACACTGGCGTTACGGTGGATAATATTTCCATTCGCCCCCTCTAAGTGCGTGTAGCCAATGAACCAGGCTTGCGCAAACATTTAACACGCTTAAAAAAACGAATTATGAATAAGCTACTACTACTCGCTTTTACCCTTTTCGCGCTTTCTTCGCTTAGCGCCCAGGTAAACATCACCATCGAACTGAATACGACAACTATAAGCGGCAGCATCGACCCTGGCGGGATATACGTTGCCGGGGGGTGCTGTTTTGGAGCACCTGGTGACAATCAACTACTGGACCCGGATGGTGACGGTATCTACACGGCCACCTTTCAGCAAGATGCGGGCTTCTCGACCTTCTACACTTTTCTTAACGGCAACTGCGGAGACTATAGCTGCAAGGAAAACATCGCAGGGCTTGCCTGTGCTGACCCTGCAAACTTCAACGACCGCTTCCTGCCTCCGGTTACGCAGGATACCACCATCAGGGCTTGCTTTGGCACCTGTGATACCGACGGTTTCTGCACCATCGTAACGGATTCCATTGACATCACCTTCGAGCTGAACACCGAATCCATTACGATAGACGCGAGCGGAATCTTCCTTGCTGGCGGAAGTAATTTTGGAGGCCCCGGCGACAACCCAATGATCGATCCCGATGGTGATGGTATTTACACCTTCACGACTAGAAGGGCCAGGGGCTTTGCTAGTTTCTACACCTTCACCAACGGAAACTGTGGTGATTACAGCTGCAAAGAAGACCTGGAAGGATTAGCCTGTGGCAATCCTAATTCATTCAATGATCGCTTCTTGGCGCCAACCATGTCCGATACCATCGTCAAAGCATGCTTTGGTAATTGCGCCAGTGACGGTACTTGTAATACCACGAGCGTACGTGGGCCTTCAATGGACGAAAATCTATTTACGCTACGGCCAACATTGGTAAATGATTTTGCGGAAATCGTATTTGGAAACCACACTGGTAATACAGAAAAACGAATGCTTGTCGCTAACGCTTCCGGCCAGATAATACACAAGGTGGATGCCGCCAATCAGTTCAATTACCGCCTGGATACCTCTAATTACCCTCCCGGCTTGTACCTGTTTAGTGTAGCTACGGAAGGAACTTACCTCACCAAGAAATTTGTGGTGAGTCGGTAGGGTTCACGGGCCACAATTGCCAGAAGTCGCTCTTCGGCCCGCGATTCTCAATGTAACCTAAAAGCTAGTGTTCATTGGGTTCCAGCCACTTCGTAGTAATCAAAGGCAGGCATAAAACTATGCAAGCAATCCCCAAATGGGCGGTTTGGGCATATCTTAGCGAAGCGACTTTGGCTCTGAAACCTAGTGTTTATAAGGAGTCAGGGTTACATTGAGAACTGCTGCTCGTCGGTCCGCAGCTTTGGGGTGAAGGGGACCCAAAGTAAGCAGAGGTACGACCTGATTCCCTGCGGGACTGCTGCGTAGGGAATCAGGCCTAAAGGGCCGCCTTGGCGGACGAGCTAAAAGTCCCCTTCATCAATACAGAAGAACTATTATGACAATTAAGAGCATCACACTATTCATGGCAGGCATAATAATGCTGCTTACTTCCCCCGCCAGCGCACAGCATTTCCTGAGCACCAATGGAAAAGCCATCGTCAATGAAAACCAGGACACCATCCTTCTCAGGGGGATGGGCCTGGGCGGCTGGATGGTGCAGGAAGGCTATATGCTACAAACCGCCGGCTTCGCCAACCCGCAGCACGAGATTCGGGCAACCATCCAGGACCTTATCGGGGAAGCCAGCACGGAAGAATTCTACGATGCCTGGCTCGCGAATCACGTTAGAAAAGCAGATATTGATTCCCTCAAATCGTGGGGATTCAATTCCGTACGACTACCAATGCATTTCAACCTGTTTACCCTGCCCATTGAGGACGAACCAGTAGCGGGAGAGCAAACCTGGCTGGAAAAAGGCTTCGTCCTGACCGACAGCGTGATCTCCTGGTGTGCCCAGAACGAAATGCACGTAATTCTGGACCTGCACGCCGCTCCCGGTGGGCAAGGAAGGGACGCTGCCATCTCGGATTACGATGCTACCAAGCCCTCCCTCTGGGAAAGTCAGGCCAACCGCGATAAAGGGGTAGCCCTCTGGGGCAGGCTCGCCGAACGCTACGCTGACGAACAATGGGTGGCTGGCTACGACCTCCTCAACGAACCAAACTGGGAGTTGCCCGGCAACGTGTTATTACGGGAATTCTACGTGGATTGTACGAACGCTATTCGCCTCACGGACCAAAGGCACATCATCTTCATCGAAGGCAACTGGTGGGCCAACGACTTTACCGGCCTTACGCCGCCGTGGGACGACCAAATCGTTTATTCCCCCCACAAATACTGGTCCACCAACGACGAGGCCACGATGCAGTGGGTGATCGACCTTCGCAACACCTACGATGTGCCGCTTTACCTGGGCGAGACCGGAGAAAATTCTAACGTCTGGTTCCGCGACGCAGTCCGTCTATATGAAGACCTCGACATGGGCTGGGCGTGGTGGCCAATGAAAAAGATTGAGAGTATTGCTGGTCCGCTATCCATTAAAAAAACTCCGGAATACCAAACCTTACTAGATTATTGGAGCGGCAACGCCCCCCGCCCAACGGCGGAATTTGGGCGAGCTGCTTTAATGCAAGTAGCCGAAGAGGGACTGATGGTGGAAAACTGTAGGTACCAAAAAGATGTGATCGATGCGCTATTCCGCCAGGTGTACTCCGACGAAACTATTCCGTTCAATACCCAGCAGATTCCGGGTATCGTATATCCGTCTGACTTCGATATGGGCGTAGTAGGACAAGCTTATTACGACGTTGATGTGGCCAATTACTCCGTTTCTACCGGTATTTACAATGCTTGGAACAATGGCTGGATTTACCGAAACGACGGCGTCGACCTGGAGCAAACTTCAGATACCGTTAATACCAACGGCTTAAACGTTGGCTGGATAGACACCGATGAGTGGATGCAGTATGACGTAGTGGTAGCAGAAAGTGGCGTGTACGACATCGAGGTCAGGGTAGCCTCTGGTGGTTCCGGCGGACGCTTTCATTTCTCGATGGGTGGTGCGCAGCTTACGCCCTCTACCTTTGCCCCACCAACTGCCGGTTGGCAGAACTGGCAAACGGTAACCATTCCCAACGTTATTTTGGCGGCTACTGATAAAAAATTGAGGTTTTACGCAGATCAAGCGGGGTACAACCTGGGTAGTTTTACCTTCATTGCAACGGGGACAGAGGGGGCTTCGGTCGCCACCAACTTTATGTCCGCCACAACCATAGATGAGTACAGTATTCAGATGAATACTAATAAATTTATGGCAACAACACTTCCTGCTTCACCGGCAGGGTTTGAGATCACGGTTGATGGAAATACCATTCCCATCACCGGGCTAAGTACTTCATCGGACAACCCGAGAATAATCAAATTTGACGTTGATTATGTGCTTAAATCTACCGAAACGATAAAGATCTCTTACGCTGGCGATCAGGTTAAATCAGTGGACGGAACTAACCTGAATGACTTCACCCTTGAGGACGTAAAAAACACGCTGAATTTCGTGCACCAGATACCTGGGAGAATAGAATCCGAAGATTTCGACTTTCAAATGGGTATATCTCTTGAAGATGCTACCGATGTTGGTGGTGGCCAGAACATCGCTTTTCTTGACGCCGGTGATTACCTGGACTACGAAGTGTACGTAACCACCGACGGAACGTACAGGATCGACTACCGAACCGCCGCACTATTCGGTAGTGGACAAATCGACGTACAACTGATCGATAAGGAAGGGAATGTGTTGGTCGTCAACTCTCCTACCTTCGCCAATACGGGCGATTGGCAGGGCTGGGCGACGACCGTCAGCGAAAACGTTCAACTGACTGCTGGCCGGTACACCATGCGCGTCCTGATCACACGGTCTCCCTTTAATATGAACTGGTTGGAATTTACGCTGCTCCCCAATTCAGCCTCTTCCCTGGGGAATATATTTACGGAGATCAAAGTATATCCTAATCCATCGAGTGGCATATTCAACTTACCCGTCGAAATAAAGCCGTCGCAGGATATTCACCTGAAGGTATATACCCTTACCGGCCAGGAGGTACTATCACGAACCTTCCGGGGGAGCGTGGGCGTACAGGAAGCTATTTCTCTTGTTGACCGGCCAGCGGGAGTTTACTTTTTGGTGTTACGGTTAGCGGATGGGCAAACTTATTCTGCTAAGTTGGTCAAGAAGTAGCAGGCGTTCTCGCTTTGCTACTAATCCTTTCCCTTTGCACCCGCGACCGCGCCCAGCCGCTCTTTAAGCGTGAAACCGTAAGGTCTATTGGGCGCGGACGCAGGTGCAAAAAGGGGATTAGAAAGCGAGGTAAAGCGAATACGTTTATAACCATATTGATACCTCATATCAATAATAACTCGCTAACCTCGAAAACATGAAATACAGTTCTATTATTCTAATTTTCTGCCTGTTGATCTACGGGTGTGGCCAAAAAAATGAAGGTTCTCTTCTGCAAGAAGGACTTCAAACAGAACAAGCATCTTCGTTTTCCATGCTGGGCAAAAAAGTGTCCATCGTTACTACGGCAAGTAATACGGACCTCAGGTTGAGTAGCACAGGCACCAGGGAATTCAGCACCGCTCAGCAACCACTAGAATCTGAAATTTCTATTTTTATCAACCCTAACAAAACTTTCCAACACTTTTTGGGCATTGGTGGGGCAATCACGGATGCATCCGCTGAGGTATTTGCTAAACTCCCCGAACCACAACAGGAGGAACTTTTAAAAGCCTATTACGACCCGGAAGAAGGCATAGGTTATTCATTGGCCAGAACGAGTATTCACAGTTGTGACTTCAGTAGTGAAAGTTTCACCTACGTTACTGATGATGACAAAGCGTTGAAGTCCTTTAATATTGATCATGATCGTAAATACCGGATTCCAATGATCAAGCGGGCTATTGACGAAGCGGGAGGGGAACTCTTGCTTTATGCCAGCCCCTGGAGTCCTCCAGCTTTTATGAAAAGTAATAATGATATGCTACAAGGGGGGAAATTACGGCCAGAATACTATGAGTCGTGGGCCCTCTATTATGCAAAATTCATTAAAGCTTATGAAAGCGAAGGGATGCCCATCTGGGGCATAACCATTCAAAATGAACCAATGGCGGTTCAAAGATGGGAGTCTTGCATCTATACGGCAGCAGAAGAAAGAGACTTTCTCAAGAATCACCTGGGGCCAACTATGGAAGAAGAAGGCTTTGGCGATAAGAAAATTGTGGTTTGGGATCATAACCGAGATTTGATCAATCACCGGGCTAATACCATTTTTGATGACCCGGAAGCAGCTAGATATGCCTGGGGAATCGGTTTTCATTGGTATGAGAATTGGGCTGGGGGCGACCCTATGTTCGATAACATAGCTAATGTCAAAGCGTCTTACCCTACAAAAAACCTGTTGTTTACCGAAGGATGTAATGAGCGGTTCTCTGCTGAAAAATATCAATTTTGGCCCAATGCGGAAAGGTATGGTCGTTCAATGATCAATGATTTCAATAAGGGTACGGTAGGTTGGACGGATTGGAATATCCTGCTAGATCAAAATGGAGGACCAAACCATGTCGGTAATTTTTGCTTTGCGCCCGTTCATGCAGATACGGATTCCGGCGAATTGATCTACACCCCCTCTTATTATTATATCGGCCATTTTTCTAAGTTTATACGGCCGAACGCGAAAAGGGTTAGTACCGTAAGTAGCAGAAGCCATTTATTAAGCACTTCATTCATCAACGAGGATGGTACGATGGTAACCATAGTGATGAACCAAAGTGATCTGGAGATCACTTATAAGTTGAATATTGAAGCAAAAACAGCCGAAGTAAGTATTCCACCACATGCGATGCAAACGCTCATTATTCAATGATCAACACATAAGAGCGTGTTTAAATTTTACCGAACTAAGCGTCAATGAATTACGGTTCCGGCTAGACAAAAATTTACTTGCCTAGCGGGTTACGATAGTCAATTTTCGTGACGCCAGGCTCCTAAGGCGTTGGTGGTCAGGAAGGTGAAAGTTTAAACACGCTCTAAGTCCGCTTATTCACGTCCTTATTGAACACAAACCATACAAAATGAAGTATATTCCATTTATTATCGTATTTGCGACCCTACACCTACTAGTTCTGAGTTGCGCAGACACAACTAAAAAAACCGGGACAGGAGCCGTGGCAGAAACTAAGAATGAGTGGGAGGTAGATTTCCTGGACGAGTTCGTCACGTTTAACCCAGAAAACTGGCAGGACCAGCGTATTTGGGTAAACAATGAAACTCAATGTTATGTACCTGATAATGAGTTTGAAACACGAGAAGTAAGTGACGGCACAATTAAGCTGAAAGTGGTCAATACCGGAGAAAAACGCCCCTGTGACAATCTGGACAAACACGGCAAACAGCATCCAGACACCGAGTATGTTGCTGGCCGTATAGCGTCAAAAAATCGGAAAGAATTCATTAAGGGAAGATGGACCGCAAGGTTAAAATTAACAGGTAATGGCGAACCCAGCATGTTCCCCGCCTGGTGGATATTAGGTGCGCGAAATAATGAGTCGCCGGTACAGGACGATGACGAAAATATTTGTTGGCCGCTAACCGGATCTGGCGAAATCGACATTTTTGAACATCATGGCGATCATCAAAAAGATCACTTCACGACAGGCGCAATCAAAAGCCTGGGAGAATGCGATAAGGGGGACTGGTGGAGTACTCGGACCGGCGTTGATGCGACGCTAAACGAGTTCCACGAATATTCGGTCGAATGGCAAGGTGGTGACCTCGTGTATAGCCTCGATGGCAAGGAAGTATATCGCAACATTGGCGAAGGAGATAATTACCCTGAGCCGATGTTCGCTATTTTAAACTACGCCAAAATCACCGACTCCCCCATGAAGGGGGAGTGGGTAATGGAAGTAGACTGGGTAAAACACGAATATCGGAATTGATCAAATAGCTGTGTTTCCTCCGTTACAGGCGCACTATTCGCGAACATTCGTCGACCTTCCCCACCCACCATAAAAACCACCCAGCAACCTAGCCGCTGGCTTCCCACCCGGCGTAAAGCGCGTCCCTGGCTCCCAAGAATTCGTATCGCCGAGGTAGCTCGGCCATTTCCAGACGAACATACCTTTTAGCTCCGGGGTCTCGGCTGTGGCGGCCAGCAAGGCGGCATAGCAACGCGCCTGGGCGGCTGGGTTGGCGGTACGGCCATCGGCCTCGGCGTGGGGGTTGACCCAAGAGCGGTCGACGGAGCGAAAGCCGACTTCGGTCAGCCACAGCGGACGGTCGCTCTGCCGGCTCACTTCGGCGGCCAGGGCGAGCCAACGACGGGCACCGGCTAGCAGTTCCTCATCGGTCGGGGTCGCTGAGGTGCTGAGCGGGTAGTAGGAATTCAGGCCGATGGCGTCCAGGTCGTCCCAGAAGGTGAAACCCTCGAATTCCTCCCCCCAGTTGGCCGCGTAAGTCAGTTGACCTCCGTATACCAGCCGGACTTTTCGGATGAGCTCCCGCCAACGGTCGGGGTGCTTCAGCGTTGTTTTGACCAGCTCCGTCCCCAGGCAAAGCCCGCCGATCTGCTCCTGCTCGGCCAGCAGGGCGTAGTGCATGATCCAGTAGGTATAGTTATCAAAAAAGGTATCCCACTCTTCGTCGGTGGCGAAGTCGACGTCACCCGGCCAGTGGCCACCACCCACCCAGATTTGCGGCTTCAGCAGGACGAACCAGCCCCGGCTGTGCGCTTCGCGGGCGGAGCGGATGGTCGCCCAGTCGTTTTCCTGACCAGCCCGGCCGGGGATGAACAAATCCACCGGCTTTTCCGGGTCGCGCATAAAGGTGTACGGCACGATGGCCAGAGCGTTGACGTTCAGGGCCGCCAGGCTATCCATGGACGGGACGATCTTCTCCCCACCATAACCGTTATGTACGCGGTAGCCTTCGTGGGCGAAGGTCATGCCAGCCAGGTTTTGAATAGGCATTGGCCTGGTGGAGGGAGCGGTTGCACTGAAATCACCCCGCCCAGTACCACAGAAATCCCCTGCCGTGCCGGGCACGACCGCCTTGCCCGAGCGAAAATTAGCCACCATTTCCATCACGCGACCCTCCGGGCAGGGGTATTCCCGTAGGGCGGCGTAGCGATCCGCAGCCGCAATCAGGTAGCTGCTGGTCCGCTCTTCCTTACGCGCCAGTAGTCCGGATTTAAACAGGCGCACCCCGTTAAGCGCATCGAAACCAAAAGCATAGTCCTTCACTTCTTTCCCAACCATCATTTGCAGTATGGACACCAGTTGGCCGACCATCTCCTGTGGTACCGGCTTGTCTGCACCATGATCGATAAAACTACTCCACACCCTTACGCTACTCAGCATATCTCCTTCCCGCAGCATTCCGGGCACGAGGTGTAGTACTTCCTGGCTGCCGTCGTACTGAATCGGGTGCATATCGTCCCGCCGCAGGCCGATTCGCTCCAGGCTGGGGTACATTCTTACTTCGGGAAAAAAGGTGGACGCTTGGCCTTTGAGGGAGTCGATCAGCTGCTTCGTCCGGCTTAGTTCCGCCACTACTTTTTGCAGTTCAAACACCCCGTAGCCATTGTCATAGGTATAAATCTTTAAGCCAGCGGCGTCGAACACCGGTTTTTCCGGGTCGTTCATCCGTATTTCTTGGGCGGGGTCGAATTGCCAGCTGGTGTCGGCGTAGGTACCGTACACCACCTCTCCGTTGGCCCGGTAGCGTTCGTAGGCCCAGTTGGGCCAGAACATTCGCTCGTAGTTGTTGGCGTAAATTTTGCGGATGCGATCAACCAGGGCGGCAGGATCATCAGCCATGAAGAAACCCGCTACGGTTACGTTTTTCGCCCAGGGGTTGCGGGCGTTAGGCAGGAAGAGGACGTCGTTAGTGGTGGGGTCGGGCGCGTTGTCGAGCGTCCAGCCGGCCGTGGTTTTGCGTAGGGGTAGTCGTTGGGCGCCGGGCGGAATCCGGTTGCCGAAGATGCTGATCGGGCCGGTGCCGAGGGTGTCGGCACTCAGGTCGTGGCAGTTGAGGACTTCGATGCGTTTGCCGAAGGGTTGCTGGTCGGTAATTTCGTGCAGCAGTGCCAGCAGTTCGGCGGCGTCTTCCCCTTTTTCGAGGCAGTAAACGATGCGCCAGACGCCAGCGCGGGCCGCCTGGCGTTGTACGCTACGGCGGGAGGGTTCGGGTTCGGCGGTAGCGTCAACGGTGGTCGGAGCCTTCCCTGCTTTTCTACATCCCATGGCACCAGCGACCGCGCCCAAGGCGCAATACAGCAGCACTAAAAAGGTCAAAAATCGCATATTAGCGGTAAGTTTGATCACAAAGTAAGTCCGGTAAGGCACAAGCTTGCCAACAACAGACCGTTTTGCTGGTAGCCAATAAAACCAAGGGTTTTTGTCAAGACCCCCGATGACCGCAAAGTAGCCGCGAAGCGAATCTTTCGCCGACTGCCTCAGGCAAAAAGAGGCGTCGGAGGATCGCCAAAACCCTTGCTGCTTCCCCTAATTTTCGCAGTCTACTTCAGCGCGTCGGCGATGCGGTTCGGGTAATCGGTAATGATGCCATCAACGCCGAGGGCCAGCATTTCCTTCATCCGCGCGGCGGTATTGACCGTCCACGGCACCACGCGCATCTTGAAGGCTTTTGCCTCGGCGACCAGTGCAGCGTCGGTATGGATTTCGTAGGGGCTGTAGATCGGCGGCACGAAGCCGATGGCGTCCATTTTTGCTCGAAGGCCGCCGGGAAATTCGTCAAGGTACGCCAGCTGAATCTCTGGCCGTTTATCGTGAATCACCGCCAGCGTTGGCGGGTCAAAGCACTGCAAGGTGACCCGTTCGGGCTTACCCCAGGCGTCGAGATCCTGGAGGACGAGGTCGACAAAAGTCGCGCGGTCGGGCACGAATGCCGGTTCCAGTTCCTCCTCGTATTTCAACTCGATATTGTAGCGCGGCGACGGCCGTTCGTGCTGTACGCAAAAGCGGTCGACGGCCGCAAAAACCTGCAATAAAGTCGGCTTAACGGCCGGTCGCTTCGCCTGGTCAGGAAAGCGCGAATGAGCTAATTTACCGCAGTCGTAGCCTTGAATTTCAGCTACCGTCAGCCCGCGTAGGCTGATGCGCCCAGCCTCCCCTTCCGCCAGTCGTTCGCCCGTTTTAGTCTGGCAAATTTTGGCCGATAGCCACGCCTCGTGACTCACCACCACGCGGTCATCAGCGGAGATAACAACGTCTAATTCAAGGGTTTGCACCTCGGGATAATCCAGGGCACGCAGGAAGGCGGGGATGGTATTTTCGGGCATCAGGCCACGGGCGCCGCGGTGGCCCTGCCAGTCGATTTGCTTGGTCATAGTGGTTGTATTCGTGGTTTCCTCCGGCCTTTCCTTCTCTCCCTTTTCGGAAGAGGAGCAGGCGAGAACGCAGGTGCAAAGGAAGGTAGAAAAGAGCAGTCGGAGCATGGTGGGTGTTGATATCGTAACGGTAAATTACCGACCTCCAAATTTAGTCTTTACGTGGGACATTGGCAGGGCAATCGCAAGATCGCTGCGCGATCAGATATGCTCACGGAGTAGAACGGAGGTAATACGGAGAACAACAGATTTCAGCTGCGCTTCTACTTTGTGGTCTAGCAGAGCATGCGTTACAGAATAGACAATCTCAAGATTGCCCGAAGGAAGCCGGTGCTGGATCACAAAGCTCTACTGGCCAGTAAGGAAAAACGTGCCGTTTACAGCGCATCGTAAGCGCAAAGCGTTTGTCGGGTGTTGCGGACTTTGGCGGTTCCCCTGGCGGTCATTTAACACTACGTACCAAAAGTTGCCACCCAGCTTGTGTAGCGTTTATTGCCGTACTAAAGTCGGTACTGGGTTACAAAGCGCTGCGAGCTGGCAAGGGGGGAACGCGGCCGCGCCCCAATCCCCTACTGCAGCACTACTCGGCCCGTTTCCTCACCCCCAGCGGGGTTACGAACACGGATAAAATAAAGCCCTTTCGGGTAGCGGCTCAGATTGAGCGGAAGCGAGAGTTGGGCGGACTTGGAAGCGGCGTCGACGGATTGCTCGAAGAGCGGCTGGGCGTTGGCGTCGAGGAGGGTGACCGTCCAGTTGCCGGTAGCGACCACGTCGGTTGGGGCGGTGGCGGTTACGAGGATTTGGCCACGCGTCGGGTTAGGCGATACTTCGAGGGTGAGGGCAGCTGCTTTGCCCGCGCCGGATATTGGCTCTTTCAGTGGCTTCAATTCAGCATCCAGCTTGGTGACGCAAGTGGGAAAACGGCTCGGGAAGACCTCGACGGAGTAGCTGCCGTTACACAAGGCTTCGATGGTCACCGAGCCGGCTACGTTGGTGTACACCAAGTCGGGTTCTCCTTTAATCGGGTTGGGAAGGCGGACGGTAAAGGGGCCAGCCGTACCGTCGGCCACCACGGTAAAGCTTCCGTTACAGCTATTTGAAGTGGTATTGGGCGCTATTCCGGTAATTCCGATTTCAGCCGCGGCAGAAAAAGAAAGGAACAATAGGCAAAAAAATAAGATTGAGGTATTTACGGAGCGCATCGGATGGGTATATTAGATAGGCAATAACGGGCTTACCTGTCCTAAAAACAGGGACTGGCCGGTTGGCGCGTAAAAATTAGTTGCTATGAAGCAGAAATTATTGGATGAGGCGCGGCCGCTGGTGCAAAGAAAGGGGAATGGCAGGGCGCACCAACTAAGCCGCATCACTCTATCCCAGCAGCGATTCTCAATGTAGCTTAAAACTACTGAATAACGGCGTATTCACTACCTTTCGCAGATGAAAAACAGTCAACCAAGCAATCAAAAGATCCTTCAGGAGCTTTACCGCGAGTTGGTGCTGCCCCTCTTCTAACAGGTCGCCGCAACCGATTCTCGACGCCCCAACGTGGTGCACTCAGCCATGGACGCCCTGAAAAGTGGCTTTGCCCTATTCAATCTCAAGGCTTCTTCCCTTTTTGCTTTCCGGCCCAAAACGGACATTCAACTCAGTAATTTGAAAACCATTCACGGGATCGGTAAAGTCCCCAGCGATAATGGACTTAGAAATATTCTGGATCGGCTTGACGCTTCTATTTTGAACAAGGTGTTCGCGCGTGTTATGCCATATCTGAAGCAGCTTGGCCGACTGGACGATTACCACGAAGCCTGTCGGGTGATTTGGGTACAGCCCGCGCCGGCCCCTCGTATAAAAATCCTTGCCGCCCTTATCGTGGATCGTCCGGCCGTACAGGCTCACCACTTCGCCCGCCTCGTCCCGCAGTCCAAAAACGACACACTGCCGCAGACCTTTATATATGGTCCCCGGATTGTAGCCGACCTTTTCCAGCTCAGCCAGCCCGCGCTCGGTCAGGTACGCCCGTGCCTTATTGCTTCGTCCCAAGGCCGATTCCATCCGCGCGTACAAGGCCGCCAGACTTTCCTGCACCACTTTCAACGGCTCCGCTTCGCCGATCATCGCCTTGGCTTTCATGATCGCTTCGTGCTTGCTGCACCCTTCTTTGTGCAGGATGAAGTCGATTGCGTCGATGTTCTTGCCGTGCTGGAGGCAGTTGGTTGAGAAGCAGTGGACGGTCGTGGCGTAGCGTTAAATTGAGGGGGTGCTGTCTTCGTGGAAGGGGCAGGAGAGCATGCCGTTGCGGTCGGCGGTTAGGCCGTAGTGGGTTAGGACGGACTCGATGCTTAATGACTGCTTGATTTGGGCGATTTCCATGGCGTAGAAAAGTTGGTGGGTAATTCTTCCACCACAAAAGTAAATTATAGTTGACTAAAAAGCAACTAATAGATTTACTTAATCGCTACTTATTGTTTAAAAGTGCGCAAAACGCTACTTTTGACCTATGGCTTTAGTAGATAACATCAGAGCAATACGCGAACAAAAGGGGCTAAAACAG
>Ga0136553_1000325_pt1 | contig 16771 bp, 4 predicted proteins | sample AntRauTorckE5430_FD_101384 | JGI IMG/M metagenome (GOLD analysis project Ga0136553, IMG submission 101384) | Saline lake microbial communities from Rauer Islands, Antarctica - Metagenome Torckler E5 #430 | ecosystem: Environmental > Aquatic > Non-marine Saline and Alkaline > Saline | place... | reverse complement strand
TTGTATTAAGTCGAAGCTATTGTGGTTCTTGGCAAGGCGCGAAAACCGGAGTGCAGCCTTAGCTGCATGAGGATTTTCGTAACGCAGCCAGGAGCCGCAATAGCGAGACTTGGGTGTAATAGATCTTGCGGGTTGGTCTACTAGTCTTGTAAATGCGACCACTTACGGGCACGCTCCATTTCGGGGGCGTGCCCGTTTTTTTTGAGGCGCGGCCGCTGGTGCAAAAAGGGTTGGAGGGCGGGCGGCTCACCCCGTAGATCGTGACTTTAGTCCGATCATGATTCGTCGGATCTTTAGTCCGACCAGCAACGGACTAAAGTCCGTTATTACAGGGTATGGACTAAAGGTCCGTACTACGGGGAGTTGGCGCCCGGCCGACCAACCCCCTGCTTTTTTCAACTTTCCCTGCACCAGCGGCCGCGCCCGAATAGTACGGAAGGTAAACATCCAGCCATTACATTTGTAGTACTGCCGTCCGCAATTCATTTACGGACTTACCACATTCATATTAACCTAACCAAATAATAGCATGTTAAGGATCTTACTACTGCTGGCCCTGATGGCGAGCCTGACACCCGCTTTCGCTCAGAAAGGAAAGAAGGACAAAAAAGCAGACGAAGCAGAGAAAACGGAAGTTAAAGAAGAAAAAAAGGAAGAAAAGAAAGATCCGTACCAGGAACTGCTGGAAGACGCCGACGTCCAGGAGGGTCTCTTCGGCATTATCAGTAAGGACGATAAGACGTACTTCGAGATTCCGCTGGATTTGCTGGAAGACGAGCTCCTCGTCGTCTCCCGCATTAGTGGCTTCGTGAAGGGACTGAACTTCGGCGGTGCCGGCACGAAGAGCCGCCCGCAGCAGGTTATCCGCTGGCAAAAGCACGGCGGCAAGCTGCTGTTGCGCAGCGTTAGCTACAACTCCGTCGCCAGCCCGGACGACCCCGTTTACCAATCCGTGCGCAACAACAACTTCGAGCCCATCGTGGCCGCCTTCGACATTGAGGCGTACGGCGAAGACAGTCTCTCGCTCGTCGCCGACGTGACCCCTTTCTTCACGACCGACGTGGAGATGATCGGTGCCATGGGAGCCGACCAGCGCAAAAATTTCGCCATCAAAGGGCTGGACAAAGACCGCTCATTGATCATGCGCACCAAGGCTTTCCCGAGTAACGTCGAGGTGCGCCACGTACTGACCTACAAAGGCGACAAGCTGCCCGACAACAGCGTTACCGGCACCATGTCCGTTGAAATGAACCAGAGTTTCATCCGCCTGCCCGAGGTGCCGATGCAGCCCCGCGTTTACGATCCCCGCGTTGGTTACTTCAGCATCAACCAGACCGACTACAGCTCGGAGGCCCAGCGCGCCGAAGCCCAGCGCTTCATCACCCGCTGGCGGCTGGAGCCCGTTGATATGGCCGCCTGGGAGCGCGGCGAACTCGTCGACGTCAAGAAGCCCATCGTGTACTACATCGACCCGGCTACGCCCGAAGACTGGGCGCCGTACATCGCTCAGGGTGTGGACGACTGGGCCAAGACCTTCGAGAAGATCGGCCTGAAGAACGCCATCATGAGCAAGCGCGCACCGACCAAGGCCGAAGACCCGGACTGGAGCCCGGAGGACGTCCGCTACTCCGTCATCCGCTACGTAACGACCGACATTCAGAACGCGATGGGCCCCCACGTCCACGACCCCCGCACCGGCGAGATCCTGGAAAGCGACATCATCTGGTACCACAACGTGATGAACCTGCTGCGTAACTGGTACCTGATCCAGACGGCCGCCGTTAACCCCGAAGCCCGCACGCCCCGCTTCAAGAAAGAAGTGATGGGCGAGCTGATCCGCTTCGTTTCCGCCCACGAGGTGGGCCACACCCTGGGCCTGCCCCACAATATGGGTAGCTCGGCCGCCTACACGGTGGCGCAACTCCGCTCGCCCGGCTTCGTGCAGGAGAACGGTACGGCGCCCAGCATTATGGATTACGCCCGCTTCAACTACGTCGCCCAGCCGGAAGACAAGGACGCTGGCCTCCACCCCGGCATCGGTATCTACGACTACTACGCCATTGAGTACGGCTATAAGCCCATGCCCGGCGCCAAGAGCTGGCAGGCAGAAAAGCCGCTGCTCAACGCGATGGTGAAGGCCAAGGCCGACGACGCCCGCTTCCGCTACGGACAGCAGCGCGGCGGTGGTTTTGACCCCAGTGCCCAGACGGAAGACCTGAGCGGGGACGCCATCATGGCCTCCGACCTCGGCATCAAGAACCTTAAGCGCATCGTCCCGAACCTCACCGAATGGATGGCCGAAGACGGCAAGTATTTTGATGACCTGGAAGAGGTGTACGACAACGTCATCGGTCAGCTACGCCGCTACACCGGCCACGTAGCCAGCAACGTTGGCGGCGTCATCGAATGGCAGCGCACCAGCGACGAGAACAAAGTTGTTTATGAAACCGTAAGTGCCGACAAACAGCGCGCGGCCGTTGATTTTGTCAATCGACAGATTTTCACGACGCCCGAGTGGCTGCTCGACGAGGCCATCCTTAGTCGCATCTCACCCAGCGGCGTTACCGGCAAGATCGAAGGCCTCCAGGCCACGGCCCTGCGCACCCTCATGAGCACCGACCGCCTCAACCGACTGGCGGAGCAAAAGGCCCGCAACGCCAACAGCTATGGCCTGATGGACCTGCTGAACGAGACCCGCGCCGGTGTCTTTACCATCGCCAACACCAACTCCGCCTTCGGTCGTACCCTCCAGGCCAACTACGTCGATGCGCTGGCCAGCGTGCTGACCAACGACCAGGCAGCTACCGACGTCAAGGCAGCCGCCCGGGCGACGCTGACGAATATCTCGTTAAGCATGGCCAAGGAGCTTATGACCAACGGCAAGCTGTTCAAAGCTGCCCTCGGCGAGCGTGACCTCGTGATGGGCCACAAACAGGCCATCTCCCAGCAGATTGACGTGGCGCTGCGTGGCCTTGAGGCGATGATGGAGGGGAAGTAGTTTTCTGAGGCCTCGGGGCTACGCCCCGAGTCTTTACCTGATAAAGAAAAAGTAATCCTGAAACAAAAATCCTCGCACCTTGAATCCAAGGTGCGGGGATTTTTTATTGGCATGAATGTGGGGTGGTGAAAATTTGGTTACAGGCAAGGGTTTTAGCTCGTTCGCCGGCCTCTTTGGGGTGAAGTGGACTTAAAGTAAGCCCCTTTGACCTTATTCTCTTCGTAGTTACGCGATCGTCGGCCAGGCGGTTCTCAAAGCCCCGAAATCACTCGGTGGACGAGTCATCTCCTACGTCGCGCCTCGGCCGACGAGCGATTGTCGCTTTATCGCAAATTCTCATCACCCCAGGCCCGGATGGTGAATCACCTTTGTGTTTAGTGCTGACACTCGGGGCATAGCCCCTCGACCTTAGCTCACCACGCCAACCGGTCTCCTTCCTGAAGGCCGTGTGTTTTTGCGTACCCGGCATTTACCTCCAATACGTAGGCGGCGGGGACGATACTGAGTACCTGCTCCGTACTCTTGGGGGTGGTGTTTTCCCGAATTTTGACGATCCGCTGGTCGGCCCCGACGAAGATGATGTCGAGCGTAACGTAGGTATTCAACATCCAGAAAGAGCGGGGTTGTTCGTCGCCCATCAGGAAGAGCATTCCCTGGTCGTCGGCCATGGATTCTCGGTACATGAGGCCCTGGGTGATGCTGGCCTCGTCGTAGGCGATTTCGATATCGAGGGTAGCGATCACCTCGTCGGTGTCGGCGCGTAGCAGCGTCAGGTCACCGTCGTCGCGGAAGACGGGGCCGGTCGGTGGTGGCGTGGCGCGCGGGATGCTCGTCAAAATAAAGCTGATTAAGGCCAGCGCGAGCAGGCCGATGATGAAGTAGCGTTTCCCCTGCCCCTTCTTTTTGGGCTGGTAGGGTTTGGCGGGGGTGGGGTTGGGCATGGGCTTTTTGTGGTAAAGGTCGTGGTTTGTTGGGTGTCTACAATGCGCCCTGGGCGTTGAGGAGTGGTGAGTAAGAGAATAATGGAATGAGGGAATACGCGAACGGCACTTTGTCTGGGGCAAAAAAATGTAGATTGCGTAAAAGGTTTGCCAGAAACCCATGCCTAATAATCGCGTTAGCAAAGTTTTTCGCGTAAGCTAATCGTTATTCTCTTTTCCCTTTATTCCCTTATTTACTCCCTAAGGGCGGGGCCGCAGGATGCAGGGTAAAGGGGGGAAAAGCAGTGGCGTAAGCCCGGTTGTACCCCGACCTCCACCCGGTGAAGCGGCAAACCATGTCTCCGTTTGCAACCGCTCGCCCGCTGAAACGTTCCTTTGGCAAAGATATCAACCCCGCATGGTCGAACAAGGCGACCCCATCCTACTTCCCGACACTTCCGCATCGGCGGCCACCCGCCGCGCGGAGGCCCTCATCCCAACGCCCTACGGCGATTTCCGGATGATCGCTTACTCTGATGACCCGGACGCTTATGCGCCCCATATCGCGTTGGTCCACCCGGAGATGGACCCGGCCAGCGAGGTCATTGTCCGCATCCACTCCGAGTGCATTACCGGTGATTTGTTCGGGTCCAAGCGCTGTGACTGCGGCGAGCAGCTCAGGCGGGCGCTGCGGATTGCGGCTACGGGGAAGGGCATCGTCGTTTACCTGCGCCAGGAAGGGCGGGGCATCGGCATCATCAACAAACTGAAAGCCTACCAACTGCAAGATACCGGGATGGACACCATCGAGGCCAACATCCACCTCGGTTTCGAGATTGACGCGCGGCATTACGAGGTCGCCCAGGGGATCCTCGCTGATCTGGGGGTGAGCAAGATTCAGCTGCTGACCAACAACCCGGAAAAGGTGGAAGCCTTCGGGGAGGGGCCGGTCGAGGTGGTCCGCCGTTTACCGATCATTATTGATCCGGTGAAGGAAAACCGGGGGTATTTGAGGACGAAGGAGTTTTCGATGGGGCACTGGCTGCGGTAGCTCAACGTAAATTCTGGTCCTGGCAATAGTGGTTTTGGGTGAATCCCTCCGCTTCCTCTACCTCCGTTTAGAGGGGACTACTCGAAGCAGGACCAACTGATGTTGATGCGTTTCCCCAGGTGGGCAATGGCTAAATCTCCGGGCGGAAGCGACCACCCTTGGGTGGTCTTCCCCTTACTTTTACCGTTTTTTTTGCACCATTCGACAGGCGCATCGCCTCCGGCCCCGCCTCTGCCAGTAGGTAGTTATACGTGTTCCGCACTAAAAAGGTGATTAAGTGACCAGAAGGGAGTATTTTTGCTTAGTGGTACGTTAAAAGCTTCTTTCTAACGACCTTATATTCGACCTGAGCTGCCAGCATCACGGTGCAGCTTGCCTTGACCAAGACACTTGAACGACAACGCCCTTTTGCTTACATGATTGGTTTTTGCCTCGGGCAGACACGCCCCTGTTCATAGCTACTATGACCGAGGTTTCACCTTTCATTAAAGTATGACCAACTAAATATCAACGCCCCGCACTACGACATTGGGGCAAGCCGGACAGCGGCTATATCTACTTGTCAGACATCATATTCACACAATCAGTTTATTAATCTCAAACACGACCTAATGGAAATTTTTACCTTCGATACGGGCCGGTATCAGCAGCCTGTTAATGGTTCGCTTTTACCCGTTTACCGGCAGCCATTTATTGCGCTGCTTTCTTTCTTTTTCTTACTCTCCGGAAGCCTTACGGCGCAGTGTTTGCTGGAACGGGGTCCTGGAGTAATAGTCGCACAAGACTACGACTTGAACCAGGGGCCTTACATCACCGACGTAGACGTATACGCCGGTGCGTTGAATCCATCCGTTACGGTTACTTCCAATGTAACGTTTACTATTTGCTTTTGGGGCGATATGAATAACAATAACGAGACGTTCGACGTAACCATTGCTGGAGTAACTTTTAGTACGGGTGGTTTTGGTTCTAGCACAAGTGTTTCAAATCCGGCCTGCCGCTTGTTTACAGTCTCCGCAGCTAATATATCTACAAGTCTGGCCGACGGTGATATCGATGTTTCCTACCGTAATTTTGGAAGTGGCTGGACCATTCCCCCCGTAACAGATCCTCCTAACCCAAACCCTCCAGGTGATGAGTTCAACGCCCAGGTACAGTCATTTATGATTGGATTTGATATCGAACCAACAATTGCTAATCCATTTGGTGCTTTCGTTTGTCAAAACGAAGGTCTCCTCAGATTTAGCGGCACTCCCGCAAACGGAACCGCTGGAGGTGTAGGGAATTTTAGCATCACGCCGGCCTCTGCGGCACTTAATACAGCTACGGGCTTTTTTAATCCCGCTGCTGCGGAGCCTGGAAATTATCAGGTCACTTACCGATTTACGTACGAAGGTTGCGTCTTTACCCAATCTACCACATTTGAAGTAGTTGCCCTTCCGATCGCTACCCTGGAAAATGCTGTAGCGAGTTGTAGTAGTAATGGCTATAGCCTTACTGACCTTTTTACGGACACCACCCTTGAGGGTGGCACTTTTTCTACGACAACCACTGGCGCAACAATCACGGGTACGAATTTGTCATTCAGCGGTGGCGGATGCGTTGACGTCGATTATACGCTGGGAAACCCCGGAGGCTGTACGGAAGCAATAACTACCGGAAGTGCCACTATCTTTTTTCCCGCAGACGTAACGCCTAACTTTTTGATTACTTCTTCAACTAGTTGCTGGGACGGTACGGCACCATTAGCGGTAGAAGTTAACGTAACTAGCCCCACTTACGCAGTGACTCCTACTTACCAATGGACGGAAACCTCGACCGGGATTAATGTAAATATTGGTAATGATGCTTCGGCTACCAACCCCATGATTACCCTGGAACAGGCGGGAGCCTCTACCCTTGGCACGGTAAGTTTGTGCCTGACAGAAACCATTACTACTTCCGGGACGTGTAGTCCCGATGAAGACTGTACTGATTTACGTTGCCGCAGCTTTACGGTTACCATTGCACCCTGTAATGAAGACTGTGGCTTATTCAGTGCACCGCCTGCTGTTTGTCCCCTCTTAACCAACCCTTCTTTCGCTTTTGAGATTGTGGGTCAAGTGTTCGCTTTTGGAAGTCCGGGTGCAGAACTATTCGAGGCTTCGGTTGCACCAAGCGGTATTGTCGGTAGTGAAGATGCGATCATTTCCTGTACGGAACCGGGGCTTGAAGTAAGCTGGAATTTTATGCTAAACGAAAATGTTTTTCCAGCTTCTTTTGACAATCCTTTGTCGGAACTCGTTCCTCCGGTAGCGGCCTATTGTGGCGTAGCTAACTTTGGCTTTAACTTTCCTACGGGATTTTGTGGCAACTGTGGACCGCAACCTAGCCCTAGTGTCTGTGTAGACCTTGCGTTTGTTGAGCCCTGTTTGCTTATCGAACGAATTATGCCTTTATCTTTTCTCAACTTCAACGTTGGTGGATTAGGCCCGATTTGTAGCATTACCGGTCAGCAATTAATCGTTGATCCTCTACAACGGCTCATACAAGCAACGGCAGTTTCCGTTGTTTGGGCCGATACTGACGGAGACGGTGCTTTTGATTACGTACTGGAACAAGGTGGTCTGGTCTTTGACGGGTCAGGTTCAGGAACAGCATTTGTTCCTAACAATGTTCAGGGAGAAGGTACCATTACTGTCCGTAACCTGACCGCTTCCGTCCTTCCTCCTTACTCTCCTTGCGTAGCTCCGGAAGGTCTGGGCCTGATCCAATTCTTGCCAATTGGTGCCATTCCTATTGTCGGCCCGATCATCGAGGAAGTATTTACAACCTTAGGATTGGACATCAACATCGCTCCTTCCGCAAACTTCGACCTGCCGATCCGCGTGGTAAACGATCAGGAACCTACGTTCCTCAACTTTCCGAGCCAATACGTTTTCAGCCAGGCCGGCGATTGTTCTACCCCGATCAATTTCTCTAGCCCTATTTCGGTAGACGCCTGTACCGGTGACATCATCGAAGATGTCGTCCAAATTAGCGGTCCTGCTTCCGGAGACATCCTGCAAATTCCGAATCCAGACTCGATCGGCACCGACAACCCCAATACCTACGAGGTAACTTACCGGGCTACTGCTTGTAACGACTTGACCCTGGAACAAACTTTCAGAATCCTGATCAGCTCGAATGACCCACTACTCCAGTGTAGCGGTGATGTCACGATCAGAAATGACGTTGACGCTTGTTCTAAGGTAGTTACCGGTATCAGCCCCTTACAGGGAGCCGGTTGTAACAACACCATTACCTGGACTGCTCCAGGTGCTACGCCTGCTTTTGGTAATGACGATGCCAGTGGCACTGAATTCCCCGTTGGCGTAACTACTGTTACTTACACCCTTACCTATGCCGACGAAAACGGAGCAATCCAGACCCAGACGTGTAACTTCGATGTTACGGTAGAAGATGCTCAAGCACCGGCTGCCCTTTGTCGTGATTTTGAAATTCAGATTGGTGCCGACGGACAAGCCGTCGTAACTGTAGCTGACATTAATGGTGGTAGCTTTGACAACTGCCCCGGTGCCCTACTGATTGACCTGGCCCGCCCCGATATGGTATTTGGTCCAACCGTTGCTTTTGACTGTTTCGACGAAGGACAGCAAACCGTTATCCTGCGCGTAACCGACGTAGCCGCTAACGAGCGTCGCTGCTTAGCTCTGGTTACCGTAACCGACTTCTTCTCAGATTATGAACTGACCCTCGACGTACCGGAGCTGTGTATCGAAGCTAACAACCCCGAGCAACTCAACTTCTCTAACTACCTCGTCATCACCGATGGCGAAGGAAACACCACCAGCTCACTGGATGAAATGAATGACGGTGACCTGATCGGTGGCATGTTCAGCATCAGTGGCTTTAACAGCTCCGTTGCTGGTGCTGATGCGATTGTTGGAACCAGCGTTGACGAACCTGGCACCGTGGGTTACATCCATCCCGTAACCGGACAATACACGCCTGGTACTGGTACCGGTTTCGTTGAAATCACTTACATCATTGTGATTGACGGCGGAGTTCGACCTAGCGCGACGGGTATCGAAGGTTGTTACAAAATGGTAACCGACGTTTTTGAACTTCGTCAACCATTGGAAATGGACGAACCTGAGTGTGAATGTATCGTACAGAACGACCGCGTAGTTGACCTCGGTGAGATCACCGGTGGTTTAGAGCCTTACACCATTCAGTACGGTGGTGTGAAGCTTGACTTTGATGGAGATGGTATCTCCGATGAGCAGGACGGCGAATTCGTTTTTGAAGGCACCATCACCGGTACCTCAGGAACTGGACTAATCGTTGATATTACTGACTTTACCCAGGACCTGGGTAACCTCCTGGTCGACTACACCCAGCCGACCTGGTCATTCACCATCGTAGACGCCCGTGGCTGTGAGCTCTTCCGCTCCGGATCTTGTGATAACGATGACGAGACCGGTGGGCCGGAAATTGACTGTACAGCCCTCGGTGCCGTAACCATTTACACCAGAAACGAACCAGCGTGTGAAGTACAGGACACCTGGACGCACACCTTACCAACGGATAACTGTGACGTTATTCTGTACACTTACACGATCGAAAACCCTGATGGTACCATTGCCGGGCCGTTCGACCTTACGGCATTATTAAATCCGGACATCACCAATCCACTAGCCGATCAGTTCTACGGAGAATATGATTTTGAGCATAATTCACCAACTGAAAACGTATCAACGGTGACTTACTATGCGGAGGATGCGGTAGGAAACTTCACCCAGTGCAATTTTACCGTTACAGTAATAGATGATGATGCCCCCTACTTTATCAACTGTCCGGAGCCGGCCGTGATCGTAAATGCCCCAGGATCGTTGTGTGCTGCTTTTGCCAACTACTCTTTGCCCTTGGCAGCTGATAATTGTGGCACTGTAGTGGTTACTCAGGTAGATGATACTGGTCTTACTTCGGGCGACTTATACCCCGTAGGTATTACGATCAACACTTTCGAAGCAGTTGATGCTACCGGCAATACGACTCGTTGTGACGTGAAGATCATTGTTAATGACTTCAACACTCCTTCAACCATCGTATGCCCTGCTGACGTAGTAGCTACCAACGACGAAGGTGATTGTGGCGCCATAGTGGCAAATATTGCACCCAGCGGCATTACGGACAATTGCCTCGAGAACCTGACGGTTGTTTATCGTATTGACGACGCAGATGGTAACGAACTATCCAGCGGCCTTGATGATGCCAGCGGCAGCTTCTTCGGTTTGGGCACCAGCACCATAACCTATTCTGTTCAGGATATGCCCCTGTTGTTGATTACGGAGGTGACACACGAATTCAGTAACCCCGTTGACGGTGCACCAGTAACCGCACCTACTTGTTTCGACGGCATCCAAAATGGTGACGAAACAGGCATCGACTGCGGCGGTAGTTCTTGTGTTTCCTGCAACTGTCCAGCAGATAACGAAGTGACGGTAGAAATTTTACTAGACGGTTCTCCAGAACAGACCGCTTGGACTATTACGGAGCCAAATGATGGCGCTGTTCTAGCAACAGGAGGGCCATATGCGCCGGGTACTACTACCGTATTAGAAAATATTTGCCTACCAGACGGCTGTTATGATTTTGTAATTACGGATACTGGTCTTGATGGTATCGCTCCTGGTAACTATACAGTTAGTACAGGTACGGGTGTACTGGCATCAGGTGGTGATTTTGGTGTAAGGGAAGTAACCAACTTCTGCTTGGATGGAACACCAACACCAGCGTCTTTAACTGGGACTGCAGCTTCACGTGACGCTTTAGAGATCACGAACTTTGGTTCTGCTAATTTAGATGTGAGCTGCCTGATGATTGAGCGCGTTTATGCTGGTGGTTCTGAAACATATTCCGTACCAACGGGTGCCATTTTAGCACCGGGTGGCGTATTAACTATCCACTTTGGTGATGGCCATAATGATCTGGCTAATAACATCTTTAACGTACCTGGTGCTACCGACCTGGCCATCACTGAGCCAGCCGCTTATATCTTAAGCTTGTCACGTTCCATTTTAGATGTATTAGTGTTAAACGGCTTTGATATCAGTTTCCTGGCGCCACCCGCTTACAATCTGCGCGGTCTTACCGTTGCGGACTACTGGTCCGGCACGATCAGCCCTGATAACGGTGGCGGTGTCGTTCGGACAACGGTGTGGGATACGAATACGGCTACAGATTTCGCCCCGGGCGAGGCCTGTTTACCGACAACGATTGGCTTGCTGAATCCAGGTTTGGCCCAGCCAACACCAAATGGTGCTAGCACCGCCATCCAGGCCCAGCCTACGGTCCGCGTTGAGTGCGACTTTACCGTTACGATAACTGACGATGAAGATGCCGTTTGTGGCCTCTACGGTGAGTTCAATGAATACAATTCTGGAGCCATCGTCGTAGCCTACGGTGAGTGCATCGAGACGGTCTACACCGTCGGCGACGCTTATACGGTATCCGACGTCAACCTCAACATTCAGGGTTTGGCCGGAGATATGGGGAACCTCACCTTTACGCTCATTAGCCCGGAAGGCACTGAAGTGGTCCTTGCTGCTGAAGTATGCGCCGGTACCGATGAGGTAGAATTCACCTTTGACGGTGATTTTGGCCTGTCCATTGATGTCGCATGTGGCTTTCTGAATAACGCAGGCGAGCTGGTTATGCCGGTCGGCGACATCGAGATCTTTAACGGAGAAGCTGCTGCTGGCGACTGGATTCTCCAGATCGGGCACAACGGTCAAGAATCCCTTGCCCCTGCGGCCTTCGCCTCCTCCACCCTGTTCATCAGCTCCCGGGAAGCTTACCCGGACTACACGGTTACCCTGGAAAATGACTTCCGCCTGTGTGGTGCTGATTATACCTGGAACCACGCTATTCTATTTGACAACTGCCCGGGCGGAACCATCCTCTGGACCATTGTAGACTCGAGCGGTACTACCCTTGAATCTGAAGTACTCCCCATCTTCCCGGAGAATACGGAGGTGACCTTCTTCTTCCCGGTAGGTATTGCTACGGTGACTTACACGCTGACGGACGGTAACGGAAACGTTAGCAGCTGCGCTTTCGACGTAACGGTGAACGATACGGAGAATCCCGTCATCACCTGTCCTTCGGATGTAACCATACAGTTGGCAGGTGGCGATTGTGAGGAGGCTTACACGCCAACCGACTTTACGGCTGAAGACAACTGCGCCGTGGTCAGTATCGTTGGCTCACCGCCCTTCAACCAGCAGCTACCCATCGGTATCAACCCGGTTGACTTCACCGTCACCGACGCTGCGGGTAACGATACGACGTGTACCTACATAGTTACGATCCTGGAGTACATTCCGAGCAACCCGCAGATGGCCTGTATCAACCAGATCAACGTCCACATCGGAAGCGATTGCGAACAGGAGATCATTCCCGCCATGGTTTTGGCCGGTCGGGAGTACTACTGCTTTGACAACTACGTATTGACCTTATTCCAACGGAATGAGGAAGGTACGTTTGACACCATAACGCCGAACGTTGTTGGTATTGACCAGATTAACCAGGAAGTGCGCTACGAGGTCTATGACCCCCGTAATGACGTCAGTTGCTGGGGTAACCTCAACATCGGTTTCTACGAGGCACCTGAGTTCATTTGTCCTGCGGATACGACGGTAAGTTGTAATGCCGCGACGGGTACCAGCCTCCTTGGCGCACCGGTACTCCTGAGCTGCGCGCTTGCGGGCGCAACGGTTACCCACGCCGACACCCTTCAGCGCAACGGTGCCTGTGATGACCCCCGGGCCATCCTGCGCCGGACGTGGAAAGTAACGGACGCTTTCGGCAACTCCGGAAGTTGCGTACAAACCATAAGCATCGAAGCCTTTGACCTGGCCACCGTTCGTTTTCCCGCCGACCTTGACGGAGTCAGTGCCGACGCCATCAACTGCGCAGCGGCGGCGAACGACCCAAGCCTTACCGAACCGGAAAAAACCGGTTTCCCCTTCGTGGAAGATGGTTCTAACATCTTCGGTACCAATTTCTGTAGTGCCAGCTTCCTGTACACCGATGAGGTGTACAACATATGCGCGGGCAGCTATGAGATACTCCGGACCTGGAAGGTTCGCAATACCTGCCAGCCGGTCATACCGGGCGTTAACCCGATCGAAGCTGTACAAATCATCCGGGTACTTGACTTTGAGAATCCGATACTGGAATGCCCGGACGACGTAATCGTTAGCACTAGTGGTGTAGACTGTAGCGGCGCTTACCTGATTCCCGAGCCGGTCGTAGAGACCGGATGTACCAACTTCACCTACATCGTGACCGTAAGTGACGGTCTGCTGACGCAGCTTCCCGGTGGCGAATACCTGCTCTCCGGCCTGTCCGAAGGCACATTCACCATCCAGTATGAAGTGGAAGACGAATGTGGTCGTTACAGCGAATGTCGCTTCAACCTGACGGTGGAAGACCGGGTTGGCCCCACAGCCAGCTGTGAAAACGGACTGAACGTATCCCTGGACGGCAACGGACAGGCCATTATCTCCTCCGTTGACATTGACGGCAGTAGCGCAGACCTCTGTGGTGAGGTTACCCTGGCCGTCAGAAGGTTATACGAATTCGACCCGACCAGCTGTCTGCCAACGGATCCTTTTTATTCCGCATGGGAAGATGCCATCGGCGTCAACTGCTGTGACCTCCAGGACCTGGTAACGGTAGAACTACGGGTAACGGACGAAGACGGTAACGCTTCCGTTTGCTGGACGGAGATTCTGATTGAAGACAAGCTCGCACCCACCTGTATCGCACCCAGCGACGTCATCATTACCTGTATGGAATACTCCAGTAGCCTGCCAGATGATATCAACGACGCGACGGACGAGCAGTTGAATGCTATGTTCGGCAATGCCGCTGCGGCGGACAACTGCGTTGTGACCATCAGCCAGCAAGTTATCGGCGACTTTGACAACTGTGGCACCGGCGAAATCGTCCGGACCTTTACCGCTACCGACGGTAGTGGTCTCGTCAACCGGATCGCTTGTACCCAAACGATTGAGATTATCAGCGTCTACGACTATCAGATTACGCTTCCGATGGACGTTAGTAGCACCAGCTGCGCCGAAATCCCCGATTTTGACGACCTGGTGTCTACTGACTTAGGCTGTAGCCTCCTGACAACGACCACCCAGGTAGATACCCTGCGCACCCAGCTTGCTGGTGAGGAGTGCTTCAAGCTTCGCATCACCTACGACATCGTTAACTGGTGTGAGTACAACTCCCTGGGCGAGCCGTACCTACTCCCCCGCAACGGCCGCAACGGCCGCAACCCGGAGACAGAACTTATGTACCTCAACGTAACGACTGGCCCCGAGGTCAACGTTACTACTGATGACATTGCCTTCCTTTCCCGCTTCTCTGACCGCTTCTTCAACGCCACCCCGCCACAATCTGACCAACTGTTAGACGATGGTAACGATAATAGCTCAAACGATGGTAACGGGGTAGCTGACCAACAGGCCTACGCTTCGGACGACAGCCGCGGTGCCTTCCGCTACGTACAGTACATCAAGGTGTACGACGAGGTGGCGCCCGTAATTACCGTCACCGAGCCTGCGGAATGTTTTAGCGGCAACGGGGAAGGGTGTACCGCTACGGTTGATCTCCGCTTCCTCGCTGAAGACGATTGCTCCGCAGCCTTCGTTACCGTTGAGCTGGATGCCAACTTTGAAGCGACCGCCGGTTTCCAGGTCACCCGTTTACTGACAGCGACCGAAGTAGCCATCGACGTCACCGGCGCCTACCTGATTCGCCTTACCGGAATTCCATCCGGCGAGCACGCCGTGCGCATCCGGGCCACTGACGGCTGTGGTAACGCTGATGTTGCCATCCTCGAATTCTGTGTCTCCCCAGACCTGGCCCCTGCCCCCATCTGTATCCAGACCCTGACGGTAACCCTGTCAGACGACGGTAACGGCGGCGGTATCGCTGATATCTGGGCAAGTGATTTCGTTGCCAGCCCGATCACGGATTGCTTCGGAAACATCATCGACACTTACAGCCTCTACGCTGATCAGGAAGCTGGTCAGGCGAACTTCGTTCCGGCCACCGATCAACAAGGCGTAACGCTAAGCTGCGCCGATCTGCTGGGCAATGCTACGGCCAACTTCCCCGTACGACTCTACGCTTTCGATGCCCTTGGTGCTTTTAACTACTGCCAGGTCATCATCGAAATCCAGACTGGTTCCAACAATCCTTGTGAAAATGATGGAACAGCTGAACTCGCCGGCCTGATCAGAGATGCGGAGAATAACGCCATCGCAGGAACAACCGTTAACCTCACTGGTGTTGATGATCTCTCGTTAGACTTCGTCACTACGGACGAGGGTACGTTCAGCTTCGCTAACCTACCGACGGGAAGAGACTACACCATCAGTCCTTCGCATTATGAAGACTACATCAATGGTGTACGTACTTCCGATATCGTGGCCATTACCCGTCACATTCTCGGAGTGCAACAGCTGGACGGACCGTACAATATGCTGGCGGGCGATGTGGACGGTAATACGAGCGTAGACGTTGGTGACATCATCTCCATCCGCAGCCTCATCCTTGGTTTAACGACCGTTTTCCCGAATCAGATGCCAAGCTGGGTATTCGTTCCCGCAGGCTATGAATTTAGCCAGCCGGAATACCCCTGGGCCACTGCCTTCCCGAGCGTAATCAACCACAACGACCTGGTGGTGAGCATCCTCGACGCTGACTTTATCGGCGTTAAGCTCGGTGACGTCAATCAGAGCGCCCGCCCCAATCTGCAATCCACCAACAGCGCACCCAGAAGCCTGAACGAAGGCCTGGAGCTGGAGGTCGACGAACGTAAGATGCGCCGTGGTGAGACCTACCGCATCCCCGTACGGGCACCGCAGCTGACCGAGGTGGATGGCTACCAGTTCACCCTTGAATTTGACCGTAACCTCCTCGACGTAACCGCCATCGAACCCGGCCTTGTTGCGGCAAACAACTTCGGCTGGACACTGGCGGACCAGGGATTAATCACGAGCAGCTGGAACTGGGTCAACAATGCGCCGACCGACTGGACGGGTGATGAATTGCTCTTCACCCTGGTGGTTAATGCTAAGGCCAACGCTTCGCTTAGTGAAGGCATTTCACTCGGCAGCCGCTATACCCCCGCAGAAGCTTACGTAAGCAACTCCGAAGTTTTACGGAGTCTTATACTCGTCTTCAATGAGAATGGTATAAACGCAGCGGCAAACGAGCTGTTTCAGAACGTTCCGAACCCGGTCCGTAACCAAACGGTTATTGGCTACCGACTCACCGATGCGCACGCTGAGGTTACCGTATCCATCCGGGATGCTACCGGCCGCCTTGTCCGGGAGTTCACCCGTGCGGGCACCGTCGGCTACAACAGCCTGGTGATCGACAACCGCGTGCTTGGCAATACCGCCGGCGTCTACACCTACACGGTTACCGCAGGGAACTGGGTAGCGACCAAGCGAATGATCGTGCTTAAGTAAGCAACTGGTGATTTGTGGCTTTACGCTTAAGGGCGCCGTCTTTCCGTTGTGGAGGGGCGGCGCTTTTTTATGCGCGGCCGTGGTTACTGAGCGGAGTCGAAATGCCGGTGCAAAGAAAAGTTGATAAGGAGCAAAGCAACCAGCCTTCCCTGTCTGGGTAATCGTAAGACACACTTATGCGGGGTCCTTATGCTGGCGGGCATACGGGCTGTTACCCCTTAGGCGTAGGGTGTCTAATCTATTGGGCCTGTCCCGTACTCGC
>Ga0136553_1000321_pt1 | contig 16842 bp, 22 predicted proteins | sample AntRauTorckE5430_FD_101384 | JGI IMG/M metagenome (GOLD analysis project Ga0136553, IMG submission 101384) | Saline lake microbial communities from Rauer Islands, Antarctica - Metagenome Torckler E5 #430 | ecosystem: Environmental > Aquatic > Non-marine Saline and Alkaline > Saline | place... | reverse complement strand
GCTCCACAAGCTTGCAATATTGCTCTGGATGTTTCAGCGTAACGAAATGGCAGATCAGTGGAAAAACTGTTGATCTTCGCATCCCGTTCGTGCTTCAATACCTTTTTCAAATTATCTACTTCCGTCCAACTGGGACATTTCAAACTGCATAGATTCCTTTTTCGTAGGTATAGTGCCAGCCATAACGGTGTGGGCGTCTCAATTCCGGCTTGGAAAGGCCCAATGGATTCTTGCGTGATGAGGAAATCGAGCGGTGCCTTGTAAGGGAAGGATGGTATGATTGTTATAATCGTATCTGATGCCAGGAACGCTTTAAGGGATTGAATTCGTTGGGGGTTTTGGGATGGGAGATAGGCGGTTGACGCTGTCTGGGTTGATGATGCCATGATTACCTTGTTTGTTCGGAATCCTGTAAGAAGCGAGCTAGCCAACTGTCATACCTAGCTATTGTTTGTTTCGTTGCTTTTGTGTACGAGATGGCTTGATAGTAATAAACGCCACAATTCACGATGGATGATGTCCAGCACTCTTCCTCTTCTTTCTTCTTCTTGCTCCAGAATGATGAGACGAAATAGGTTACTATCTCTAGAGCTACTAGCGAGCAGTTGCAAAAATTATAATAGTTTGACAGTACGTCTGTCAACCGCTTTTTATACGAAGAAGCAAGGGAAATAGTCTGTCCGTGGAGCAGTTGCAAAATTATAATAATTTGACAGTACGTCTGTCAACCGCTTTTTATACGTAAAAACGGTCGAGAACAGACCGACTATTATGTTTTTTCCAACTATTATGTTTTTGCAACTGCTTGCTAGCAGTAAGTAGCTCTATTCAGGTTCCCAATTTTCAACACTTTGGTGGGGGGCAAAAGTATTGGGGACATGTTGATGGACAGACCATATTGTTCAGGCTATTTGTGACATTAATTAAGATTTCCATTTCAAAAAAATCTAATCACAGGGGGCTGACATTAGTGGAATATCGCACCCCGCCCAACATGTAGAAATCATCTTCGCTTTTAATTTTTTGATGCAATGAACGTCCATATGCACAATGGTTCTTCTTCTGTGTCGTATGTGGGTAGTGAATTACACCTTCTGCATTGAAGACTTTTGTTACTTCTATCAAAACTTGATCACCACGCAATTTGACGTTAACCGATCTCCTTACAAATTTCGCCCAATTGTACAATCATTCCTTGTGCTATTGCCTGTAATGCGTGCTTTGAGTTAGGCATAATATCAACAGACTCATTTATTTTGACAGGTTCATACCATGGAATCCTACCCGTGTGATGTCAGGGTACTTGTCGAGTTCTTCATCAGCAACTATGGGAGCTTCGCCATCAAGATGTAGATATTCAAATGCATCCAATTAATTGGTTTGTTCACAGGTTGCATTGTAGAAGAAGAAGTTCTTTGTTTACCATCCACAGCAGTCACAGGGGTTGGTGAAAATCATGAGCTTCTTGATGGGCGATAGCGTGACAAAGAACAGTCATTGCTTATTTACTCATGGGGAAACGGATGTTGATGATATTCACAAGGCCTTCCCAATTTTAAAGGATCTGGAAGACAGCCTAGAAGCTTTAACTGGAAAGAAAATCAGCAAGAATGTAAGGTATAATATCCTTGCCAAACGTAACTCAGTGAAATACAACATCATAATAATGAATTTTATCTCTAACATAATTCCTCTTCTGGAATGAATATTAATTCAGATTTTAGTCATGCAGACAAAGGCGGCAACTTTAGCAGAGCTGTGGCAACGCTTGCAAGTGAAGCAAATAAAAAGGAGATAAATTTTTATGTCGGACATGGGGTAAGAGACCTTGTGTACACAGTCATATAGATAGCCTCCACTGATTAGGTAGGAGTAGTAGTGTACAACTTGGAACCACAAATCTCAAATCATTTCCTGATCATGCATGCCAACATGATATCAAAGACAACAATGGACAAGTGTAGCAACCCAAAGTCATACAACACGCAACCCAAAATCTTGCCATGAGGCTAGATAGCCTCCACTGATTAGGTAGGAGTAGTAGTGTACAACTTGGAACCACAAATCTCATATGGAGTCAAGATATCAAACTCATCTCCATCCTCAACGATTGATTTGTACCCATCAATATCATTGATTGCTGAGGATAATTTTGCAACATAACGCTTCACAGTTGTTAGCGCATCATGATCATCTTCATCTTTGCAAACAAAAAGGTTCCTAGTTCTCTTGGTGAGCCACGACCAATCGGTTGGTGGGGCTACTTCTCGTTGCGGAGATGAACATTGTTGCGGTAGATTGTACAATGTATTGTCAGCAAGTTGATTTGAAGAGTTTTCTATCCATGTTGTGGTGCAGTGTACTGAACATATTTCAGTACACCATCCTGCGTCCCAATATAATAAACATGGATTGCTAAGCAATTTTGATCTGGTAGAATAACACATCCTTTGGCGCATCTTGGAGCAAAGTTTGAGGTTGACATCATTTCAAATAAATTAGCATTGTAGGAAAGGAATCCAGAGGAACCACTGGACATGGTGGAACACGCCAAACTGCCGCTGCTAACATACCCACTGATGTGAGTGTTATCACTTTTGATCATCTAGGAAACCAGGTATGATATGAAGGAGGCATTGCTGGAATGATCCGCTATGTCTCTAAGGCATGGAAGGATTGTGGTAACTATGTATTTGAAAATAACATTGCAAATATTGTTAATGATATCTCTGAGGCGTGGAGACAATTTGGGAACATTTCAGCATCAGACATTTGCCACATCGATACAAGCGAAAGGAGGTACATTGGAAAAGTAAATAAGAAGATTGATGAACCGTATTGGGATGCTTGCCCTACTGAAATGGAGGCAGAATATATTGCCATGAGCACAGTCTGCCGAGTTCTAATTCCCTTACGAGATCTGCTGAAGGAAGTGGCTCTTGCTCTGGATGTGAGAAATGAAGATATTGTGTCAATGCACACTACTATCTGGGAGGACAATGTAGGTGCGCTTACATTGGCAAATTTGGAGTTACCACGAATGACACCAAGATTACCCAAGCAATCAATAGCTTGATGAAGGTTCCATCATTTCCAAATGCTATGCAGTTCTTATTACCTAGCTCTGTAGAAGACTGGGTAACTTCCTTTTGTGTATCAATGATGTTATAATTTGATAAATTGTTGTCAGACTTGGCATCTTTTGTAGATGTGCTGTTGCTCCTGTATCCGCTTTTGCTATTGTTATATTCGGTGGGTCTACAATACTAATAGAAATAGGATCAAGGTGGTTTATTTTGTTATCTTTTACAATTAAAGCCCTTTTGTCACACAGTTATCAAAAACCCCAAAAAGGCGTGATCCGAGACTTGAGCTACCTATTCTTTAGTATAACTGGGTAACAGTGTGGAACGCTATCATCGGTTTTTAAATAAGACCCAAACCATTGCTGGACAAGATAGAGGCACTCATCAAGTCTTCACAAAAAATGCGAAAACATCACAGTATGCATGGAATAGTGCACTGATTGATGGTACAGATATTATCCGCAGTATGGCAGCAGTAGGACGAGAATTTCCTTCTGCATAACTTGTATTGGACTTCGTGTACAGATAGCCTATTACTAATGATGAATGATAAGATAATTAATAGTAATAATGATTATATAATTAATACACCTTCGACAGTGTTTATCCCATCTTTGGCAAAGCCTTTCAGTTCAGATAGGCTGCTCTTGTTGTTGAAGATCACAAATCATTTCTATCGTTCGTTATACTCACACTGGCTCCGCTGTCCCAGATGATTGCTGCTGGGAATGACAGTGGTCGAGGTAGGAGATCCGTTGATTTGGGGTGAGGGAAGTTTCTTCAACTTTGAAATTGGGAATTGGCTTGGATTGGGGCAACATGCAATGTCGGGCAAGATACTGAGAATGGGCTGAGGCTGACTGAAGACCGGTACCAACATTTATCACTGAACCTCTGAAGGACTTGGCTTTATTCCCAGATTTGTAGAGACTATCAGCAAAAACCTTTGAATGTTGACGGATAGACTTGTCAAGGTCGTCATCTGAAAGTCTTTGGTAAAAGAAACTAAACATTCTTGACTGAAAGGTTACACATCCGTTGGAACTGGCTGAGTATGCTGTTGCTAACGAAATAGATGATGAACCAGCGTTCAAGTGGTGGGTAAAGGAAACTCTTAAGAGACAGGATCAGATAATCGGTAAGGTACAGTCTAAGTATTGGAGAACTTCTCATAAGTTTGGGATTGAACTTCCTAAGACGGTAAAGGATGCATATAGGATTGATAGGGAGACTGGCACGGATTTCTTAAATCTTCTGGTGCTGGGATACTATCCTCATTTACAAATGCGTCGAAGTTCTCCATGTCCGTACAGAACTCGTCTGCTCCAATATTCTTTTCAAGATTCGTATGGAAGTCTCTAATGGTTTCCTGGTTGTCTGGATCCTGTGTAACGAGTAAAAGGTGACTCTTACGATGTTAGTTCTAGATAATACTTTACCCGACTCCGGTAGAATCCAGTAGCATAGTGCGCTACTATGCCCAACCAACACTGTCGTTCCTTTACTCCATTGCGGATTAGGGACAGCCAACTACCAAATATACAAAGACATGGTTCCTAAAATTTTACTCAAAATTGATCCTGGCGGCACTGAAGAAATAAACAAACAGTTGAGAGTGATAGATCTAGAAAATTGAATAGTTGAACACAACGGTATAATTCAACAGTCAAAGGACGATCTTAATCTTCTTCACAACCAGCATGATATGGAACAATCTTGGCCCTGTTGACATTCAATCTCTGGTATTCACGAGTGCTTTTGTCACTACATCTTACAACAAACTTCTCCAGCATCAGACCGCACCAGCGGCTATGGTTGCATCAATCTTTTCCGACCCTGTCAATTATATCGATCAGAGTCAATTACCCTCACCTATCTTATTCTGTCAAGATTCAGTTCCACAACCCATCACTGCTAAAGTTTTCAATACTTCCAGAGTTTCAGCGATCGAATGGCTGTGCATTGACGATGTTATTGGATCCTTTTCAGATTGGGTCCATCAGTCGTCGACTAACCCATTATGGAATGTCCATCATATTTTCACAAGCAACGATCATACACCATTATTTCGATTCCAGCTTGTGGCTGTCCTTGCTTAGGGCATTCCTTCCTGTCAATATGATCTGTACCACCGGCAGCCTCTGAATCCAAGAGGGTAGTAGCTGAGGTATCCAGGATCGTCAGCACAATATGGGTGTGGGACACCATCCTTTCCTTGTCTAGTGGGAAGATTCAGTGGATTTGGGGGATTACGGGGGTCACTATGTCTTGACATTGTGCTCTCCGCCAGTGACTTGGACCTCGACTGAGTTTGCCTTCTCTTATGCCCGACTCACACTAACTGACTTACCACCTGAGATCTTTTTGGACTATGGACAGCTCATGGTTGAGTCTTTGATAAACAGTGGTGAGTCCTCAAAGTTAGAGTCCAAAGGATCGGCCCGTAATTTTAGTCTTGGTCTTCAATCAAGGTCAAGCCATATGATGTATCTCGCAAGGTTCTCAATGTTACCTCAGGCCAAACCTATCCTAAATATCAAGTTGGATGCTTCATCTACTGGCACTGGTGAACGAGCTTGGTTACTGAACTTGCACTATCCCTGGTTGCCAACCCATAATATGACAAATTTGCATCCTTCCTGAGTGTGTCAGTAATAATATCTTTGATCCTTGGTTGACGGGCAATATGCACCCTGCATAGTGGTTGATGTTGCTGCTACCTCCGCCACCTTGGGTTCTGGAGTGATTAGGGTTAGGGTTAGTAGTACCAGTACCACCAAGGGTTACGTTCTTACGAGGTGATGGACAATCAGGAACCCAATGGCCTAGCTTTCCACAGTTCTGACAGGGGGAAGTAGCTGGGGTCTTCTTGTTAATCTTTACATCCGAGGAGTGACCTTCCTTGTTGAACTGAAGAGTTGCTATGAGGCATGGATACCGTTGTTGATAAACTCCTTCCGTTTAGCACCCCGTTCCAGCTAAAATCATGTGTTATGGATAGTGCACAAAAAGTAAGCAGCCTGGAGGACATGTTCGTTCATGGTGAGATTGAGCAAGCGACTACGGTCCAATGCTACCATGTCACGTAGCATCAGAGGATACAACACCGCCAAATAATCCAACACTAGAAGACTGTGCAATGCATTTCTCTCATAAACAGAGTAACCTCTTCGTCGTCAAGAGTTTCTTCCATTATCGTTTGAAGGGGAGGCAGGTGGACTGACATGCGTTTATTAGCAATTTTTTGTTTTCTTGTATTGTTTTTTGGTATGGTAATCGGTGGGTTGGTAGGAGTTGGGGCAATGACGGAGACCGGAACAGATGGTGGTCTGCATAGGGTTGCCGTGGTTGGTGACCAGAGGAGGGGCAGGGATGATGAGTATTTTCCATGAAATGATTTCTCTGCATTTTCCCACAAAAAGCCTTGGTAATCTGCAGGACACTTCACTAATGAGAGGAGGTTTAGGCGAACTTTGACTAAGGAGCAACTGTGGGGATCTTCAAGATATTTGGCATGTCTTGATTCTGCAACAGCAAAAGAATGCACAATATCCCTAGTGTATCCAAGAAATTTTATGGAAACATTTCCATTTGTTACACTAGGATGGAACTTGGCGGTATCATGAATGGAATGCAATGGTACCAGCATCGACAATGACATTGTCACATCGTCAGAACTACAATTCATTTTGTCCATGTGGAACTGGACACCATCATTCTCGAGCAAAGAAAATGACTCTGCTATGCTGGCAGAGTGACTGTGGAGAGCAGATTCTTGATGTCGACATCCTTAGTGTAACAATGGAAGTTCTCCTTAGTCGGTTCGACACAAACACTTGTATCTCCCACTTGCCACATACAGGAAGGACAGAGGAAATTGCTGCAATGAGCTAGTGAACACTAGTACTATGGTGGCCCTTCTGACTGTTGAGGAGTGTGGCTTCATCCTCAGCAGTACCCCCCAACACGAGATCATTCCAGAAGAGGAATTATGTTAGTGATGAAATTCTTGAAGATATTCCGAAGCTAGCCTTGCTATTCCCCACTGTCGAGGGTCAACCACCGCTGGTCGCGCTCCCTCTGTGTCTACCCATGGGGTGGAAATTATCACCACCCCATTCCTGTGCCGTGACAGAAACAATAACTGATGTCGCCAACAGAAAGATTAAAGGTTCCCTTCAGCACCAAGCTCTACCAAGACTAGCTCTAGTACTTTCTCCCATAGTTTTAACCACTAGTGGGTCAGGCTCTTCTTCTGGGTCTTCGGGTCTGGCTCCAAACAGTCATCACTCCACAACCAATCGTAGCATCTGAGAACTTAACTATCCATCTCTTCTGCACTATCGCCATGCTGCAAGTAAGAGACAGACATTCCACTCAACACTGCTTCTACACGCCAAATTGTTCAGAAACATGTTTGAAGATGAGAAAAGAGCAGCAAATGCTGCGACGATAGTCGAGCCTCCTGATCTTCGAAGAGCCCCTCGGCGACAATGTATTGATGGGGCAATACCTGAAGAAATGTCATTTGCTGCAATACTCCCTTTTGCAACCCCCAAGATTTGCTGCTGATATTGCTGGTAGAATTCCCAAAAGAAAAGTGACGGATTTAAGTCACCAAAGTACCACTACAAGATTGCAGGCGAGGGAATCGAGTATAGCTGGGGTAATTCGAAGTATACTAAATACCGACAAATCAAGGCTGCTGACAAGAGATTTCCAAATCGTTTTTCTATCATTTTCACGACTTTGGTCACTACGGCTTCTTCGACATGTGAGATCTTGTTGTCATCAACATACCATACGATGGTACATTGTTTGCCATTAACAATTTTGTTTGCAACGCATGCATCGTACGGGTTTAACTCAAATCCATCATTCTTGAGTGTATTCGTGAATAGATCGTACCAGAGTAAAGCTGATTGTACACATCCATATAGAGCCTTCAAAAGTTGTAGATACAAGACCCTTTTACCATTCTCATGAGTAACAAACTTCTTGTACTTTGGGTTGACCATGCACATGATGTCGACTGCACTACCAACTAGTTTTAGAACTATGAAGTCAGGCCTGTGATTCTGTGGAAGTTAACCATCTCCTTTGCGGTGGTGGCTTTCCACACATGACGCCTGCTGGTCATCACTGTCAGCAATCCATATTCCTGATACCACCAGCTCTTGACCCATGAAAGCAACTCTGGAACGTTCTTTCAATAAAGGCATCCTGATATCAATACTACAAGCTAAAGCTATGCAATGCTATCAATGAATCAAATGCGTTTCCCAGTTATATACTATAGGATCACACCAACGCAAAGATTACTTTTGCACAGACAACACTTGGTTGGCAACTGGTGCTATCCTCTCTGAATGCCCAGTGTCACCAGTGGTGTGCTTGTGCTTTTTCTTAATTGCTGTGATGAAGTAGGTTTTAAAGGTGGACCAGGTTTTGTGAACGGTCTCTTTGTCATCCCATTGAAAAGGATTGAATCGAATGGCAGCCTTGAACAGGTTCTGCAGACCTCTAGCTTTCGATGCAGTGCTTGTTAAGATGGAATGATTCTTTGAGAAAAGGAAAGTAACTTGAGAACCAGGTTGAAGGATCATGTAATCCTCAAGAATGGTCGCGCGCAAAATTTGGGCGCGGGGCAATTTGATTCATCTCCAGAAACTTCTTTTGAAACTCTTAAAGCAGATTTGATCCTAATGGAAAACCGCTTGGGGGCGGAGTCTATTACCTTTGGTGACCTCACTTTGAGTTCCTGCACGGATACCTTGCTGTTCATTACGGATGCCACTGCACAGACTATTACTGCTCTGAACCACAGCAACAAAATGAGAGAACCTGAAATTTTATTCATCTATCCCGGTGCGGTAATGGAATTCACTCACAATTGGCCGAATCAGTATAGTCAAGGGCAGCTTTGCATTTCAACTGTTTTGCCAACTCCAGCAGCATTGCATGCCGAAAACGCTACTATTGTTGTCCTTGCCGCTCCTGTTGGAACAAAAGTAGCGTAAGCAAACATGTGATACAATTCTTGCAAGTGACCTTCACGAGGAAGGGCAAGATGTGACGACATCATAGATACCTCACAGCATATGTCTACGCGACCAAGCTCAACCATCCATCGGAGGATCCCAATATACGATTGATAATCCGAGGCTTGATTGGGTTGTAGCTCTCCTGAAACGTCAATCTCAGGCCTATACTCGGTGAAGGCGGACGCGATCCTCTTTTGGCCAAACAATGTTACTAAAGACATTAAGTTTTCCTGATTGCAATGATGCGATGCTTAGATGATGGAACGTGATAAGTCTTCAACTGCAAGGTGCGTAAGTTTCCATCGACATCCTTGATATAATGAGTGACTTTTCCCATGCCTACCACAGGTGTGGCAGACTTAGTAAGTGACTTCAGATTCTTGATGTCGACATCCTTAGTGTAACAATGAAAGTTATCCTTGGTTGGTTCGACACAAACACTTGCTCCTGAGTCCCAAATAACAGGACCTGGATTACCCTTAACGTCTCGGTGAAGGCGGGATTACCCTTAACGTCTCGGTGAAGGCGGATGCGATCCTCTTTTGGCCAAACAATGTTACTAAAGACATTAAGTTTTCCTGATGGTGAGGATGGATGAAGGGTGCGAGAGGCTTTATAGCGGTCAGCCTTGGGCAACTTGTGAAGTTCATTATAGGCGACACAAACACTAGGCTTGCTACGATCAGCTTCATAAAAAAATCAATTTCCAACCCTGAGAAGTGCACCGATAGAAATGGAATATAGACTAGATCTATCACTGAGGGGTATATGGAACATGTTTGAGTGATTCTTCATTCGCTCGAGTCCATTTTGGTACTTCCATCCACCTTAAGGGTCCACAAATGAGGTCGATGTCGCCAGGCAAAACATAAAAAAATCAATTTCCAACCCTGAGAAGTGCACCAATAGAAATGGAATATAGACTAGATCTATCACTGAGGGGTATATGGAACATGTTTGAGTGATTCGTCATTCGCTTGAGTCCATTTTGGTACTTCCATCCACCTTAAGGGTCCACAAATGAGGTCGATGTCGCCAGGCAAAACATAAAAAAATCAATTTCCAACCCTGAGAAGTGCACCGATAGAAATGGAATAAGTACTTGACTTGGCAACAGAGTAGAGAGAATGCACTATACGGATCAATTTGTGACCATATACTCTCCGATAGCAAAAGGTCCAATACTAATTGTCAAATTCTGAACCCGCGCTTTGATACCGACCATTTTGCACTGGTAGCAACCTTGCAGTTGGCGTCAAAGCAGCATCATAGACAATATATCCGACATAGGATGGACTAAAACATGTAATTGTTTTTAGAGCAGCTATGGAATCAATGGATCGGATTTACGTTTGGTTCCTGTGACTTTGTTGGAGATATCACAAAGAGGCTTACAGTCATTTTCATTGGGTGAAGGTCAGACAAGATATCAGTGATAGCGACAACACGATGTACTTTTGGGTGCCAACCTTGCTTCTTGCCCTGCTTTTATTTATTGAAGTTCTCATTTGTTTGTTTGAGCTTTGCAGTTAAGGCTAGAAGTTGGGTATCTTGCTCTGTTGGAGCTTCCCATTTGTTTGATGCAACCAAAGTTTTATATTTCATGGTTTCAGCCAGCATTGGTCCTAGACCACTGAAGCCATTGCGAGAGGAGCTAGAGCTGACTCGAGCTGAGTACAAATCTTTGTACACAGTGGAAGAGCCTAGAGAAGCTCCTTTTCCAATTCATATCGAGCAGTACAACATTAATGATTGCCCAATCTAAAAGCCACAGATGAAGAATTCTTTGACGAATGGAGGTAGCTGATGGGAATTCATCATCATTAAATGTAGAACCCAGCAAAAGAACTGCATGGAGTGTAACAATTCCTCCCTTCAAGCATTGTTCTGACAAGAAGACATTGAAAAGGCTCTACTCCAAAAATTGTATGTGGAAGCAAGAGGCTGGCCTATTTCTGTATCTGAAGGTGTAGACTTAGCCAATTCTCTCATTGATGGCAAGAGTGAGTAACAAGAGGATTGAATAATATGACATCACCAGATCTGATAGGTACGGCTACCTTGTATCCAGGGAAGCAAAAACAATATAGAACATCACCACCATGTTGCTTGGCAGCAGAGGAGAGAGCTGATAGTGATCATAGGGTTTAAATTTCTATTCAGCATTCAAGACAATAAGAAACCATTTACAAACCTCCAAGTCTGTTGTGATTACTGATGAGCGTTGCTAGAAATCTCTCGAATACTATCGAGAAATCCTATGAGACTCCCAACCGTGCTGGTACCATACCCCCTGCTACACCTGAGAGCATCGGACTCCTCCATGCCTCACAGTGTACAGATGCAGCATCGCTTGCAACATTGATCACTCCTCTCGTTATCGAGAAGTTTAAGATTGATGATGAGAAAGCGATTGCCCTCAAGTCAGAAATCTCTCAATACTTTACGAAGTGTGGAGTGATGAACGACAACACTTATGCATACATGCATAATGCGGACTGGCCCAAGGTCACGACCGCAAAAGAACCTCTCCTTCAAATCACTCATCCCCTCTTATCTTTCAGTTCAAGATAAATGATACAACATTCTTCTACAAACCTTCTAACCAAGAACCTGAGGCCAAAATAAGAATCCCATCATGGATATTTGTCACTGACCCAGATGGAAACCCAATTCCTGATGTTGTATTTGGTGGAGCATCTGAAATTGGTAAATTGAAACATTGGATTGGGTTGAGGTGCGTATCAACTACTTCTTCCACCACAAAAGGAGGTGTATCATCAGTCATCTCAGATCCAGTAGTAGACATTATGATATCGTTACTAAAAGAAATTTCAGAAAAATAGTCTTCCCATTGTCAGATTCTAACCCCCTGTTTCGACACTGATCCTGCTCTTGTTTTTCCCTCCATGAACCTAATGTTCCTCCTACTCACTCCTCGTTTCTGTTCCTCTATTCTAGTATTCATGTTTCGAAGATATCAGAGCTAAATACAACAAAATAGTGAGTCACAAAGGTTGTGAGTCAAGTCACACAGGTTGTGGGTCATATCACAGATTTGTCACGATTGGTAGAAATATATTAGTCGTCTAAATCATATACAATAAAAGAAACTATCTTTGAGATTGACTTTGCATTAGTTTTAAGGTTAATATAAGATGTGCCTGCTTCCTCCAAAGGTAAGTCATCAGTGCCGTGTTGTTGTTGTCATTAAGCAAAGTTGGAATATCCAACAATTCAACATCCAATGGAAAACGAAATTCTCGTCCCACTGCTGCCACACTTCGAATAATATCAGTACTGTCAATTGGTGCGCTATTCCATGCATACTGGGATGTTGCATTTTCAGTGAAGACTTGATGAGTGCCTCTACATTGTATGAATACACCGCTGAGCTTCCTTTTTCCATAAGATACCAACACATCATCTCTATTTTGCATTAGGTCATCCATTTCTCTTCTCAAATTCTTATTCTCTTCTTCAAGATGTGCTACTCTGACTGTAGCCCTATTTCTTTTCGATTCCAAATAGAGGATATTCTTCTCATGTTGCTTCACAACCTGAGTTAAGAAAGCTAGGTCCCAAGCTTATCCAGATCTTGATGCCCGCCGACATCAGTCTCCGAAAAGAAGGATAACCTGTATTATATGGTTGCACAGTTTGCTTTAAAAAGGAACTGGCAGGTGAAAGTTCTACACGCACACTCAGTAATTCAAACAATTCCATTAATGCATGGTCTATGCAAACGTGCCACAAGCGATAAAGAAAATCAAATAGTCTGGGGTCATGCCAATAAATTGAACATCCTATCTCAATACCACCATCTGCGATGATCCTGGGGGGGATAGCTGCATGCTTCCCAATTATTTTTGATTCAGGAGCCAATCTTGCCATCTCACCATCTAGAGCTGACTTCGTTGGAGCAATCAAGCCTACTCCTGGTCTACGTCTTGGGAGAATGGCAAATGGAATGATAATCCTATCACTGGAATCCGTACACCTCACCAAAGAGCTGAAGGCACTACAGGCTACTACCACCGGTAACACTAAGAAAAAAGATAGAATCCCTCCACGTGCTAACCCAATCCAAGTCATATTCACAAAAGACAATCATACAACATCGAAGATGAATTTGAGATCACAAATAACTACTGTAGGCAGAAAGGCATATGGAAATGACTTCTTCTTTTGTGATTTATGCCGCCAAGAATTATCCAATGCTTATAGGAAAGTATAACCGATACCCAGCTGATTAGATACGGATACGACAACATCTCCAACACTGGCATGTTCAATAGCGAATGCACGAAGTGGAGACGCCGCCCGGACAAGAACAGGACCTTCCCAGAAACCAAGCTCATGGACGACTGCCTGATCAGAATTCCAAAGCAGCATATGAACACAGAATCTGTCGCAAAATCCTGCTGCTTCATGATTTTAATGGTTTTGAATCATAGGTTGATGCAGATCTCTTCAGCTCGAGACAATCATCTCCCCATACCTTGGGTGAGAAGCTCCCTAGGGCAAAGGGAAGAAATTGCTGCGGGGAGATTGATCCACTAGCTTCTGTACTCGTCAGAAGTTGGTTTCACTCACAATGTCATCAATAACATGGTGTAACTCAGTTACCGACACTGGTCTTTTGAGAACAATGAGGAAGAGGATTGCCGGTATTCACAAATTGTTAAAGGTTGAGCCTCAAATTGGATTAGGATTGGCGAACCTCATTATGCGAGGAGACCATCTTGGCACCAAGGACCTTATGGAGGAATTAGTTTTGAAGAAAGTTGGATAAGAGGATTGAATAATATGACATCACCAGATCTGATAGGTACGGCTACCTTGTAACCAGGGAAGCAAAAACAATATAGAACATCACCATGTTGCTTGAGAGAGAAAGGGCATCGCTCAACCAGTTCTTCAGAGAAGCTCCTGAATCAATTGAGACTAATAATTCTGGCCAGAAGAAGTGCAAGTACTGCCACAAATGGTTCATGCCCCAGGGTTATGCCACCCACATCAATTTTCACATTAGCCACGGAGACAAACAAGTGTTACCTGGTGGTTTACCCAAATTTGGTAAAGTGAAGATTAGAGACGGAACCAAGTCCAGAATTGTTGCATCTCCTGATGATGATTTAACCAACAGTATGGTAAGGGATGAAATGGTGGTGAAAATGGATTTGGCATCGTGATCTTTGAATGTCTTAAGGTTCATTCCCTCCTTAAACTTGGTAACAAGACCAGAGATGCGCTTCTCATATTCGATAGCAGCATAGACTTGAATGCTCGGATCTGGGTAGGGACATAGGCCGCCATTGGTTCAGTTGTATCGATAAAGCCATCAAGAGAGGAGCTAGAGCTGACTTGAGCTGAGCACAAATCTTTGTACACAGCGGAAGAGCCTAGAGAAGCTCCTTTTCCCATTCATATCAAGCAGTACAACATTAATGACGGCCACCCACAGCACCAGAGGTAGTCGAGAGCTTAAACGTATTGCACAACAATCGAGCAGCAGGAGCAACAGGTATCTCTGCAAAGAATCTGAAGGATTGGCAGTTTAGAGCCAGATCCGAAGATTCAGAAGAAGAGCCTGACCCACTAGCAATTAAACTATGGGAGAAAGTACTAGTAGAGCTAGTTTTCAGATCCATGTGATGAATCAGCCAAGTGTTCATCGCTTCGCAACTCTCAATCATCAAACTCACTACAGTACATAAAAGATACACGCACCAGATACAAATATGACATCTGCTTCAAGACCAAGTAACACTAGTAGTACAGCACCTCCTACTCCCACCTCATCCAGTGGTATTATGAAAGCTTCAATCTTGAAAGGTATCCAAGCGCTCGATGAAACCCTACATGACAATAAGAACTTCACGGATGCTGGAATTAAAATATATTTCCTGCATGGAACCCTCAAATCTAAGGAGAAAACAATAAAAAAAATTGACGAAGACTCCTTCATCCCTCAGCCTTGCCATGTTAAAATGGATCTCAAGGCATTCCTAGAAGTCAGTCAGAGCGAACTATTTAAGACTTTGAAGGCCAAGATGGATGATGAATTAAAAGCATTTCTTCAATCGAAGATAAAAAACATCTTAAAAGAAGCTGCTACTCTAAAAATTGATACTCTTAAGGATGAATTAATGGAACGCACCACTAATTTCTCCAACCTGATCATGAAACAACAACTCATCGCAAGTGATGGATGCAGAGTCCATTCAAAGAGTAATCAAATCTGGCTGGTAGCTTACTATCTTGATTATATTGGTTGAAACCCTTCTTCTTCAGGGTCAGCCAGAAATACTAGTGCTAATAGATGAAACTCACAAAGATAGGAATGCATCAGCATGTAGGCGAAGAGGATGGGGTAAGAAGAATTCAGGTGGAGTAAGATTGAGGCAATGGTATAAAAATATCGTGAGATATACCTTAATTGCAGCAGCTGACATTAATGGATTTATTGAGTGATGATATTACAAGAGGTAAGAGTTTGCTTTGCCATTCTTTCATATTCTTGTCAAATACATTCTCGAAACTCTCAAAAAATGCTTTGCTTGTTCTAACATTGTTTGCTTCCCGCTCTGTCTGTGCCCAACACACCATACGTACGTGCACCAGACCCAGGAGACCTTGGTGACATCATCGGCACAATTGAAGCACGAGCCAATCTTACCAATGCCTGGCAGATCCAGAAGAAGGCCTTCCTTGATGCTGACCTCCTGGAGAGACTACTCATGTCCCACATCATCCAGTCCTTCGACAGGCATCATTCACATATCCCTCCAGTGTGCAACGAAAAGATATAGTCAATCTCCTCCCTAGGTACTTACCTAACAATTGCTGGTGTTGGAATATTGAAGGAGTGCAATCACTTCTTATCTTCGTTGCAGGGTGCCTTGATGCGGACGTAGACCAAATCTATTAAACGCAAAAGAAGCACTGCGAAATTGTGATATAAAAGCATTGTTCAAGGGTAAGCAGGAGTTTGTGCAACGAAAAGATATAGTCAATCTCCTCCCTAGGTACTTACCTAACAATTGCTGGTGTTGGAATATTGAAGGAGTGCAATCACTTCTTATCTTCGTCGCAGGGTGCCTTGATGCAGACGTATACCAAATCTATTAAACGCAAAAGAAGCACTGCGAAGTGCACTGCGAAGTGCACTCCCTTGACTAAGAAATCCAACTTCCTTTGTTCCTCCTGCGAATTGATTCATATTATCAAATTCGAAACCACCTGTCTCATCATCACTTCTGTTGTCAATATTCACATATCTTTGTACTTCTGCGTTGTAATTGTTGTTCAGAGATGAATTAGAAGCACTGTCTATCTAACCAAAACCACACCATCTGTTTCAGAACTAGATGAAATGAAACTGTGCTATGGAAGGAATGTTTTGTTCAAAATCCCTCAATTTGACATAGGAGTTAAACAGTTATGTTATTCTTCCCCTTCCATAATGCAAAGATTTTTGCACATAGTGTGCAACAATGTGAAACACTACTTCTTGACTACTATCATGAGGTAAGGAAACCTGTTACCAGTAAAAGTAGACTTGATGGCATTAGATGCGATATTAGTTTGGATGGATGAGATGTGTGGGACACTCACCTGAATTCTTGACTCAATAGTCACCCAATCCTTGGGCATAATTGAAATGGGCCGAGCATTCCTGTTATTGCTTCTTCTGTTGTTGCCGCTTT
>Ga0136553_1000311_pt1 | contig 17128 bp, 11 predicted proteins | sample AntRauTorckE5430_FD_101384 | JGI IMG/M metagenome (GOLD analysis project Ga0136553, IMG submission 101384) | Saline lake microbial communities from Rauer Islands, Antarctica - Metagenome Torckler E5 #430 | ecosystem: Environmental > Aquatic > Non-marine Saline and Alkaline > Saline | place... | reverse complement strand
TTTTGCTCGTAGGCAAGGCGTGCGCGGGCGAAGCTTTCGGTGTTTTCGCGGATATCCTCTTCGAGCTGGGAAGTATACTCTTCGATGAAGGAAGCGGCCCACGAGTACTCTTCCAGTTTTATGGCGTTAGCAACGATGTTTAGGTAGGTGGCACGGGTCATCTGTCCGTTATTGGCGATTACGTCGCGGTCAAGGCCGAGGCGGTACCACTCAAAAGCTTCCCGGACATAAGGCTCTCGTCCCTGGTTCATGTTGGATATGCAGAGGTTGATTGCCATTAGGATGACGTAGCGAAGGTCTACTCTGCTCAAAAGGTTTCCGTGCTTTTCCACAGCATCACGAAGCAGGCTTATGGTCGCTCCGGAGGCATCATCTTCCACCAGACCGCGGTATCCATAATAGTGAATGGCCAGAACGGGGTGTTCTTCCAGGTCAAACTGCTCCACATAACTGACAACTTCATCGAGAAACCGAACGGAGTAGGTAGTTTTATAGACCTGCTGGTGGAAGAGCATATTCCAGCTAGCCTTGAGCTTTTCGATTAGGTAAGTAAGGTCAAGGGTGTCGGATATTTCCTGAAAGCGGGGTTTGTCTCTTAATTGATAGTAGGTTCGGTGTTCTTCTCGTTCCAGTTCGAGGTCATACTGGTTTCGGAAATAGTTTTCGTTACGGACCCGTATTTTATTTTGGAGTTGATCTGCTTTCTGAAGGCTACGCCCGGCGGATCTTGCTACGTTACGCCAACGCAACTCCTTAGCTAGCCCAAGTTGTTGGGTAAAGGGATCGCGACGCCAGTTTTCCCAAGAGAGAAAAGATTCAGTAGCCTTTAGTGCCCAATAAAATGTTTGTCGGAGGCGCGCATCACTGTAAGGTTCTTTTGGGAATATCCGTTTCCAGATACGTGTTTTGCCAAGTGAAGACGTTTTAAACAAGCGGTCTTCTCCACCGATGAGGTAAGCGTGTAGTATCCTGACATCCTCCCGCTGGTTGTGTACAGGGCTGCTCAACCATTTACCCAAACGACGGGCATCAGCTTTGTCTAGCGACTGATATATGGAAATCAGTGGATTTTTTTCAACAGTGTTGTCCATTTTTTTTCAACAGTTAAAAGGTGTTTTTAATTGCCTTAAAGCAAGCATTTGTTAGGGCTAAGAGTATAAGTATTTAAATTATGAAAGCTAAAAAAATCATTTTTTTTTCAACAAAGCCGGGATTGTGTTTTTTGGCCGGGTTCATTCTGCCCTCATATTTGCATTGCAGTCAACGGATAGCGGCCTCCAAACTCAACAAATGAAAAAGCGACTTACGGTATTAGCCTTCGGTCGTCAGTGTCAGCGTATGGCCCTGATGCTGGCTGTACTTTGTCTCTCTTTCACAGTAGGAGCCCAGGGGTTTGAGAAGAAAATCGGCGGCCCTAAAGATGACTTCGGTCAGGCCATTCTTCAGACTAAAGACCACGGTTACATCGAGGTCGGTAGCACCAGGGGGGTACAGGGCGACGATAACGATTTTGACATTTTCGTAGTTCGCACCGACGTAGACGGTACTACTATATGGACGCAGCAGTACGACGCAGGCTTCATCGAACAAGCCGAAGACGTACTTGCGGTGGAAGAAGACAACTACTTGGTACTTGGTTTTCGTCAGGAAACTCCGGCCAGTGCTGAGCAAACCTTTCTGGTAAAGCTTAACCAACAGGGTCAAGTTATTTTCAGTCGTTCCTATGGAGACGCCGTCACCGACGAACGCGGCCGCCAGATCATTGCCCTTCCTAACGAAGAGTACCTGATCACCGGTTACCGCAAGCAAACGGGTACCAGCCGCCGCGATATCTTGATTATTAAGGTTGACGCAAACGGAGAGGAACTCTTTCGCAGAGTTATCGGCGATAACTTCACCAGTGAAGGTTTCGGCACGGTAGCTAATCCGGACGGAAGCCTTATCGTAGCCGGAACCGCCAGGGCAACCAACATTGCCACCAAAGACATCGTGCTTCACGGCCTTAACGCCGACGGATCGGTGCAATGGACTAAGACCTACGGAACTACGGATGGCAACGAACAGCTCGAAAATATTATCCGTACCAACGACGACCACCTGGTATTTGTCGGTTCAGCGGATAACTCGAATAAAGCATTAATTGCAAAAGCGGATCTCAACGGAGATACGTTATGGTACCACGAAATAAACGCAGGACCACTGGACGATGTACTGTACAGCGTAATCGAAGACGATAACGGCGAGAGCTTAGTCGCCGTCGGCCAAACCGTACCAACACCATCCAACCTTGACGTACTAATGGTGAAGGTCCGGTCCGAAGATGGTTTGGTCCTATGGCAGCGCCGCCTCGGAGACGAGGAAACGCTCGATGTAGGAGAAGACCTGGCTCAGACCCTGGACGGTGGCTACGCCCTGGCCGGTTTCAGTGCCCGTTTCGACGGAGTGTTGGGTAACGAAATGGTCCTCTACAAAACGGACAACCTCGGCGCTCTGCAAACCAACTATCTCCAGGGTAAGGTTTACTTTCCCGCTGCTAACGGCTGCGGTTCCTTCACTGAAGGTGACCTCGGACTGAGTGGTTGGCTAATAAAAGCAGAGAGTGAAACGGCAACCTTCTTCGGAAGTACCGATTCCATCGGTAATTACGAGCTGCGCGTCGATGCTGACGTTTACGAAGTAAGCCTGTTGCGGAAGAATGATCGCTGGAACATCTGTGATCCCAACCAATTAACGGTTGATCTCACGGTTCCTTACGATTCGAGCTTCCATAATTTTGCCCTGCAACCCGCTTATGATTGCCCTCTCCTGGAAGTCAGCTTGAGTGCAACTCCAGCGATCCAGTGCGATACCCAGCGCATTACGGTAAGCTACGGTAACACGGGTACGGATAGAGCAGATGGTGCAAGCGTCGAATTAATTTTGGATGCAAACCTCACCTACCTTTCCTCCGACATCACGCCGGTGGAACAAAACGAAAATACGCTGATATTCGACATCGGCGACCTGGCTCCTTCAACGGAGGGAACCATTGACATCACGGTCCGCGTAGCTTGTAACGACGTCGTTGCGGGTCAGGCGATCAGCTCACGCATTACGATCTTCCCTCTGATTGAATGTGTACCCGTGAGCGACGATTGGGATGGCTCCAGTATTGTAGTAACCAGTCGTTGTGACCGGGTTGAAGGCCTTTCTTTTACCATTACGAACATCGGCGATAACCCAATGGTGCAGACCCTCAACTATGTAATAGTTGAGGACATTATTCTGCGCGAACAGGGAACTTTCATGCTGGAATCAATGAGCTCTGAAGTGATTGGTATCGATATTCCCACAGGGGAAGTTAGCACCTATCGCCTCATCGCTGAGCAGTCTGAAGGCCACCCCGGAAACCTGTTCCCTACAGCGGTTGTCGAAGGGTGCCAAACTAATAATAACGACAACGCCGGCTTTACGACCGGTTACGTCGGCCAGTTTTCCGATAACGACGGGAACCTTAATATTGACATTCTAACTCAGGAGGTCGTTGCGCTGGATGAAGGCGTAGCTTTACAACTGATGGCTTATCCCCGAGGCTATCAGGACTCAATCATTATCCCAAAAACAGACATTGAATATACGGTATTTTTCGCGCTGCCGGGCAACGACTCCTACGAACGCGTGGTCATCCGTGACACCCTTCCCGAACTGTTGGATTTCAACAGTTTGCAAATGGGTGCTGCGAGTCATCCCTATGATTTTGTCCTTTATCAGGGCGGAATTTTGAAGATCACGTTTGATTCAATCCTAATTTTTTCAGGCGGCGGCACGGGGGAAGCTGAAGCGGTTACCCAACGGGGTTATGTCTCATACCGACTATCCCAAAAACCGAATACTACAGCGGGTTCCGTTATCAGAAATCGTGCTGCCGTTTATTTTGACTACGCGTCACCAATACTCTCCGAAGAGGTGCGACACGTGGTGGGCTGCAACGACCTTTACAACGAGGATGGCTGCCTGCTTACAACCGCAGATCGCAACTTGCCACGAGCGATCGGTGTTAATATAAAAACTAGTCCTAACCCAACAAGTGAACGTACAACGGTACAAGTTACGGGCTGGAAGGAGCTCAATACGGAATTCATCTTTCAGCTTTACGACACTGCCGGGCGCAAAATCTTCCGGAAAGCGTTTAGAGGTGACCGATTTGAACTCCTTCGTCCAAAGGTTACTGCAGGAAACTATTTCTACGAAGTCTACTCAAGTGACACCTTTGTCGGCAGTGGACAAATAACCTTTCGATAACATAGTAGGCCAACCCTACTGAGTGTTTGTTTGTTACAGAAGATAAATGTGGCTAATACGCCACGCCAAGATTTTTTTTAGGTCGTCTTTTTTTTTATGAGATTATGATTGTTTGTGCCTGATCGCTTCGCGATCAGGCTTTTTTTTGGCTGTACTCAAGGTGGACGAATTCAACCATTAAGGCAGCCTACGTCGTCACCTGTTTCAAAGATTGTACCTTCACCTTAGGAATATATTATACTGCCTTTGCGTTACCTGATCTTTTTATTCAGTCTACTGTCTTTAACGCCTTCCCTGTCTGCACAGGGAGAGCGGAATCCGTTCGAGTTGACGGCACGGCTGCCGGTGCAAAGTTTGGTTAACGGCCAGGACTCGTTGACTGAAGCCAGGGTAAGCGATAATCCGTTCGATCTCCGACCTTCCAACATTGCTCCTTCAACGTCCTCGGCACCCGCGGTCGCGCCTAAAATCGGGCCGCAGAACGACCGTCAAAACGGCCCACTTGTAATCCAAACAGCAGACCCCAACAAAGGGAAAGGAGCACTTCTGTCGATTCACGTCATTCTGCTGCTAACGCTGGCCGGCCTGTGGCTACTCTTCGGGAATTTGCTCCGGCAATGCTTGAGGGCTACCATGAATGACGGCATCGTGAACCAGCTTTATACCCGCCGTTCGGGAGGAGAGCTAGGAGCACTCTGGGCGTGTTACTTCTACTTTTTTCTTGTGGCGGGTTTTTACGTTTACCTGCTCGCTTCCTATTTTGAAATCGGACTCAGTTACGGAATCTGGGGTAGCTGGCTCACTTATGCGCTGGCGGTAGCCGCCATTCTAGGACTGAAAAACATGATTCTGGTGCTATTTTCCTTTCTCTTCCCCGTTCGCAAGGAAGTTAGCCGTTATGTGTTTGTCCTGATGATCTTCGCCATCCTGGGCGGGCTGTTCATTGCCCCGGTAAACTTGCTGATCAGCTATGCCCCCGTAGAGTGGCGAACGACCTTTTTGTACGGAGGAGTGGTGGTACTCGTGGGCATCTACGTTCTGCACCTGATGCGGGGTATGTTCATCGGCAACCGTTTGTTTTTCAGTAGGCCTGTGCATTTTTTATTGTATATTTGTGCTATTGAATTGGCCCCTCTTTTGTTAATTTATTATTACGTGAGCGGCTTACTTCCCTAACAAATAGACACCAACCTCAACTGACACAAGGACGAAAACTATGAGTATGGCAGCTGCATCTGAGAATCCGAAGAAGGCATTAAACCCAGTTCGTACCATCCTGGTATCCCAACCACAACCTGAGCGCAGCCCGTTTGCGCGGCTAGAAAAAAAGTACGACCTTCAGGTCGACTGGCGGCCGTTTATTGAGGTGAAAGGCCTTACCGAAAAAGAGTTTCGTAAGGAACGCGTGCGGCCTGATGAGTTTTCTGCCATTATCTTTACCTCTAAGCTTGCCATCGAGCATTTCTTCCGCCTCTGTAAATCGATGCGTATTGAAATGAGCCAGGACACGAAGTACTATTGCATGACCGAGGCGATTGCCAACTACCTGCAGAAGTTCATCGTCTACCGTAAGCGTAAGGTGTTCTTCGGTCAGCGTACCATCCAGGATTTGGCCCCGACGCTTAAGAAGCACCGAAGCAAGGAGAAGTTCCTGCTGCCAACCGGAAACCTTGGCTCTGAGTTCGTATCCGCCTACCTTAACGAAAACAAGTTCGACTGGACGCCGACGCTGATGTACAAAACAGTATCTGCGGATCTGAGCGACCTGGAGGAAGTCTTTTACGACGTCCTCATTTTCTATTCTCCCCTCGGCATCGATTCGTTGTACGAGAACTTTCCCACCTTCGAGCAGAAAGATACTCGCTTGGCGGTTGCCGGCCGTAAAACGACGAAAGCCTGCCAGGATCAAGGCCTGATGGTGAATATTGCCCCCGAGCCCCCGAAGGTTCCAAGTATGGAAATGGCGCTGGATAATTATCTCAAGGAGAGCAATACCTAAGCTTTAGGAGAATAATGAGCAGCCTTTCGGCGGAACCAACTGTATTGTTGTTATCGAACACCTTTGATTAGGCCCGAGGTGCAAACGAGACAGTAGCCGTCCGGTCAATTAGTACTGTTTATACCCCCTTATGAACGAACCCAGTCTCATCCCCGAAGACGGGCAGTTACTGAACCAGCTACGGCTGCGCTTAGCCACCGGTATCCTTCCTGGTACGTCCGCACAAAGAACCATGGTGCCACCCATGCGTGGCGAATACGTAGACCCGCCCGCTAACGCTCGGCGGGCATCCGTACTGGCGTTGATTTATCCGTTCCAAGACAGGCTGCACCTGCTCTACATTCAGCGCACCAGCCCGAAACGCGACCGCCACGCCGGACAAATTTCCTTCCCCGGCGGCTCCGTCGACCCCGGTGATCGGGATGCTGCCCACACCGCCCTGCGCGAATTAGAGGAAGAGGTCGGTGTGCCTCAGAGTGAGGTGGAAATCCTTGGTGCATTAAGCCAGCTGTACATTCCCGTCAGTAATTTTCTGGTGGACCCCTTCGTCGGCTGGTGCAACCAACAGCCAGAATTTATACTTCAGGAGAGCGAGGTGGCACGGGTTCTTAAACTTCCTTTTGCAGACTTTTTCACCCCAGATGCCCGTCGTAGTGGGCCGCGTGAATTGGTGAATGGGATGATTCTTCCGAACACGCCATACTGGGCCATCGGGCCGGAACAAATCTGGGGCGCAACGGCGATGATGACGGGGGAATTGGTGGCCTTGATGACACCTGAATAGCCGGTTAGTAAGTGGTTTATCAACCTTCTTTTGCACCTGTAACCCCGCTTAAAATTAGGTCTGCCCCTTTCTCTGCGATCATGTAAACGGGCGCATTTGTATTGCCGCTCACGATCGTTGGCATCACACTGGCGTCAATCACGCGCAGGCCGCCGATGCCCGTTACGCGCAGCTGATCATCTACAACAGCCATTTCATCATGGCCCATTTTGCAGGTGCCTACTGGGTGGTAAATCGTCTCAACTTGTTGCTGAATATGGTTCCAGATGGCCGTGTCAGAGCTGGTGTCAGGTGGGGCATAACGGCGCTTTCGGTGGGCCGAAAAGGCGTCTGTATCTATCACTTCGATTGCTTTTTTGGTGGCTTCCAGCATTACCCTGCGGTCGTCTTCGTGGGCGAAAAAGTTGGGTTGGATAAGGGGGTGTTCTTCCGGGTGGCGCGAACGCAGGTGCAATGAACCGCGGGAGGCAGGGCGGAGTAGGGACGGTAAAATCGAGAAGCCATCCTCCCGATCAGGAAAGGTTCGGTAGTCGTGAAAATCGGAACTATATCCCTCTCCGAGATGGAAGGAGGAGAAATGAAACTGGTAATCAACCCGATCCGGACTCAACGAACTGGAACCAAAAGCGACGGCCTCTAAAGGGCTGCTGTTAAGTACCCCTTTGCCACGCACCAGGTAGTCTAACGCCGCCCGGGCCATTGGCAAGGGACGGACGTAATGGTTCTGCCCTTCCTGCTGGTGAGATAGCGCCCCGATGGGACAGAAGAGGTGGTCCTGGAGGTTCTTGCCCACTCCTGGAACGTCCCGGATACAGTTAATACCGTAGCGCTCTAGTTCCACTTTTTCGCCAATACCGGAGAGCATCAGTAGCTGTGGTGAAGCGAAGGATCCGGCGGAGAGGATCACTTCTTTATCTGCTAGAAACGGCTGCGGCGTTTTACCAGGCTTACCCGCCAGTACGCCTGTTGCCTGGTCGCTTTCTACCAGAATTTTGCTGACGTGGGTACCGGTAAGCACTCGCAGGTTTTTACGCTGCATGACTGGCTTGAGAAAGGCGGAAAAACCGGAATGCCGGCGACCGTCTTTGATTGTGAACTGGAAGAGCCCGGCACCAGCCTGGCTTTCGCCATTGTAATCATTGTTGCGACTGAAACCTCGCTCAATGCAAGCGTCCACGAAAGATTCTGCGAAAGGGGAGCGGTAGCGGCTGGAGAACTCTACGTGGAGCTCTCCGTTGCGGCCGTGGTAATCATTCTGGATATCGGCGTTGTCTTCGTGGCGGGTGAAATAGGGCAAAATATCTTCATAACTCCAGCCTTGGTTGCCCAAAGCGGCCCAGTCGTCGTAATCTTTTCGGTTACCACGTACGTAGGCCATCGCGTTAGTGGAGCTGCTACCTCCGAGAACCTTGCCGCGGGGTAGGTATATCTTGCGCCCCAGTAGTTGCTCCTGGGGTTCCGACCAGTAGCCCCAGTCTACCGAAGTGCGGTGCAACTTTGGGTAGCCGGCTGGGATGATGATGTTGGGGTTACGGACGGGACCGCCCGCTTCGATCAGGAGTACCTGATTTTCAGGATTTTCAGAGAGCCGATTGGCCAGCAAACAGCCGGCTGAGCCGGCGCCGATTATGATGTAGTCGTAGGTCACAGCGCACAAATTAGCGAATTTTCGCTAATGGTAATAATTGTAAGACTCGCCAGTCGAATTCTTTTTTGCACAAGCAAGCAAGTGAACTCTCTTTTCGGGCCAGAACTCTCATTCTTATAGCGAGTTTACGCTCAGCGGAAAACAAAAAAGTTCGCCTGCCGAGTTCGGTCCATCCTTAGCCTTTACTAACCACCTGCACCGTCTCTTTAGCAAGTGTAGCCCGTTCTCTTGCCATCTGCACAGTATCGCCCAGTGCGGTGATGTGGCCCATTTTACGGAAGGGGCGGGTCTCCGCTTTGCCGTAGAGGTGAGGGTAGACTTCGGGGATGGCAAGTAGGTTAGCCCAGCCGTCGTAGACTGCCGGTCCCGTATGCCCTTCGGCACCGAGGAGGTTGACCATGGCGGCGGGGCGGAGAAGTTCGGTGGGCCCAAGTGGGAGGTCCATGATCGCGCGGAGGTGCTGCTCGTACTGGCTAGTCATGCAGGCTTCTATGGTGTGGTGGCCGCTGTTGTGGGGGCGTGGCGCCACTTCGTTGACGAGGATATCGCCGGCCGGAGTGAGGAAAAGCTCTACTGCCAGGAGGCCGACGATGCCCATCTTTTGGGCGACTTCCATCGCGATTTTTGCGGCGCGGGTATCCGTATCGGAGTCGATGGCTGCGGGGCAGATCAGGAATTCGACGAGATTGGCTGTTGGGTGGAACTCCATCTCTACGGTTGGGAAGACGGAGATGGCGCCAGAAGGGGTACGGGTGACGATCACGGCTAGCTCTTTAGCTATGTCAACGAGGGCTTCCACTATGCAGGGGCAGTCAAGCAACTTCGCGTTTACATCCTGCTCGTTTCGTATCACTGCGACGCCTTGTCCGTCGTAGCCGCCCGTCCGGGCTTTTTGGACAAAGGGGAGGGTGATTTCTCCGGAAGAAATAGCGCCCCGTACGCCTTCTGCGTTGGCGTAGAGGCTGAAGTCAGAGGTGGCGATGCCCTCGTCCGCGTAGAATTGTTTCTGGAGGCCCTTGTCTTTGATCAGGTCAATCTTGTCGGGTTGGGGGTAGACTTTTACTCCTTCGGCTACGAGCTGGTGGAGGGCTGTAGTATCGATGTGCTCTATCTCGATGGTTACAATGTCCATCTTGCGGCCGAACTCGAGTACATCTTCTTTACTGCTGAAGTCTCCGGAGTGGAAGACGGTTGCGTAGTTGGCCGCCGGGAAGTTGTGGTTGCGGTCGAGGATGTGGATTGGAAGGTGCCAGTCTGCGCCCGCCTGACAGAGCATTTTGCCTAGCTGGCCGCCGCCGAGGATGCCTATTTTTGGGGAGGAGTTGTTTGCCATGGGGGCGAAGATAGTTAGACGGCTTCGCCTTTTAGACGCGCTCCGTGCTTTTAGACGGCTTTGCCTTTTTTAGACGCGCTTCGCGCTTTTAGACGGCTTTGCCTTTTTTAGACGCGCTTCGCGCTTTTAGACGGCTTCGCCTTTTAGACGCGCTTCGCGCTTTTAGACGGCTTTGCCTTTTAGACGCGCTTCGCGCTTTTAGACGGCTTTGCCTTTTAGACGCGCTTCGCGCTTTTAGACGGCTTTGCCTTTTAGTATCTAGGAGAAATAGTATAGAATTTTAGGTTTAATTATTCTAATGGCTGAAGTGTTTCTCCTTCCATCTGAAGCGTATACCCGGCTGCTTCCACTAAAAAGCGGATGGTTTCCAACAGGCCGTTGCCTTCTAGGCGGGCTGCGGCGATTAGCTTGCTTTGCAGGGCTTCGTCGCGGAGGCGGCCTTTGGCTTCTTTATTGAGGGCACTGTAGTCTTCGGCGGTGAAGCTGTTGAACCAGCTTTCCTCGAGGTTGCGGTAGATTAGCTCGTGGTCGATGGCTAATATTTCTGGTTCGGGGAGGTTGCTGATGCGGACGGTGCGGGTGGCATCGTCTACGTCGATGTCGAGTTGTTCGAGGTTATAACCAACCAGGACTTTACCGCGAACTTCTACGGTGGCCGTTTTATCGAAACGTAGGCGTGCGGGCAGGGGTAGGTAGAGGGTTACGTTACGGGTTTTGGTGGAGTTGTAGAGCTCGCTGACGTCGCCTTCCACGGTAACGAGCTTGGTTACTTTTCGGATTTGCTCGAGAAGAACTGTTGCTTCCGTGCGGGTCTCGTTGGCAGTGGAGTTGGTGAAGCCCCAGAAAACGGCCAGGCCTAGGAGGAAGGCTAGTAAGGCGGTGGTTATTATCAGGATTAGTTTTGACATTGTGGTTTCGCTTTAACGCTAAACACTGGCACTGATCTTTGCTATTTTCTTGCGTAAATCAGACGGGTAAGCTCGTTTCACGTTCCACAAGACTTTAGGCAAGACCTCTTAGTAATTGCGAACAAGAATGTGGCGAGTGGTTTCTATTAACTCATTGGCTTTGTACGCTCAATAAACCACAAGATAGCATAGTTCCAAGCAAGCTATAGTCTGCGATAACTTCTTGGTCTACAACAAAGCGCAATTAGTCTAAAGTTAAGTTAAATCAAAAAAAAAGCCAGCAACGTTCCCGTACTTTATCATTTAAAACCTAGCCAATAGCCTCATGCGTAACCTCCTAGCCCTGATTTTTGCGTCCTTCCTCTGCACCTGCGTCAGCGCCCAAACTATAAGCGGCCGCATCACCGACGCGGAAACAGGAGAGCCATTACCCTTTGCCTCCATCTACGTGCCTTCCACCAAAAGTGGCGCCGCTAGTAATGGAGACGGCTACTTTCAGGTAAGTCTCGGCGGCGGCAACAAAGTCGTTTTCTCCTACCTCGGCTACGAAACCCAGGTAAAAACCATCAGCGGGGGAAATGCGGACGTACAACTCGTGAGCGCAACGCTGGACCTGGAAACAGTAGAGATCATCAGTGGCGGCGAAGACAAAAGCTACTCCGTAATCCGCCGCGCCATCGCCAAGGCGGACTACCACCGAAACCAGCTGGACGCCTATACCGCCGAAGTGTACATTAAAGGTACGGGCAAGGTGACCAAAATTCCTGGCCTAATAAAAATGCTGGCACCGAAGGAAGACAAAAAGGAAATTGAAGAAGTAACGAAACGCCCCTTTACCTCTGAAACGACCAGTAAGGTGGAGTACACCCGGCCCAACAACTACAAACAACAAGTGATCTCAAAGCTGGAAGTGGGGGACTCAGACTTCGACGCCAGCCAGTACTTTTTCACCTCCTTTTACGACCCGCTCGTAGCCGGAGAATTGGTAAGTCCGCTCAATCCCAAATCCTTCGGCTACTATAAATTTGAGCACGAGGGTGTGTTTGTGGATCAGGATGAGTTGATCAATAAAATCAAGGTAATTCCCCGCAGCCGTGGTGAGGATGTTTTTGAGGGGCATATCTACATCGTGAGCGGAGACTGGTCTATCCACAGCCTGGAGCTAACGACCTATAAACTTGGTTTCCAGATCGACATGGCCCAGCGTCAGGCCGAGGTGGAAGAGCACGTCTGGATGCCAGTAACCACTACTCTCGACGCCACCGGACAGTTCTTCGGTATTGGTTTCGAGTACCACTACCTGAGCACCGTAAGTGATTATGCGCTGAGCCTAAACCCTGATCTGGGCGGATATGTGGAGGTGATCGACGAAAAAAGCCAGCCTGAAGTTGCCCAGAAAACGAAGAAGGCGAAAAAGCTCTCCGAGCTCGAAGAGCGCCTAAACGAAGGCGGCGAAATCAAGCGCAAAGACCTGATGAAATTGATGCGCAACTACGAAAGGGAGGAGCGTGAAAAATCTCCGGAGCCCGAAGTTGTACGGAACTACTCTTTTGTGCAGGACAGTACGGTAGAGATCATCACCGATACGGCCTCGTGGGCAAAGATCCGCCCCGTTCCCCTCACCGATCAGGAAGTGCTGGGCTACGCCATTGCCGACAGCATCGAACGGAGAGACACTGTGAAAGCGGAGAGCAATATTGAAACCGATGAGGACGGTATTACCATCTCCATCGGCAATAATAAGAACGGTAAAAAGCGAAAGAACCCGCACCTGCGCACCAGCTTCTTTCCCGATCCGTTTTTCAACCCCGTAGAAGGCTATGCGCTGGGCGGCCGTTTCGGCTTTAAGAATACTAAAAAGAAATGGAATGTTGGTATCACCCCCCGCTACGGCCTCGGCTGGAAACGGCTAAGCTTGCAGGGTGATCTGCGACTGGGGAAGAGCGGAAAAAACCAGGAACCCCAGTATAAAATCAGCGGCGGTCGCTTTCTACGTCAATTTGACGACGGCCCCGCCATCGAGCCCTGGATCAGTACCTCGACGAACTTGTTTAACGGCGAAAACTTCATCCGCCTCTACGAACGCGTCTACGGTCAGTTTGATTACCGTAAAAATTACGGTGATACCTGGCGGGCGGAAGCGACGGTCGCTTACGAAGACCGCCGGGCCGTTCGGAACTCTTCCAACAACAACTGGTTCGGCCTCGGTGATGAGGAGCAGTACGCTGAAAACCTTCCTTTCAATAGCGAACGGGGAATAGTGGGCATCGTTGCTCCTGCCGCGATCATTAAACTCGGCGTCACCTGGCGCCCGGGGCTGGAATACCAGGTGAATGGTAAGCGCAAGGAGCTGATCGAAAATTCCGCCCCTACCATCACCGCCAGCATCCGTACTGGCCTGCCGGACATTGGTGAAAGCGCTTCTGACTTCACCGCTCTGGAAGCAAGTTACGAACGTCGCTTTTCCAACGGCCAGAAAGGAGATGTGGACCTGCTGATACGCGGTGGCGCTTTTCTAAACCGGGAGACCGTAGGCTTTCCCGACTATAAACACTTTGCCACGTCGGAACTCACGCTTACGTCTCTAGATCCCATTGGCTCTTATCGTCTGCTACCCTATTACCTGGAAAGTACGAACCGGGAATATCTGGAAGTGTACGGTCATTACCAGTTCCGGAAATTCTTGCTCACTCAGATTTGGAAGTTGCACCTAATGGGCCTCAAGGAGGACCTATTCGTGAATTACCTATACACGCCCACCTCGGAGAACTACACGGAGTTGGGCTATTCTATCGATAATATTTTCCGCTTCTTGCGGGTGGAATTCGTGACCAGCTTCCGGGACTTTAAGTACGATGACTTTGGGGTCCGGATTAGTGTGGCTAGTACGTTTGGACGACAGTAATGGAGAGTATTTAGTGATTAGCTTTAAGCATTTAAGCTGCCGGAAATAATAACGGTGGCTTAAATGCTAGTAATATGCGTTTTCCGCCGGATTCGAACGGGCAACTCTCGCCTTAACGAAGCGCCGCCTAAGACACTAATACTGCTCTTTAGGCAGATAATCCGAAACTGCTCTCTCTGAAAACTCCCAAAGCCGCCGCGCAAGATGCTCATTACGGGCAATGCTTGAGGGCTTCCGGAGACATTGTTTCTCATCAAAAAACCGACCGGAAACATCCTGTACTTCGGGGCTTTCGGCTAGGTAGACGGAAGTGTCAGCACCCTTATGCGGCGGTATAGCGAAGGGCTTGTACATCGACCAAACGGTTCTGGTGAGCGCCCCGGCTTTTTTATTGGCCAACCGGGTGCCCACTACGCCGGGGTGGAGGCAGTTGGTGGTTAATTCTTCTCCGAAGCGCCGGTCGAGCTCCATTGTGAAGAGCACGTTGGCGAGTTTGCTCTGGGCGTAGGACTTGGAGCCGTTGTAGTGTTTTTCGCCCTGTTCGCCGCGAAAACTGCCGAAATCCAGGCCTGCTTTATTGTGCTGGGTACTGCTCACGTTGATGACCCGGCTGCAGTGGCGGCAGCAACGAATGGCGGGCATCAGCGCCATGGTGAGTAGGAAGTGACCGAGGTAGTTGACGCCAAATTGGAGCTCGTAGCCGTCTTTGGTAAGTTCCAGGCTGTCGGTATAAACGCCGGCGTTGTTGATCAGGACGTCGAGTTTGGGGTGCTCGGCCAGGAACTCATCGGCTGCTGCGCGGATGGAGGAAAAATCTGACAGGTCCAGCGGCAAAGTATCAATGCGGTGGTTCCCTGTTTTTGCGGTGATCGCCTGGGCTGCTTGTTGGGCCTTCACCTCATCGCGGCAGGCGAGGACCAGATGAGCGCCGCGATAAGCCAGCCGTTCGGCCGTGGCGCGGCCGATGCCGTCGTTGGCTCCGGTGATGAGGATGGTTTTTTCTTCCATAGGCTTACGTGCGGAGGCTTTTCGGCCGCTGCTTGGTCGCTGCTTATGGGTAACACTTTGTGGGGGGGGTAGGGTTTAATGTTATATTTTTTGAGGCAAGGTCTTTATGATTTGGGCGCGGGCGCAGGTGCAAGGGAATGGATTGAGAAGTAGTGATCGCTGCGCAAATTTTGAGCTGCGTCGACGCTCTGATGTATTAGAAAACACGGCGGTGTATCAAATGTAAGGGTGACCATTCCCTGAAAATGGCAGTGGAGCAAAGTCGCTATCTTAGAAGTGACAAAACAACAAAAACATGCTCATTTGCCCCAGCTGCCCTAGCGGAAAAATAATCAAGAACGGTAAGACTTACTACGGAAAGCAGAATCATATGTGTAAAGACTGCAACCGCCAGTTCCTCGCCAAAAACGCACACCACATTACATAAAGCCGACGACAAGATGTAACCGCTTTACTATTGGAGCGTATCAGCTTGAGAGGAATCAGCCGTTCCATGGGTGTTAGTATGAGTTGGCTAATGCCGTTCGCCGAGCAGGTATGGGGAAAGACTCCGGCTGATCTTGGAGCCAGCTACAACTGGCCAAATAGATTGTCGGACAAACAACTGCAAAGCATTGAATTACAGATAGATGAGATGTGGTTATTTGTCGACTTTAAGAAGAATAAGAAGTGGATCTGGGTGGTTTACTGCCCTGCGACTAAACAGGTTATAGCTATGCATATTGGAAAACGAAGTAAGGCTGATTTGAAGACGATCTTAGATAATATTCCAGAGCGACTACGACAAAATTGTAAGTTTGCCACCGATCACTTTGAGAGCTACTATCAGCTGATACCTCGAGATCAGCATAGACCAGGTAAGGAGTTCACTTATTACATCGAGGGTTACTTTGCTGGCGTTCGAGCCAGGGTCAGTAGGCTTGTCCGAAAAGCCCTTAGTTTTTCTAAAGACCTCAATAACCATGTTGCCGCGATTCGGTATTTTTTGTGGCAGCGAAATCTAGATAGCTACCCTTACATTTGATACACCCCCGAAAACACCGTCTGTTGGGTTACGGGCTAGTCCACTAGATTATCTTCGGTAGTTCTGAGGCGTGATCGCTTTTTCACCTGCTGGACAGCCCGGGAGAGCGTGTAAGAACACTATCTATTTTAGCGGTTTTTCTTTTCCTTTGGAATTCAGATTACTACTAATAATCGTGTGCAAATTATTAGCTAAATATTCTTGCCCCTTTTTATTGAAGTGAATAAAATCTCCTAAGTACTCTTGTTTAGGCATCATGTCTATTTCACTGTAAAAAGGTATGTTGTTTTGAGAACAAAACTCTTTAATGAGCTCACCTCCTTTATCCATAGTACTTTTTACTATCTCATGCTTCTTAAGGTGATGGTAAACTAAAAGGGGGATTTCACGCGCTTGGCAAATATTGTGTATTTTTGCAAATCCAAGATTAAATTGTTTAGCAGTAGAATTGATTTGATGCTGATTTTCTTGGCTTTTCGAAATAGTCCTTTTGGCTTTTCTTATTATTCTGCCAAAGATGTCTTGTAGGACGAAATAAGATTTTTTATCTGGATATCTGTAGTCTACTCCAACAATTGGCTCATGAGTCATATTGTCGAAAGCATCATCGCTGCTAAATACTAAAACTATTAGCTCCGCGTCAAATACATCGTTTTCTGCAAGAAAAGCTGCAGCATTGTCTGGCCCCCAAGAATTTGCTGAAATATTTAAAACTTGTAAATCATCAGTTTTTTTGTTAAAAATATGTTGTAACAAATCACTTGATACGTCATTATTGTCAGATTTGCTGCCGCCGTATAGAACAGAATCTCCCATTAATAGGATTTTCCTTTTTTGCTCTGAAACTTCACTACTTCTCATTCCGTATGAATTTGTGTGGAACACATTACCAGAATAAAATTTGATTCGTTGATTAGGATCTAATGCGTATTCATATTTATCACTGTGAGAGTATGTTGGATAGATGTTAAGTTTATAATATCTTCCAATAGCTTCTATAATTAGTAGTCCTAAAAAGCCTATTATCAGGATTCCTTTAAGTATTTTTCTCATTTTTAAGATGCAACGAATCATCAGCCATTAGTAGGCCGTTAGGTTCAGGTTTATTAATCAATCTCAAGCTCCTTAGCTAGATTTAGCCATTTCGTCGGCCGTATAGTTTAAAGAAACTCTGATGTTAGACACCTTCAAGGTATCTAACATCTTTGGCGGTGTATCAAATGTAATGGTGAGTAGGT
>Ga0136553_1000301_pt1 | contig 17464 bp, 8 predicted proteins | sample AntRauTorckE5430_FD_101384 | JGI IMG/M metagenome (GOLD analysis project Ga0136553, IMG submission 101384) | Saline lake microbial communities from Rauer Islands, Antarctica - Metagenome Torckler E5 #430 | ecosystem: Environmental > Aquatic > Non-marine Saline and Alkaline > Saline | place... | reverse complement strand
TAATATATTGTTAGTTCAGTAGCGTTGTTGGTTTGATGAATTTTAACTTTCTCAAAATCATTTTGTTAGAGTTTGTTAGCACCTTTTATACGTTCGCGTAAAAAGTGCTAACAAAATTAATGTAGGTCGACCTACATTTAGCTCAGGGGTAGAAAGGTTGTGATTTTAGTTTGTGTTCGCATCATCATCGCTGCTAAATACGATGATAAAAAATGATAACTGATAACAACATCAACGCAGGAAAGTTCTAAAAACTGTAAAGTAACGGCTTTAATTTAATACATTACTGTTCGAACGCAAGAGGAAATGAATATCTTAAATATGCTGCAAGAAAAGCACTGCAGCGTATCACATCGAGACATTCGACAGTACTTCAACATGGAGATATTAAGAGCAAAACGCATTCATCTCATCGAGCGAGTCAAAGTTCCGAACGACGTAAAATCCTCTCTTTCCATCATCATAAGTTGTCAACTGAAAAAGCTTTAGCTCTTTAAGCTTTCGGCATTCGTGTCTTAAAGCCGACAATTGGGATTCCTCTACATAGCAACCGCCCTTGACGGTGATCGATAAATCATGAATAGAGTACGGCAAATTTGCAACAAATGCTGGTAACAATTCACCAGTATTGCCTTGCCATCGAAGAGTCAATGAAAGCTTCTTCAGGTTTACTGACAGAGATGTCGCTAGATCAAGCAATGCACCTAGACTCTCGTCATTGTCGTCTAAACTGGTATTCATTTCGAATTCCATCAGTCCACTACCTGAAATTGCCGATGAGATTGCATTTAAATGGTCATTGAATCGAGGGTGATACGATCCATTCGGGTTTTTGTATCCAGAAATATCAAACGCAAGACGCTCGAGATTTGATGGTATGGCTTCAGCCAAGGTACAGATACTTTCATTGCTAATGTTTTGTCCTTTCCCAATATCAAGCTCTAGCCTCTTCAGAGTCGTAGGAAACTTGATACCTTTTATACAAGCATCCGTCAAACTACTACAATTATTGACATTCAATTGAAACTCTTCAGTTCTCGAACTGAGAGTGTCGACAAGAGCAATCACATCCTCATCAGAAACGTTGTCCAAAGATTGCAATTGATCGTACTTGAGACATTTAAGGTTGCCGCTTTTGATAATTTCAATAAGATTCATTCCAAAGTAATCTTGGATACTTTGACCATCGGTAGTCACTGCCTTTACAACGGCCCTTCTCGCCATCGCACCCCGCAATGTAGAGTTGATTGAGTTCAACAGTTTAGTGCTTTCTTCTGAGGTAGAACTCAGAATGGACCTATCGTCTAGACAATCCTCGCGGCCACATAGTGTATTCAAAATGCGTACTTTATCAGCATTGTGGGAAGTCTCTCCATTTCTTAAATCAACTGCAAGAAATTTTTCCATAAGTGTCTTGGTTGGAAAATGTTGCTCTCTTGCTCTATGCTGATATTTCGTTTCGTGAGGGAAATCGCATTCAGCATCAATTTGTAATGTGCCTTCATGGTAAATTGAAATGTCCACTGTTTTGCTCAAGTTCATAGCCTGGAAAAGTTCATAAAGAACCCATACTCGATTCGCTACAGTAATTTCGGGATCTGAAACAAGCAACAATCCCTTTGCCTTTTCAATTACCTTGTTGAACGAACTCTTTGCTAGATTAAACCCAGCCCCAAATTCGTTCTCGCGAAGAGCAAATGAGGAGATCCAGTAAGTAGCTTCAGTACATGATAAATTGTTCATCACTGCGTGTTGTTCGCAGCACTGAATCAGATCTAGCACACTCTGCCCCCAACTATGGCTGACATAATAATATGAGGGAGAGCATTCAATTCCAGATGCTAGAATCTCTTTCATCGAACATCTGGACTTCTTCGTTATTGCTCTGATCATATTTGCATAGAGATCATGCATGTTCACATGATCAGGTGTTAGGATTGTCTTTCCTTCTCTACTGGATTTCCATTTTTTCTTATGGCATTCAGAAACAATGACTGCTCGTATAACTTGTAGCTCCTTTAGTGTCATTGCTCGTTTCACATCATTTTCAATGACTGTTTCAATTTTCCTCTTCACATAAGAATTCACAAGTTTGAATGTTTTCACTGGATCACTACCAAAAAAGTAGTCACATGCTCTAGTACGGCATCCTTGCTGGTAAAAAGCAAACACATCCTTTCCATCACCAGACAAGAAAGACTGAAATCCTCGAGCTGGTGGATTCGCATTGAGATGCTCAATAAGTTGACTAACATGTAAATCGTTCTTTTTAGACGCTAGAATAGACGGTAGGCGAAATCTTGTTTCGCCCACAGGCTTTGGTTCACCACCTAGTTGAATGCATGAGTTCTTGGCATACTTGAGATTCTCTGACTGTTCCGTTAGTACCATTCCGTCTGTGAAATAAATCTCTTTCGGTGTCGAAGGGCCATAGATACATTGAATAGACACAAATGCTACATGGACGTCTCTCCCAAAATCAAAGAGTACAGAATGCTCATTTCCCGATGCGGTCCACCCGTCATTTGAAGGTATGACAGGCATGCGTTTATCATTGTCAACTGTTTGACCATTTACAGCAACATTCTTGTATGACGTAATTTGGTCTCCATCATCTTTGTAGAATCTTATAGAATGAATTCCGAGGTAGAATGTTCCGTGCAGTCCTTTGAACGTCATGAGAATGTGTTGAGACGGCTCCAGTACATCATCAATTCGAATTTCACCATTAAAGGCAGGAGGAAGATGAACCATTTTGGTGTGCGATTCTCCCATTCGACTAGTGCTGTACTTTGTAGCCACATTGTCGACGATGCCAAAGATGTTCTTACTCCTCTTCACCATGAACATGCTAAAATTAGGTAGCTAACAGCTTTCAGTATTGGTTAGAACGCAGGTGTCATCAGTATGTTTAATTAATGTAGATATGTAATAGATGTTTGGGTGTTTTCGAGTTTATAGAGTTCACAGATGGTTCGTGTTAAGTGTTTGTAGTCTGAACTAAGAACAATTATAGCTTAATAAAATCATTGGGTCGGGCAAAGGATCTTTTTGGAAAATAGGTTCAAACAGCGCCTTCTTCTCTTGTTGACACTTTTGTTTTGTGTGTATCATCTATTCGGCGTACAATATGTACTACTACTACTGTTTCGTCTGTGTATAATAAAATGCTGCAAATTCAATTTCCTCCTTGATGTCACTCACGCAAATCTATATTCGTATTTGTGTATTCAAGACCCTCCTAGCCTAGAGTAGTAGCAACATTTTCATTGTGATAATTCTAGTTTAGTGATTACAATGCGCAATCAAAGTCACGAATGAATAATGATTCCTTGTCTTCGATTTTAAAGATCTTACTCGATAAAATGTCATCACACAGTGCCATGAAATCCCCATGTGCTGAGAAATTCATTATCGGTCATCAGCACGAAATTCGCACGTGAAAATTGAACTCATCTCGCGTTCTGAATGAGAGAAGCTTCGAGGGAGGGATCGTCCATCGTCCCATATCTTTTGAAGCGAGAAAATTCGAGTTGTGAAAGTTCACCGATCGTATGGTCTCAAACATCATATCTAACGCGTGAGGAATCATCTCTCTGCTCGCCACAATATATGATAAATATAACTGCTCACCGCGCGTTCAATTTTGAGAACAACAGTTCTTTCATTTTTAAGATCATCATTTCAGCAAATTGTTCATCATCGTTATGCTTCATGGAATATTGAGTCAATGCCTTTTATTAAATCCCTCGCAAATCAGTCCACTTTCTGCGCGTCGTAGGTTCATGTGTCTTCAAAGTTCAAAGGGGACCCTTCCTTCCTGCTCGGTTTGAAGAGTTCGCTTATATCTTTGCTAAGCGTTTTTTTTTATATTAGTTTGTCAGAATTACTCTCTATCCTGCTTATCGCCAACAAGCGTTTCCTTTCCATATGTCTTTGCCCCGTCATGTGCTGTCTCATATATTTTGATCCAGCGACTGGCTTGCCATTACATACAATGCATCTAACTTTACCACTGTGCCATTCCCAATCTGTTCTATCAAGTTCTTGATATTGTGCCAGAAACCGTTGGAACACCTCCTCCCCTTCATACTTGTCTAATTTGATGCGCTTATGCTTCGCCCGTTCGCCCTTGTCCTCTGGAATCTTTGACTTCCTGTTACTTCTTGACATGTCGTCGAAAATTTCACAAATATCTTTGCTGCTATCAGCAGTTCCAACCATCATTGAATGTGTTGTTTCGTCCGCGCCTGTATCTGTGCTGATCATGGTACTGCGTATCGCCAATAAGCGTTTCCTTTCCATATGTCTTTGCCCCGTCATGTGATCTCTCATATATTTTGATCCAGCGACTGGCTTGCCATTACATACAATGCATCTAACTTTACCACTGTGCCATTCCCAATCAGTTCTATCAAGTTCATGATGTTGTGCCAGAAACCTTTGGAACACCTCCTCCCCTTCATACTTGTCTAATTTGATACGCTTATACTTCGCCCGTTCGCCCTTGTCCTCTGGAATCTTTGACTTCCTGTTACTTCTTGACATGTCGTCGAAAATTTCACAAATATCTTTGCTGCTATCAGCGGTTCCAACCATCATTGAATGTGTTTTTTCGTCCGCGCCTGTATCTGTGCTGATCATGGTATTCTGATCGGCCACCTCTTTCTCTGCCTTATCATAAGATGCCAATAACTGATTTGCAACAATCAAGACAGCACACCATTGAGAAAATTTTAGAGGATCGGTCCGTTTCCAATGATCCTTCGCTTTCTGTGCATTTTTGCGAGCACTTTGAATCTTTTCAAGATCTTGTCCGGACTGCGTCATGATCATTTGGCGCTCGTCCAACTTTTCCTGTAGATCACCTGCTTTTTTACCAAGCTCAATGACCACTGCAACATCTTCTCCCGACTCAATTTCCTCTAAAATGTCATCAATTTCCTTTCGAATCCTCCTCGCAATATTGTGGTCTTCTTCCGTGGTCGGCTTGAGGGGGGCTTTTGATCTAGAAGCTAGGAGATCCGTGACGAACTTGAACTCGGGATCACTTATTTTGTAGTCAGCCACTATTCTCATTTGTTGAATTTTATGATGTCTATGCTTTGATGGTAGATTATCAGAATTTCTTCTGACCTTGTTAATGGCTGCTGGTGCTTTTCTGCTGTTCGACATGTTAGAATTGTAGATTAACCGTTGTGTTGATTGGTGATGATGTGAAGAAACATTTACATCACAGCTAGCAAACGTCGAGATTATAAGGGGGAAGGGGGGGGCTGGCTCTCTGCTACGAACCTACTATCCAGCTAGCGACTACTCTAGATTAGAATGATTTTAGCTGTGGTTGTTGGTGATCTTTGGTAGTCTTTGTTGGTGGTGGTGAGAATAGTGATATTTGTGTCGTGTTAAAAACTACTAAAATAGCTGTAAGTGCACGTACTTCCAGCAGCTTAAAAGTGGCTTACTTTCTAAAAGATCTGGCTTTCAGAGAATAAACTTCTCGCTCGCTTCATGATGATGATGATGATTCTTCATGATCTTCTTCTTCGATGCATCCACTTGTGATGATTCATTGGATTGATCACTGTAAATCGTCATGGCGTTGATATCTAGACTTGCAAGCTTCCTTGCCTTTGCTGCCGTATCCTGCAGTGCATTCACCGTGCCAGGATCCAAGGCGAGCCTAAGGACCACACATGTCTTTGCACAGGAGCCGCATGATATTTCCTCTTCTGAGAAACATGATGATGCTTCTCAAGGAAGAAGAGACTTCCTCACTATTGCTGCAGGAGCTAGTACACTGCCTTTCTTCCTCCTTCAACCTGTTCTTGCACGAGAGGATGGTACTTCGACACCAGCTGGATCCATATGTGTGATTGGTGCGAACGGAAAGACAGGATCAGAGTGCGTTGGCGCTTGCCTAGCGAGGGGTATCAATGTCGTTGCCACGAGCAGGGGAGGTGAATACACAGGAGTATACAATACTGAAGAAAATAAAGATAAGGGGATTCAAAGTAAAGTCTGTGATGTAACCATTCCCTCCACCGTCTTATCGGCGATCAAAGGAAGTCGCGCCGTCATTTTTGCAGCGAGTTCATCCAAAGCTGGTGGAACTCCAGCAGCTGTAGATAACTTGGGATTGGTCAATGTTGCTAAAGCTTGTATTGAGTACCAGATTCCTCATCTGGTTGTTGTTTCTTCAGGTGCAGTGACAAAACCAGATAGCCCTGTCTTTAAATTTCTGAATATATTTGGAAAGATCATGGAGGAGAAGATCAAAGGAGAGGACACGCTTCGTGACATGTTCAAGAATGTCAATGGATCGACGTATACTGTAATTCGTCCAGGTGGATTAACAGAGGAACCAGGTAAGGGAGTTGGGGCTCTGGAACTCAATCAAGGAGATTCCAAAAGTGGCAGGATTTCTAGAAGTGATGTTGCTTCTCTCTGTATCGAGGCAACGAATTATCCAAAAGATGCAGGAGGCACAACCTTTGAATGCTACGACACTGCTACAGGAAAGCCATTGCAAACTGTTGGGATTAGTAATATTTTGAAGCAAAAGAATTCAGGAAGTAATGTTGTCTTTGTAAGTGGAAAAGAACGTATTGGCGCGACATGGGCAGACATTTTCACTGGGTTAGAAAAGGACTCTTAAATTTTTGATAAACTATTGATAATCATGAATTCTTGATTCCAAGCTGGTAGCAAGCGCATACTGCCTGATAGCATATTATTCAGCTTCAAGTTGATGGGGTGGTGAACTGCATGCTACATGAACACGAACGTGTCTTCTGAGATCAAAGAGTGAAAAGAAGACAATGCTGACGTCGTGCTCTCTCTTTCTCTTCTTTTATCTTTCCTACTTTTAAAAATGAACCACTGACTTTTCGAAAGCCAATTAATTACTGGAGGGCTCACATTTTGTAACTCATAATTAGTACTTGGTTGTTGTACCTACTCGTCCGCTCGCCAGTCATCAAAGATGAAAGAATGGAAGCTATCTATTGCCTTTGTGATCGCTTCCTATGCCACCAATACCCTGGCGTTCGCACCAATTCATTCATTTTCGTCAAATAAAAGACCAAATGAATTAGTTTCAACAACTCGAATCTCCCTGTTTGATGAAATCAAGGCTGACATTAAAAGCCTGCCCATCTACAGTATCTTGGATGAAATTAGGGATTCAATTAGAAACAAACCAAATCTTCTCCTCGAAGCCAGTCCTGGAGCAGGGAAAACAACAATTATGCCTTTGGTGCTATCATCGTTAGAATCTTCCTCGAAGGCCTACTCAAATGTAATTGTGTTGGAACCTCGAAGAGTAGCCACACGTTCAGCTGCTCAGCGAATGGCAAACTTGTTAAATCAGTCTCTGGGGCAGGGAATCGGCTATGTGATGAGAGGCGAAAGTAGAATATCATCGAAAACAAGAGTCACAGTAATGACCGATGGAGTCCTATTGAATAAATTGAGAGAAGACCCAGAATTGAGTGGTATAGATGTTGTGATTTTGGACGAATTTCACGAAAGGGGTATTGGGAGTGACACAGCACTAGCATTGTGTCGGGAAGTTCAATTAAATTTCAGACCAGATTTAAAAATAGTTGTCATGAGCGCAACTCTTCTTGGAGATGACGATGATACGCAAGAAAGTACTGGATCAAAACTTCTTCGGACCCTTGGAGGCAAAGAAAGTTGCTCGTTACTTCGTTCCGATGGCCGTCAATATCCTATCACTGTTAAGCATGCAACCAGATCAAGTCCACTACATGGTTTACTCCTTACTGACAACAAATTGCTGATAAGGACCATGGCTGACGCAATCGAAGAAGGTTTACTAAGGGCACCGTCAAAAGGAGACGTCCTTGCGTTTTTACCTGGAGCTAAAGAGATAAGAAGAGTTGTGCAAGAGCTTCGTTCGAGAAGATTGGGTCAAGATATAGATATTTATCCGCTTTATGGTGCACTACCAAAAGACGAGCAAGACAGGGCTATTAAAAAGAAGGAGTATAGTGCTCGCCGTATTATTGTATCTTCCCCCATCGCAGAAGCCTCATTAACGATTGAAGGAGTCACCTGCGTAGTGGATTCAGGATTTCGGCGCGAGCCTCGGTATAGTGTGAGCACTGGTCTTCCTCGCCTTGTTACTGTCGCGTGTTCTCAAGATTCTGCGATTCAAAGGACGGGAAGAGCAGGTCGAATTGAAGATGGATTTTGTATTCGTCTATTTTCAGAGGGAGAATTTACCCGAATGCCAAAGCATAGTATGCCAGAGATTTCATCCACTGATCTTGTTCCCACGGCATTATTACTAACGGAATGGGGATGCAGCTCTATTGAAGAGATGATATCAGATGTGCCTTTTGTTGATTCTCCACCAAGAGATAGTCTCATGAAAGCTCATACGATGTTAATTGACCTTGAAGCACTGGAAGAATACAAAGTACCTCATTCAAGCCTAATCAGACTACGAGTCACTACCCATGGTAAACGTCTATCACGACTAAATACACATCCAAGGTTTGCATCGTCGATTGCTAGATCAGCTGAATTAGGTTCTACACATCTCGCAGCAGCAGTGATAGTTGCTGCAATTATCGACGAGGAATTAGGCCGCAATTATCAGGAACCAAACCTTCGCGACGCAGTTAGGAGCATCATTGGCAGTGGTGTATCATCGTTCGAAGGGAAGAAAGTGCTGCAGTATGCATCAAGGAGAAGCTCTAACTTCAAAGATGTTGTGGAGGCCGCTATGACCGGAGAAATCAGCATCGATCAGGTCACAGAAGCTCTCGGCGAAGCACTGTTACCAGGGTTCAAAGATCTTATTGCACAGAGAAAAGGTGATGCTTCATATGGTGGATCCACCTATATGTTAAGCCTGGGACAGTCGGCTCGATTGGACAACAAGCGTGGTGAAGGGGACTATATAATTGTGATTGATACTTCTACTGGGGATGATGACAAGACACGCATCAGATCCTATGTAAACATTGATCTGCAATCTCTCTTAAACGTCGCTGTAGAAAAACATGAAGTATATACTGTTGCGAGTAAAGGATACGAAGTTAGAGCTAGAAAGGTTGTGATGGTTGGCTCTTTGAAACTTTCCTCGTTACCGCTTCCGTCACCTCCTCCCGAAAAGGTAACTGATGCTCTGCTGGCAGCAATACATTCTTTAGGTGGGGTGAATGCTGCGCTAATGCAAAATCAATCAAAGAAGAATCTGGAAGCAATTACTGAATTCAGACAACGGCTGTCTTTGGCACGTAAATTATCCAATGATGAGGAATGGCCGCAATGCTTCGCCTCGCTTGATGCGATAGACAACAACGCTGAAGATGAAAAGGACGAAGAAACATTAAAGCTCTTGGTTGAGCCGTGGCTCTCGACCGCAGGTTCAATAAAAGGAATCGATTTTTTGCAAATTTTGCGAGCTTCCCTGTCATCTGAACAAGAAGTGCGACTGAAACAATATTTTCCTACCAAATTGGTAGCCCCAGATGGTACAAAGATTCCTTTGCACTACCAAGATGGAAAAGCACCAATAGCATCTGCAAAGCTTCAGCAATTTTTTGGAGCAACGGAATCTCCTTGCGTTGGATATCCGCATAACTCGATTCCTGTGGCTCTTTCGCTCCTGTCTCCGGGAGGGAAACCCCTCGCGGAAACTATAGATCTTCCTTTCTTTTGGAAGGAATCATATCCAGACGTACGCACAGAAATGCGAGGCAAATATCCAAGACATCCTTGGCCCGAAGATCCTATGAAGGCTGAACCGACACGTCTGTTAAAGTGGCAGCAAGAACTTCTAGCATCTAGCCAGGACGAAACAAAGAAAGACAAGCGAAAAGAACGGAGTAAAGGCAGGAAAATAAAGAAACGGAAGTAAACAATCACAATGATAGACTTTTTTCTAGTTCTTTTTAATTTAAAAACTTTATTCAGCGAGTAGTGAGCTGATCTTGTGAAGTAAGTGCGTATGCATATTTTCAAAAAATGCATACTTTTTGTGAGTTCACCGATAATGCTATCACGCCTGCTTTCCCATCCGTCCTTCTTCGAGTGTTTAGATGCGGAATTCTGTCCCTGCTACAGATCCGAATTTGGTATGTGCGTACCTCCTTTCAACTGCATCGACGTGATTTCCTCTGCTCTCCATCTTACTCAAAATCGCACGAGCGACAGGGATGACATCGTCCTCGACGTAAGAAGTATATTTCAACAATGTTGGGCTCCAGGGGTGCCTCTGTTCTTTCGCCCTTGCGATCAAAACTGCTGCTGCTGCAAGCTGGCTTGGCAAGTATTCAAGCAATGAGTAGTGTTGAAGCGTGCTGTCAAGAACATAAACAGCATACTGAACAATCCTTCTACTTGCGTGACCAGCCTTCAAATACCTGATAAGAAACACATGAGCAGACGGAACAGTCATGTTGTATTTGAGAGTCCTGAGAACAGAGACTTCCATTTTGAGGATCTCTTTCTCGTTGTAAGCACCATCACAGATGTGAACAAGATCAGCAAGGGTGGGTGGGTAGATTTCCTCATACTTTGACGCGAGCAGGAGAACTGTAACTCCAACAAGCTGCAATTGGTCACGAGCAATTTTTTGCTTCTCAAGGAAGCGGTCAATTACGTTGACGCAAAGGTAGAGGGTTTCTGGAACCATTTTGAATTTGTAGTGCACATCAATCAACCAATCAACTAGAATCTCTCTCATACGGCTATTGACCGAGGTGTGCCTATCCATATAGGTAGGACTTGGTGTAGTGACTCTTTCCCTCAAACGATGATACTCATACATATCATTGACGTAGGAGGTAACATTCAAAACATCGTCAGCATCGCGGGCGTCGATATCATCAGTTTTTCCAGTATGCTGGTAACTCTGGAGACTCGCTTCAATTGCATTGCTGGTGGAGCGAATGACTGCATCAGCAACCGGCCTTTCAGCAAGAACAACCTCAGCTCTAGACTGGATAGTAACATTAGATCTAGAACGAACATCCGCTGATGCAGAAGCAGTCCTTTTCTCAGTATCTTTATGTTTGTTGTGCTGTTGTTGTTGTTGTGACACTCTATTGGTGACATCCTGTAGAAATAGATTTGAATTAAAGTAAGAAAGGGTTACAACTTCAAGCATTTAAATAAATGAATTGGCTGTTGAATCCATATCACTTCTATAGTGAACTCAAGAGTTCGAGCTCCATCGATGCTTCAATCAAATCGAGAAAGATCTGAAAAAATATCGATTAGGCTGCGTAGTGTACTTACTCCGAAGGCACGGCGAAGTTGAGTATCCTGGTTGGCGTTTTGCGTATTCATTTTGATGCTGTACTTCTGATAATGTTATTTGAGTAAGGTATTCAGTTCTTCACAAGTATGTAAGTGAAAAGGTATGATCTGCAGTGTAATTCTTGTTATGTGAGGGTGTGTGAGGTGGACAAAACAAACTATTAAAAATGGCGATTTGGGAGAATCAGTTTTGGCGATTTTCCGCGAAATATATATAGAATAGCCCCCTCAAGCTAATTATGTCAAAATGATATAGAAGAGGAATTCATCAATTTTAGATCTGAAATACTGCATCATCCCTCAGCTCCGCGCATAAAAATATAAAATATGTGGACATTGAACTTATAGCAATAAGCAATAAGCAACAGGAGATAAGAAGGTGCAAAAGTCACTGCGCCACAGATGGATGAAACTGTTATTGCAAAAATCAAGTGACGCTATTATTAATGAAAGATGCATTTAAATTGATGCAAAAGTGAGAGCGATGGATCATGTTCAACTAGCTTAGGAAGTGCATGCTTATTTATGTTAAGACAGGTTTGCTCTTCCATCCAAAATGTGTGTTGAATGAATTGCCAATAATAATCTAAATTAATGAAAGTTTCACAAGATTCAATTACAAATAATATCTAATATCTAACCCAATTCGCCATCAATGCTATTCAAAATCACCAGATGACTCAATTCCTTGTGAGGAGGTTGAGAAGAGAGTGAACCAACTGCTCGTGTAGCTGCAGTGATCAGTGAAGAAGGAGATAATAGCGTTACCATCAAAAATAGTGAGTGTGTATGATGAAAAATAACGGTTTTTGTGACAATGTTTACGGATAATTCAAAGATCTTTGCTCACCTTTTTCACAGACCACAGACCAACACCGCCAGCACATTCTGAATTCGTACATTTAATGGATCTCTGTACTTTGCGTATTATTTCTTGCCGTTATCCATACTTACTAGATGCACTAGACTATTATTTCTTTCTTGCAACTACACAGACAGCTTTCATAGTACAGAGATATTTATGAGAGCCGAAGCTGCTGAATTTGTTCCAAAATGGAAACCACCTTTCGCTTCTACTCAGGGTCAAAAACATTCCACTCTTAATACTCCTCGTCAAGAAGATGCGTATTTCGCAGATAACAAGAGAATTATGAAGCATAATCGCCACAATAAAACCAAGCACAAGGGTGCAAAGATAAAGAATGAAATACCAGATGGAGAAAATAGAACTAATAGGCGGAAAGTAAGGCGAGGAAGGCACAAGATGCAACCTGAAAAGAATCAAATTACCACACGTACTGCTGAGTCCAATGATAGAAGGCATAACTTTTCTAGAAAGAACGTAATATCTTCCAAGGAACAGCGAAATGCGTTACTCATAGAAAATGCGAACAATTTACCCAGGAACAAAACGAATTCGAGGCGAAGGCGAAGGAAGAATGTGTCTCTTGAGAATAGGTCCATTCAAAGTGAAGTAATCTTGCTACCGGAGTTGGATGAGAAGTCTGTGATTATCGACGCAAAATCATTCCCCTCGCTATCGCAATCAAAATTTACAGAAGACAGATCGCCTGATGCGCAAAGTCGATGGTCGCTGGTAGCAAATGAGGGTCATACCAAATCTGTACAAAGAAATATTGAACATATTCGGGATTATGAGCGTGTACAAAAAGAGATTGATACTTACACCCGAATGGAAAATCTTGGTGGCGAATCAAGTCAGATGAACAACCTCGAACATAGTTCTGGACCTAATCAAATGCAAAATGATGATTTGGAAGACAATACCACCACGTTAACCAGCAACACAGGCAAAACTGCGTCAGTCACTGGCAAACTTCTAAATGTTCATAAATTGAGAGAAAAATGGTCTTTGGCAATAGAACATTGGAGCAATACCAAAAGGAAAGAGGAAGAAGAGCGCAAGGAAATGGAACAAATAAAGCCACCAAGTATTGAGAGTGACTGTAGTTGTACTTCTTCTCAGCAAAGCTCGGAAGACGAGGAGATTTTATCAAATGATACAAACATTGAACATACCCAATCTGCGGTTTCTGTGTCAGAAAGTTGCGAATCAAGTGCACTTTACCTCGAAATGAAATACCCGCTGCATATTGCTGTATCTAATAATGACAAAGATGCTATCAAAGTCTTGATCACTTTATCCCCAGAGAGAACACTCCGAGATGAAAGGGTGTTACTAACAGAATTACAAAGCGTCGTAGACTTTCCTCTTCAAACGCCCCAAAATCTGCTGAATACGAGGCTTTCTCTATTGCATCTAGCAGTTGTGCTAGACAAGTCACATCTGCTTCAACTCTTACTTTCAAGTGCAAGATCATCAAACCTGAATATGGTAACATCTACATTTGTTGTTGATGACCTTGACGATAAAAAACGGACGCCTCTCATGCTTGCGTGTGAACTTGGTTTCAACGATTGTATAAGGGGCATTCTACGTTTTGGACCAAAAGTAACCTTAAGACAGCAGGGCTCTGGAGACTGTGCCTTGCACGTGGCATGTCGTTTTGGGGGGGCATCAACGGTCCTTGCTGTTTTAGTTTCTCTCCGTGGTAAGGATGATAAGCTCAATGCATCCAAAGACAAAAATAGTACGCGGCAACGTTTAATTTGTTGTCGCAACCGCAAGAATGAAACACCACTACATATTGCATGCAAACGAGGAAAATTCGACATTCTAGAAGCTCTATTGTCAAGTTGCAGCTCTGCGACTGCAGATAAAGCCTTGGTTGCAGAAGACGATGATGGGCATACACCTCTTCTGTCTGCAATTGTGAGCGGTGCTGTAGATATAGTCATGCATCTTTTGACTTGGCGTGGGAATCACCGAGAAAATGTGTCACTTGCAAAAGGCTGCCCCTTAATATTGGCAGTAGGGACAAAATCAATGGAAATGTGTCAATTACTTATTGAGTGCCGATCCCTATCAACATTTGAATCATATGACTACACTGGTGCTCTCTTGAAAGCTATTTGGTGTTTTGAGGAAAACGAACCCGAGGCGCATACTTTCATCCAAATACTTATCGAAGAAGGGGCAGATCCTCACAAAAAAGTTAATTTTTCGCATTGTCTCATTCATGATGAAGAAGGTGACTGTATTTTAGGTAAAAGCCCCTTGACTTTAGCAGCAATGCAAGGCCGAGTACATTTTGTCACAGACATGCTTGATACATATAGTACGACAAGATGGAGGCAGATCAATGCAATGCATAATGATCCTTTCCTGAGGTCACAGTCTTCTGAGTACTTTTTATCAATAGAAGCAAAGGAAAGAGAAAAGATGAGAAATTCTTGTGAGGACACCTTAATCAAACTGCTAATCGCCTCATGTGACGATAGTGAATTATCTACTTGGCGGCTAGGATGTTGCCTTGTCCTATTTAGAAGAAATGCGCTGATTGACGATAATGCATTTCTTAGATTATTTCAAGGAATGAGAGTGGGTCATCCTGTGCGGATTCTAAGTTCAGCGCAGGTCTTGGCTCCAAATATGGCAGTGTTTGAAGGGCAGTATAGATGCACTTCAAGAACGTCACAGAGTGAACATTCACACTATAGTCGTCCTGTTCTCAAAGATTGGAGCGAATCGTTATTGACCCTAAAATGGATGACACGGTGTATATCTAAGGATATTGTCAGTTGCTCTTGGATCAAGAAAACTTTGAAAGCCACAAGAGGCGACGAGGAAGAGAACAACTGCCGCTCAAAAGATGAGGACAGTGAATTGTGCACTTTCGTTGTGGAAGGGATTCGCTTAGAAGTGCATAAAACTATCTTGACCCAAAAAAGTACGAAGCTTGAAGCTGCTGTAAGATTTGAAGAAATGAAACGAAATGTTAAAATGGGTAGTGGCTGTGCTCCAGAAATATTGCTCGATATTCCTTTCAGGCAATTTTATTTTCTCGTTCAGCACTGCTATCATGGCTCAATTTGTTGTGGCCTATCACCAGACCTGACAGAGTGCTGCCAGGAACTTTTAGACTTATATCTTCTGTCCATGGAGTATTTATGTCCATCACTTGCACTTGAATGTGAAATGCGATTGCTTTCGTCCAACCCCTACAAATGTTTTTGCTGGAACTGCTGTGATAGGGCTGAAGCAATATCCGAGCCGTCAAGAAGAAATGATTTAACGTGCCACTACAAAGTGAAGGTATGTTAGTTGACTAATCAGCCCTCTTATTATCTATATCAATGTTGTGCACTAACAAAATTACTCTATGTTTTCAGGGACCTTCAAAACTTTTGTCACCAAACAATTACTTGGGCATCATCTCATACATAGATATTGATAGCAGTGAATGTGACTATGTAGTGAAAAGGAAAGGTCTGCATGGTTTTGAAGATGCCACTCTCGATCCGTTATGCGCATTGCGATCTATTGTTTGGAAGTCAGTGTTAACAAACTTTCAACAGGTACTTAAGACAGATTCCTATGTAGAACTCTGTCATACAACTCTAGATTCGGGCAAAGAAGGACGAGATGAAGAATGTTCAATCTTTGAAGCATTTGGAGACCAAGTAGGTATTTTACTCCTTCGGACTGTGCTAGATGAACTAAGATCGATCCCCCCTGAGCTTATTTTTATGACACCCAAAATTGCACCAAGTTTATCCAACTTGAAGATGCGTTAAAGTGAGACAGCATCTAATTATTATTGGCTGCCGGACACATGAGTGGAAATAATCTTGCACTGATAGTGATTTTGATATCAGTGTGTCAATGCTGTTAAAGTGCTAAGAATATGTGTTATACCATTTAAAGACTTATATTTGCGGCGTACCAATGCATCAATCAGCATTACCCATACGCACACGCATCTTCTGGTTTGTACTGCCATTCTTATTGGTCATAAGTTTGATAAGATCAGCGTGGGCGTTCTCCAAGGTCGTATCCACGAATTGAGTACTTGCCCAGCTCCCCTCTTTCAAGTTAGCAGTGACATTTTTGCTTGCCGCACGAATACGAGCTAACGTGCTGAGGATTCCTTCAGCTTTAAGCCAACTGGTCACCAAGAATGACTGTATCTTCTTTTCGTTATAAATCATATCAATGGGGTTGATGTTTCCCGCACGACCCGCGAGACCGCCGTAGATAAACACTGTACCCTTGTTGGGAAGGACGTCGAGCATATCACCAGTCGAATTTCCAGCAATCGCATCAAAGGCAATAGTAGCTTCCAATTCTTTTACCTTGAGCTTAAGCTCTTCCTTCCAAGTGGTGGCATTGTCACCCCCAGTCACTACAACGTGTTTGGCTCCGATTTCTCTCAACAGAGCAGCCTGTTCTTCGCGCCGAACAACGTTGATAATCTCGATGTTCTCCGAGGGGGCAAGTTTCACAATCATTTGACCTAGCTGCGACGCTGCGGCTGTATGAACGAATGCTTTGGCACCTAACGCTTTGGCAGATTCAATAATGGCAATCGCAGTGAAGGGATTCACGAAAAAGGAAGCTGCATCTTCAACGGGCATATCATCGTCCAGTAACTTGAAGACGCCCCCGAATGCATCTGCCACGACATACTCGGAATAGGAGCCTTGATTGTCCTTGAGGTTCACAAATCCCACTTTGGATCCCACCTTCACGCCCGAGAGTAACCCTGTGAGTGTGCCTCCCACTTTCACCACAGTCCCAGAACCCTCACTCCCCATTACTAAAGGGCACTGATCGGGATTGCATCGGTACCAGGCACTGTAATCTGAAGGATTAATTGCAGAGGCGGCCACCTTAATGAGGACCTGTCCGGAGGTTGGTGTTGGTACTATAACGCTGTCTTGAACTTCAATCTTGCAGCTTGCCATCTCTTTTCCCGGAGCCGTCACTACGAGCCGTTTCATCGTCAAAGGAATTCCAGTCATGATTGCTAGTAGATAATATTATAAGTAGTAGTTTCTGTAGTGCGGAGTCTCTTTGGGGAGTGTTGTATTGTTCAGTTCTTTTCTTCTTGGTGTGGTAGTACTTCGATTGGAGTTTCTTGCCTGTTGGTGATTTTATGAGGAAGACTCCTTAGAACGACCATTGAGAATGGTTCGATCGAAGTCTTAAGAGGGGTTCTTAATTCGTGTGGATGCACGCATGCCACCTTGCACTGCCACCTGCTCTATGATAATACGCGAGCATAATCATCCCAATATTGTT
>Ga0136553_1000297_pt1 | contig 17665 bp, 12 predicted proteins | sample AntRauTorckE5430_FD_101384 | JGI IMG/M metagenome (GOLD analysis project Ga0136553, IMG submission 101384) | Saline lake microbial communities from Rauer Islands, Antarctica - Metagenome Torckler E5 #430 | ecosystem: Environmental > Aquatic > Non-marine Saline and Alkaline > Saline | place... | reverse complement strand
CCTCATCGTCGTCGGTCGCATCAACCTGGAAGACAGCAACGAGCTCCGCATCGAGTACGTGTACGATGGCGATGACGGGAAGCGTAAGGAGGTGGTTTTTGTGGGGCGGCGGGTGTAGGTGGGGCAATTCCTTCACTCCTCCTCCCCGGCCCCCTCGGTATCATGTATCCGATCCAAATGCAACTCCGTCGTCCGTTCCCGCTCGAAGTACATCGGGGCGAAGCGGACGTTCCAGGCGATCTCATCGTGGAGGTAGGAATTATTGACGTGGATGGACTGGGCGTAGGTTTCGTCGTAGCCATCGACGGTGATGAGTAGCTCGGAGTGGCGGCGGCAGTATTCTTTTTCGGTCCAGCCATGGATCGGGCTGTTGTCGGTGACGGGGTGGACGATCGTCCAATTGAGGGGGAAGAGGGGAACGTTGTCGCGCTCCAGCTGCAGGGGGGCGAAGTGGCGGCGGTCGTTTTCCAGCCAGGTGAGCACAACGCGGGCGTTGAGGTTGATCAGGTGGCTGTCCCGTTTGTTGGCGATGCGAAACTGGAGGCTGCGGTCCTTCCCCCCCGGGCCGTAGGGGGCGATGATGGCCCTGTCGGAAAAAACGATCAGCCGTTGTGGGCGGGCGAAGCGGGCGTAGAACAGGCCGGTGAAGATGGCCAGGGTCGTCCACCCCACCAGCGAAAGAAAGGCAGACAGCAGGTTGGCGGCAATGCCCAGCGGAGCCAGGGTGCCGTAGCCAACGGTGGTGAAGGTCTGCACGCTAAAAAAGAAAGTCTCCAGGAAGCGGTACCCAAAAGGGGCGTTTTGATCAATGTTGGTCAGCGAGTCCGTCCCGATTATCAGGAAACCGACGCTGAACACCACGTTGATCAGTAGGTAGGAGACCAGGGTGACGAGCAGGAAGCGCCCCCAGCCCATCTCTACCAAATGTTGGTAAGGCGCGAAGAAGGAACGGCCCTTGCGGACGACGTTGAAGGTGCCGTCATTATTGATCAGGCGGGTGCCCGGCTGGCGGGCCACCTTATCGCCGAGGCCCAGATCGGTGCTGGTCTCGCTGGTTTTCGTGCCGGTGATGCGTTCGCGGAGTTTGTCGAGCTTCATGATAGGAAAGAACATGGAAAACGGGTGGTGGTTGGTCGCTGCTTTTTTCCAACTTCCCCTGCACCGCATTTCGACTCCGCTCAGTAACCACGGCCGCGCCCCAGAAAAGTGGTGAATGAGAACACAGGCAGGAGCAGCGCAGCTAATGTGCGGATGGAGGTCTGCCAGGAAGACAAAGTTTTGGTTTGTGCGTACAGCGTTCGTTGAGCACCTTGCCACCATTTTAAGCACGCGCCAGACAAAGTTTTGCCCTGAACCACGTTTAATCCGCGTAGTCTTTTATTCTCCTTATTCACCTATTCCTTTACGCCGTTATTCACCATCAGAAGGGGGCGCGGCTGTGGTTACTGAGCGGAGTCGAAATGCCGGTGCAAAGAAGGTTCTAAAAGCAAGAAAACCCAGGAAACTTTTGAACCATCCAAAGTTTCTTGCGTTCTTTGCGGCGTGAACGTATCTGAGAACATCCACCAACCGCTGATCGACGTCGCCCTGGGCATGTATAAACGCCTGGGCTTCAAGAGCGTAAGTATGGACGACATCGCCCGCGAGCTGGGCGTGTCGAAAAAAACGCTGTACCAACTCGTCAGCAATAAGGAGGAACTCATCACCCTGGTGATGGAGTTTGACTTCGCCGGAGACCTCAAGCGCTTTCGCGACAACCACGACCAGGCGAAGGACGCCATCGACGAGTTTCTGCGCAACAGCCGCTACTTCATCCGGGAGATGCGGGAGATGTCGCCCTCCGCCATCCGGGATTTGCAGAAATACTATCCTGCCATCTGGCGGGGCATGGTGCAGACCCACCACAACGAATTTCGCAAAAACCTGGAAGCCAACCTTGAACGGGGCGTGGAGGAAGGCCTCTACCGGGCTGGTTTCGACGCCAACATCCTCTCCACGCTCTACTCCGGCATGATGATGATGGTCATCGACCGGGAGGTTTTCCCGGCCCACGACCGGCCGCTATCCGACGTGATCCGCCAACTGACCGAATACCACTTCCACGGCATCGTCAATCAATTTGGCCGTGACCGGCTGGAGAAATACCTGCACAAGGAGTCTCTTGGATAAAAAAACCGCCGCCGACCCATCAATTCACAGCCTAATCCGGTTCCGCGTTTAGATGCCCTATTTGTTCGGCCTTTCAACCAACGAATCTCACTAGCCCACTTTACTACAATTCCCAAGCCAATGAATGTGCTTACTAAGTACCTGTTGTTTCTAGCCTGTTGGGCCCTCGGTGCTACGGCGCTGCGGGCGCAAGCCGAAGCGTCGCCGGTGTTCAGCCTCAACCAGGCGGTCAGCTACGCCATGGAGAACAGCAACAGCGTGCGTAACGCCCAGGTCGACATTCTCGACGCCGAGCAGAACGTGAAAGAGCAGTTCAGCAGTGGCCTGCCGCAGATCAACGGTTCGCTCGATTATCAACACTTTCTGCAGGTGCCCGTTTTGCCGCTGCCCGAAGCCTTTGGTATGGGCGACCCCAACGCGCCGGAATCAATCGCTTTTCAGCTCAAAAACAGCTTCGTCGCTGGCATTAACGCCCGGGGGATGTTGTTTGATGGTTCCTTTTTCGTCGGCCTGCGGGCGGCCAGGGCCAGCGGTGATTACTTCAACCTCCAGCTGGAAAATACCCGCCGGACGGTCCGCAACCAGGTCACCCAGGCTTACTTCCCGACCCTGCTGCTGAAGACCAACGTCGCCATTTTGGACAACAACGTCAGTAACCTGGAAAAGCTGCAGCGAGAAACGGCGGCCCAGTTTGAGGCGGGCTTCGTGGAGCAGCTCGACGTGGACCGCCTCGTGCTCAGCCTCAACAACCTGCGCAGCCAGCGGGAGCAGCTTGCTCAGCAGGCCGAGAATGCGCTGCGGGCCCTGAAGTTTACCCTCAACTATCCCATCGACGAGCCGCTCCGGGTAGAAGACGACCTGGCCAAGCTGGAAACAGAGATCGACGCCGCTCTCCTGACGGCCGACATCCCCTACCTCGACCGCCCGGAAGTACGCCTGCTCGACAAAACGATCGAGCTCCAGGGCCTTAACGAAGAGTTGCAAAAAGCGGCTTACCTGCCCAGTGTGTACGCCACCCTCGCCGGCCAGTACCAGTACCAGGGCAATAACCTGAGCGATGGCTTCTGGGCACCAACCGTGGTGGTGGGCCTCAACGCCAGCATCCCGATTTACGACTTTGGCGGCCGCTCCGCCCGGGTGGAACGCGCCAAGCTGGCCACCCAGAAGGTGATCAACCAGCGCAACGACATCCAGCGCTCCGTACAGCTCGAAGTGCTCAACGCCCGCAGCACCTTCATGGCCAACTCCAACCGCCTCGGGGTCACTAAAGACAACCTCGCCCTCGCCCAGCGCATCTACGACACCACCCAGATCAAGTACCGGGAGGGCGTCGGCTCCTCCGTCGAAGTGGTGCAGGCCGAGCAGGCACTCTACGAATCACAGGCCAACTACCTCAACGCACTATACGAAACGCTGGTGGCCAAGGAAAGTCTCTTCCTCGCTTTAGGGAGGAATTAGGGCTTGGGAGATAGGATTTAGGGTTTGGCCCTAAACCCTGTCTCCCAGACCCTAAAACCTTTCCCCATCATTACTAACCTTACACCCTCCATCTCTCCCGATGAAAACAACATACTTTTACCTCCCCCTGCTCCTTCTGACCTTCTTTGCATCCTGCGGCCCCGCCACCGAAGATGATGCCGTTCCGACCGATCTGGCGGAAAAGAAGGAATACCTCATCGCTAAAAAAGCCGAGCTGCGCACCCTGACGCAGCAGGTCGAAGGCCTCGAAAAAGAGATTTACGCCGAAGACCCGAGTATGGCACCGAAGGGGACGCTCGTCGCCTTCGAGTCGGTAAAAACGTCCTCTTTTGAAGATTTTGCCCGTGTGCAGGCTACCGTGATTGCCTCTGAATCCGCGCTGGCGACCCCGCAGTTGCCCGGCCGGATTATGAACATGAAATTCGAGGAAGGGGACGCCATCCGCAAGGGCCAGCTCGTGGCCGTTATCAACGTGGAAAACATCACCTCCCAGCGCGTCGAAATAGAGACCGCCGCCGAACTGGCCAAGGATATTTACGAACGCCAACAGCGGTTATGGGACCAGAAAATCGGCTCCGAAGTCCAGTACCTCCAGGCAAAGAACAACTACGACCGCATCCAGCAGCAACTCGTCACCGTCGATGTGCAGACGGCCAAAAAGAACGTGTACGCACCGATCTCCGGAACGGTTGACCGCGTCATGATGCGCCAGGGAGAAACCGCTTCGCCCGGCATGCCGATCATCAGCATCCTGAATACCAACGACCTCGACATCGTGGCCGACGCCAGCGAAGACCTGCTTACGAAGGTGAAGCGCGGTCAAAAACTGAAGGTGACCGTCCCCGCTCTTAATCTCGAATTCATGGCCCCCGTCAGCCGCATCGGTAAAACGGTGGACGCGGCCAACCGCACCTTCGAGGTCGAACTCGACGTGCCTCGCCAGTACCAGCGCCAACTAAAAGCCAACCTGCTTGCCGAAGTGGAAGTGCTCGACTTCCAGGCCGACGACATCATCGTTGTCAGTCAGGACCAAATCCAGCAGGAGATCGACGGCCGCCGCTTCGTCTTCCTCGCCGTCGACGATGCCGAAAAAGGGGCCGTCGCCAAGCGTACTTACATTGAAACGGGCGGTAGTTACAACAACAAAGCCGTCGTCACCAGCGGCCTGAGCGTTGGTGATCGCATCATCACGGCCGGCGGTCGTGGCCTCACCGACGGCCAGAAAGTCTCCCTCAGCCAAAACCCTATCCAGTAGCCACCTTCCTCCCCGTCGGCATCCCGTAGGGATGCCGCACGATTAACCCCGGACTACTTCCACTGCGAAGCAGCGGAAGTAGTCCGGGGTGGTAAGCCCGCAGGGCGCAACCAAAAGCCATGGAACAGAATAAAAGAACCTTCTCTCTCACCAACCTCGCGGTAGACAACTCCACCTCCGTCTTCCTGCTCACCATCATGATCTTCATCTTTGGCCTCTACGCCTACGATCAGGTCCCGAAGGAGCAGTTTCCGGAAGTGAAGTTCCCGCAGGTTTTCGTCAATACGCCTTACTTCGGTAACTCGGCGGCCGACATTGAGAGCCTCGTCACCCGCCCGCTGGAGAAAGAACTCCAGGGCGTGGACGGCCTCAAGAAGATTACCTCCACGAGCATCCAGGATTTCTCGGTCATCACCGTCGAATTCAACGCCGATGAGGACATCGACGAGGCCGTGCGCCGCGTCAAGGATGCCGTCGACATCGCCAAGCCGGAACTGCCCTCCGACCTCGACACCGACCCGACCATCCTGGAAATCAGTGCCTCCGATTTCCCGATCGTGACCGTCAATTTGAGCGGTGATTTTCCGCCCGACGACCTTCGGCGCTACGGCGAAATGATGGAGGAGGAGCTGGAAGACATCAGGGGCGTCAACGACGTGCAGCTCAAGGGCGTGCAGGACCGGGAGATCGAAATCGCCGTCAATGTGCGCAAGATGGAGAGCCTGGAGATCAGTTTTCAGGACATCGAAAACGCCGTAGGGAGCGAGAACCTGACGCTGTCGGGTGGCGAGATCGTGAACAACAACGTTCGCCGCGCCATCCGTGTCGTCGGGGAGTATGAAAACGCCGACGAGCTGGCCAACACCATCATCAAAAACGAAAAACAGCGGCTGGTGTACCTGCGCGACATCGCTACCGTCGAGTTTGGCTACGAAGATCCCATCAGTATCGCCCGGGCCAACGCCCTGCCGGTCGTGAGCCTCGACGTGATCAAGAAATCGGGCGAAAATTTGCTGACGACGGCCGACGAAATTCAGGAAGTGGTGGCCCGCGTGAAGGCGCAGTTGCCCGCTGGCCTGGAAGTTACCTTCTTCAACGACCAGTCGGATAACACCCGCGACCAGGTAGACAACCTGGAGAACAGCATCATTTCCGGAGTGATCCTGGTGGTGCTCGTGCTACTGTTTTTCCTTGGTTTGCGTAACGCTATTTTTGTTGGTATCGCCATTCCGCTGTCGATGCTGATGGGTATTTTGTGGATCTGGTTGTCGGGCGTTACGCTCAACATCGTGGTGCTGTTTGCCCTCATTCTGGCCCTCGGCTTGCTGGTGGACAACGGCATTGTGATCGTGGAAAACGTTTATCGCTACATGCAGCTGGGCCGGCGATCGGACAATGCCGCCAAGTTTGGCGCGGGCGAGGTGGCCTGGCCGATCATCGCTTCGACGGCGACGACGCTGGCGGCCTTCAGCCCGCTGGCCGTCTGGCCGGGCATCGTGGGGGAGTTCATGAAATACTTCCCGATTACGCTGATCCTGGTGCTCGGGTCCTCGCTCATCGTGGCCCTCGTCATTAACCCCGTGCTGGCCAAAACCTTCATGAAGGTCGACGTGCGCGAAAAGACAAGAAAGGGGCGCGTACGCGGGATGCGAAACACCTTGATTGGAGCAGGGGGGATGATGATCGTTGGTTTGATCGGCTTGCTGATCGGCGTCAACTGGATATTCAACCTCATGGTGATCGTGACCATCGTTACCCTGGTGTACTACTTCCTGCTGCGGCCGGTCTCCTTCGTGTTTCAGGATAGCTTCCTGCCCTGGTTGGAAGCGAAGTACAAGGCAACCATCAACTTCTCCCTGCGCTGGCGCAAATCTGTACTGGGTGGTACGATCTTCCTTTTTTTCCTGTCCATCTTTCTGGTTTACATGAAGCCGCCGACCGTGGAGTTCTTCCCCGTGGCCGACCCGCTCTACGTGAATGCTTTTGTGGAGTTGCCCCTGGGCTCTGACATCAAGGCGACCAACGAGGTAACCCGCCAACTGGAAACCAGGATACTGGCCATGCTGGAACCCTACGGTGATTTGGTGGAGTCCGTCCTCACCCAAATCGGCGAAAACACTTCTGACCCGAATACCCCGCCCGAACCTGGCGTAACACCCAACAAGGCACGGATCACGGTCAGCTTCGCCCCTTTCCGGGAGCGTGGCGGCGTAAGCACAAAGGACATCATGGAAGAGATCCGGGAAACCGTGCAGGGCATCCCAGGAACGAAGGTCAGCGTCGGCCAAAACGCCAGCGGCCCGCCCACCGGCAAGGCCATCAACTTGGAGATCACCGGCGAAGACCTGAACAAACTCATCCCGCTCGGTGACAACATCATCAGCTACATCAACGCCCAGGGCATCCCCGGCATCGAAGAGCTGACGGCCGACGTCAAGCTCGGCAAGCCTGAACTACTCGTCAATGTCGACCGCGAAGCCGCCCGCCGCTACGGCCTGAGCACCTTTCAGGTCGCCAGTACCCTGCGTACCTCCGTCTACGGTAAGGAAGTCAGCAAGTACAAGCTGGGCGAAGACGAGTACCCGATTTTCATCCGCCTGCAGGAAGAAGACCGCAACAACGTCGACGCCCTGCTCAACCAGCGCATCACCTTCCGCGACCCCACCAACGGCCGCATCACCCAGGTGCCGATCAGCACCGTAGCCAGTTTGGAATACACCTCTACCTACTCCAGCATCAAACGGAAAGACCTGGACCGGGTGATTACCATCAGCTCCAACGTGCTCGACGGTTACGTCGGTAACAGCGTCGTCCCCCAGATCGAGGAGGCCCTGCAGGGCTACGATATGCCACAGGGCTTCAACTACGCCTTCACCGGTGAGCAGCAACAGCAGCAGGAAGACCTGGCCTTTTTGCTCGGGGCCTTCGTGTTCGCCTTGTTCCTGATCTTCATCATCATCGTGGCGCAGTTCAACAGCATCAGCTCGCCCTTCATCATCCTGACGTCGGTGGTCTTGTCGCTGATTGGCGTTTTGCTCGGTTATTTTTTCTTTGGCGGAACGCTTTCGGTCGTCTTCACCGGTGTGGGCATCATCGCCCTGGCGGGTGTGGTGGTGAATAACGCCATCGTACTGATCGACTACACCACGCTGCTGATGAAGGAGCGGTTGGAAGAGCAGGGCCTGGAAAAGATCTCCGACCTGGAGTTGGACGACATCCGCGCGGCCATTGTCGACGGTGGTTCCACCCGTCTGCGGCCGGTACTGCTGACGGCGATCACGACCGTGCTCGGCCTCATTCCGCTGGCGATTGGCTTCAACTTCGACTTCTTCAGCTTCATCGCCAGTTGGGATGGCCGCTACTTCCTGGGTGGCGATAATACCGCCATCTGGGGGCCGATGGCCTGGACGATCATCTACGGTATGGTCTTCGCCACCTTCCTGACGCTGGTCGTAGTGCCGGTCATGATGTGGCTGATCTACAAGACCCGGCGAAGTATCAAGGCACTGTTTCGGCGGCTATTCGGAAATACCGACGACGCCGAGCTGATCGTTCCCGCCGAAGCTGCCTACCCGGCGGCTGGTGAGGAGGAGGAGGATGATTTAGTAGTGGAAGGGTGATTTTCTAAGCCTCAAGTCTGGAAATGCGAATCATGGGCTAAACGAGCCAGGAACGGACGCTTGGAGGTCAATTTTCAGCTTGACGGCTCCGCGTCAAACTGAAAATTCACGCTCCGAGATCCTTAGCCCGTAGCAAAGGACTAGTGGGTCGGTCCACTAGGTAAGGGTCTCGTAGCTTGCGATCAACGGAATGGCGAAGCAATTTTGTTGATCGCAAGCTGCGAGTGTCCCGTTTCAGTTTTAGTCCATGATTTGCATTGGAAGTCTTTAGTCTGAAGCAGCAGGGTACACGTGTGCTAAAGACTTTCAGACGGCGGACTAGTTTTCTACGCCCTCAAGCTTTTCTTTGCACCTGCATTTCGACTCCGCTCAGTAACCACGGCCGCGCCCTGAAACCGGAAAGCCCTAACCAACGTTCCTGACTAACAGACTAACAGACTAATGACCCGCATCCTCGCCATCGACTACGGCTCCAAAAAATGTGGCCTAGCCGCCTCCGACCCGCTGCGAATCATCGCTACGGGCCTGGATACGGTGCCCACCTGGCAGCTGTTCGACTGGCTGGACAAGTACCTGGCCACCGAGCCGGTCGGCGACCTCGTCATCGGCGAAAGCCTGCACAAAGACGGGACGCCGAATAAAATTGACGGCGAGGTGGTCGGCTTCGAGCGTAAATTTGCCAAGCTGTACCCAGCCATCACCCTGCACCGGCAGGATGAATACCTGAGCTCGAAGCGGGCCGTGCAAGCCATGATCGAGGCCGGGGTGCCGAAGATGAAGCGCCGGCAAAAGGAGCGGGTCGATAAAATGGCCGCCGCCATCATTTTGCAGGACTTTATGGAAAGTCAGCGGTAGTTATCCACCGTAGCCTATTTTTGCGGCCCGGTTTATCTTTTCTCAAACTATTTTACTTCATGGTTCTTCCCATTTATGCTTACGGACATCCCGTTCTGAAAAAAGTAGCCAAAGACATTACTTCCGACTACGACGGACTCGAACAACTGATCGCGGATATGTGGGAAACCATGGAAAACGCGAACGGCGTTGGCCTGGCCGCACCCCAAATTGGCCGCAACATCCGCCTGTTCCTCATCGACAGCGGACCGATGTTTGACGAGGGCGAAGAGCACAAAGGGGTGAAAATGACCATCATCAACGCCGAAATACTGGAAGAAACGGGTAAAGACGTTTCCTACTCCGAAGGCTGCCTCAGCATCCCCGACATCACTGGCGACGTCGAGCGCCCCGAAACCATCACCATGAAGTGGCTGGACGAAAACTTCAAGCCCCACGAAGCCACCTTCACCGACATGAACGCCCGCGTCATCCAACACGAGTACGACCACATCGAAGGCATCCTCTTTACCGAGCACCTCAAGCCGCTAAAAAAACGGATGGTGAAACGGAAGCTGGAAAAGATCAAAAAAGGGGATACGGATGCCAAGTACCGGATGAAATTTGTGAAGTAAGGGAAGGGGTAAGCACCCACACGATACTTATTTATGCCACCCCAGGCGTATTTTACTGACGACTAGCAAATTACGGCCACTAAATTAGCAAGTAAGTTTTCGCCGACTACTTAGGAGATAGGGTTTAGGATTTAGATGCAAGACCTCGTGTCCTAAACCCTAAACCACCACCTCCCCATTAGCGTCCGTCGTCAAAATATCGGTGAACAGGTCAAAGAAAGGGCGCAGGGTCAGTAGTGCTTCGTGGCTCAGGTCCAGGAAGTTGGCCGAAAGCACCTCCTCGTCGTTGAATTCGCGAAAGGCGTAGTAGTTTTTGTAGCGCAGCAGGTCAATGTTGGGGTGGTCCTTGGGGTAGCCCTGGGGGGCGGTCTTCAGCTTCTCGCCCTGTAGCTCGCCGAAAACGCGGACGAAATCTGGCGCACCGATGATCTCCCGCAGGTCGGTCGCGTCGGCCGCAATCTCTTCCCGGACGCGCTTCAGGTCGTCCCGCTCAATGCCGTAAAAACCACCGCCGATGACGGTTCCGTTCATGAAATTATCGTGAATGCCGCTCGGGACAAGGTGGAAGTAATAGCCCCCCCGCCGAAGTTTTCCGTCGCGCTCAAAGCTCCCGGCGATATTAACTTTATACGGGTCTTTGTTCTTGCTAAAACGCACGTCGCGGTAAATGCGGTAGAGCGATTTTTTGCCGTTTTCGGTTGCCAGCACGTCGCTTTCGCGCAGCCGGCCAAGCAGGGCGTCGGCGAAATCAGCAACGTTTTCTTGGGCCGCCTCGTATTTTGGTTTGTTGGTGGCAAACCATTCGCGGTCGTTGTTTTTGGCGAGTTGCCGGAGGAAAGTAAGGGTGGCTTTTTTTATCTGGCTCATGCCTTTGTGAATGGTTCGAGGGTGGGTTTGGTTGGGTTAGCGGTGAGCTTTGGGGGGAATTGGATTTTTCCAACTTGCGTATAAACGTCAAACACATTCGGCCAGTTTTCCCAGACTACCTTTGCGGAGGTGTCTGAATAAAGCCGTGACTCTAACAGACTAAATTACTAACCGACTAAAAGACTAATTCTTGTCCCCCTTCCGCCGCCTCCTCGGCTATATGGCCAACTACAAAGGCCTCGTCGCCCTGGCCATCGCCAGCAACGTCCTTACGGCAATTTTTACGGTCGTTTCCGTGCCGATGCTGCAACCTTTCCTGGGCTTGCTTTTCCAGCAGACCGAGCAGGTGCTGACGATGCCGGAGGAATCGTTTTCGCAAAGTAACTACGAACAGTACCTGGGCTATTACATCACCAGCTGGATGAATGAATTCGGCAAGGAGACGGCGCTGGCCTACGTCACCATCGGCATCCTGATTTCTTTTTTGTTCAAAAATATTTTTCGTTACCTCGCCCTGTTTTTTATGGCACCGGTGCGTAACGGCATCATCCGGGATTTGCGGGACGCCCTGTACGTCCACCTGCTCCAACTACCGCTCGGTTATTTCAACGAGGAGCGCAAGGGCAACCTGCTGAGCCGGATCACGGGCGATGTACAGGAGGTGGAGGCCAGTATCCTGAACGTCCTGGAGGCGGTCTTTCGCGAGCCCTTCATCATCATCGGCACGCTGGGCATCATGATTTTCGTCAGCCCGCAACTGACGCTGTTTGTGTTTGGGCTGATGATTTTCACCGTCGTCGTCATCGGTGGGGTGGGCAAGGCACTGAAGAAGAGTAGCGGTGCCGTCCAGGAAAAGCTGGCCGAAATCGTGACCCGTACTGAAGAAAGCCTTGGCGGCCTGCGCATCATCAAAAGTTTCGGTGCCGAAAAGTACCAGGCCGAGCAATTTGGGAAGTTGAACGACAGCTACCGCCGGCAGATGGTTCGCCTGCTTTGGCGCCGCGACCTCTCCAGTCCGCTGACCGAGTTCCTGGGCATCGCCACCGTGGCCTTGCTGCTCTGGTACGGCTCCCGCCAGGTGTTCAGCGGGGCGATGGAAGCCGAAACCTTCATCAGTTTCATCTTCGCCTTCTACCTCGTAATCGACCCCGCCAAAAAGCTGTCGAAAGCCTGGTACAACATCCAGAAAGGCCTCGGCGCGATGGACCGCGTGGAGGAAGTACTCAACATTAAAAACCCGCTTCTTGCGGAGGAGCATGATAATACGGCGCGGCCGCTGGATGCCATGAAGGTTGGAATGCGCATCGACGAGCTGAGCTTCGGTTATACGGCCGATGGTCCGCTCGTCCTTCACAATCTCAATATCGACCTGCCGAAGGGGAAGATGGTCGCCCTGGCCGGTAGCTCCGGTGGTGGTAAATCAACGATTGCCGACCTGCTGCCCCGCTTCTACGACCCTACCGCTGGCCGGGTTACCCTCGATGGTCACGACATCCGTGACTACCGGCTGAAAGACCTCCGCGCTCGCTTCGGTATCGTCAGCCAGGAGGCCATTCTTTTCAACGATACGATCTACAGCAACATCGTCTTCGGCATGGAGGGCGTAACCGAAGCGCAGGTTTATGAAGCCGCCCGCGTCGCCAATGCCCACGACTTCATCGTCGCTAGCCCGGACGGCTACCAGACCAACATCGGCGACCGGGGCACCAAGCTCTCCGGCGGGCAACGGCAGCGGCTGACCATCGCCCGGGCCATCCTCCGTAACCCCGACGTGCTCATCCTCGACGAGGCTACCTCCGCCCTTGATTCCGAATCGGAACGCCTCGTTCAGGATGCCCTGCAAAAGCTGATGGCCGGCCGCACCGCCCTGGTGATCGCCCACCGCCTCAGCACCATCCAGCAGGCCGACGAGATCATCGTGCTGGCCGAGGGGCGGATCGTGGAGCGCGGCACCCACGCCGAGTTGCTGGAGCAGGACGGGGCGTACCGCAAGCTGGTGGCTTTGCAGGAGGTGTAGCGCGGTATGTCGAATGCTTGGCGGCCAATCACCTTGCCTTTCAACTTCCCCCGCATCCTGCGACCCCGCAAAAAAAATGGCTACCACATCTCGTGCGGCAGCCATTCTCTTATTCAATTATTCCCTCATTCACTACCCGCGCCACTCCGCAAACGCTGTCTGCGTAGGCCGCGCCATCCACATCATACCCACGAGGAAGAGGGCGATGAGGAGCAGGGTCAGCTTGCCGGTGATCAGCGTAAAGGTGACGGCCATTAAGGCAGCACCTTCTAGTGGTGCCAGTCGCAGGATGGTGGCTCTTCGGTAAAAACCCATTGCTTGTTGCTCGTCTCGCCGCTGCTCCGGCGTAGCACCGTCGAGGAGTTTGGTGGGGAGCAGCCGCGACATCGTTAGGCACATGAAGCTGAAGCCGCCCACGATCAGTAGGTCTAGCTGCGGGCCTACGATGGCACCGCCGCCGGTACCACCCGTAAATTTTACTAAGAAAACGGTAACGCCCATAAAGATGATCACCCCAGCGATGAAAGCGTAGGCGATGATCTGTAAACTGCGGATACCGTCGTTGATATTAGTCGATTCCATGCATCATTTTTTTCATCCATCCGGAGATGGCGATGAAGACCAGGCCAGCCGTGATCGGGATGATGGCGAAGATCAGGAAGAAGCCACTGAGGCCGACCTGCTCGGCGATTGGCTCGATGTAGGAGCCCGTTAGGCCACCAGCGAAGTTGGCGACAAAGTTAGCCACGAAGAAGACCCCGAACATCAGTCCGATCAGGCGAACCGGGGCCAGTTTCGAGACGTAACTCAGCCCTACCGGAGAGATGCAAAGCTCGCCCAGGGTGTGGAAGAGGTAAGCGGCGATGAGCCAGAACATGCTGACGCTGGCCGTCTTGGCCCCGTCTGGAATAGTGGACGCACCGAGGGCCAGGATGGCGAAACCGATGCCCAATAGGATTAGGCCCATGGCGAACTTGACCGGACCGCGCTGGAGGAAGGAGATTTTCTTCTCCCACAGGCTGGCGAAGGCTGGCGCAAAACAGATGATGAACAGGCTATTGAAAATCTGGAACCAACCAGCGGCTACTTCTGGCTCGGTGGTGGTGAACTGCTCGTACAGCATATTACCGATCAGTATCCAAACCAGGACGAAGGCGATGCCGAGAATGGAGTTGGCCAGCCCGTATTTCGAGAAAGTGATGCTCGAAAGCTTGAGGAAAACGTAGGTTAGTACGAGCACCGGAATAACCGTCAGTAGTGTATTAGCGATGCGGAAGGTAGTGGCGCTTTCACCGTCCAGCGTTCGGTCGGTATAGTCAAGGGCGAAGATGGTCATCGAACCGCCGGCCTGCTCGAAGGCCCACCAGAAAAAGACGATGAAGAAACTGAAGACGATGATGGCCCAAACGCGGTCCCGCTCGATTTTGAGCAGTGATTTGTCGGACACGATCCAACCCACGAAGGCAATGACCGAACCGATGATGATCGGTGGCATGAACTGCCGGCTGATGGTTTGTAGCATATTGTCTTGTGGCTCCATGAAGGACACGATGAGGGTGTAAACAGCTGCACCGATTACAGTGCCGATGATGGCCCAGCGAATGGCGCGTGGTCCTTCCAGGCCGTCCCCCTGAGAGATACTCGGGATGGCACCTTCGATGCTGGCGCCGTCGGGTTCGATGGCGTAAGCACTGGCGTTGGCCGGGTCGTTATCGTAGCCTTCCAGTTCGTTTGGTGCCAGGCCGATGCGACCGAAAATCCCCTGGGCGTAGTAGAACTGTACCAGGCCGATGAGCATGAAGACACCCGCCAGGCCAAAGCCGTAACTGTAGCCCCAATCGTCGTTTTCGCCGTAATAGCTACAGAGCATGATGCCGAGGAAAGCACCTGCGTTGATGCCCATGTAGAAGATGGTGTAAGCGCCGTCCTTCAGTTCCGGTTCTTTGTCGTACAACTGGCCGACGATGGAGGAGATATTTGGTTTGAATAATCCGTTGCCGATGATCAGCAAGGCCAGGCCCAGGTAAAAAGCGTACTCGATTTCAAAGGCCATGGCCGCGTGGCCGAGCGTCATGATGAGGGCTCCGGCCAGAACAGCCTTGCGGTAGCCGATGTACTTGTCGGCGATGATGCCACCGATCATCGGGGTGAAGTAAACCAGACCGGTGTAGATGCCGTAAAGGGCCAGGGCGTCGGCGCGGTCCCAGGGCGTATCTCCGAAAGCAACTTCTACGAGAAAGACCACGAGCAACACCCGCATCCCGTAGTAACTGAAGCGCTCCCACATCTCAGTGAAAAACAATACGAAGAGGGCTGGTTTTTGCCCGAAGATGTTGCCTTGAATGTCCGGCAACGAAGGAGTAGATGAGGTCATGGTCTGGATTTAGTCGGCCTAAAGAAACGAAAATTCACCCAAGGCCCGACTTTTACCGACGACGGGCAGCATTATTTATCCGTTGCAACTTTTTTCGGAGTCTTTTCGAAGGTCCGCCGCAGGCTCGCGCCGAACCAACCACCCAGCCCGGCTGTCAGTCCACCCCACAGCGCGGTTGTGCTAACGAGGCCCCAACCCGTCCCCACACCGAAGGTCACCGCCAGCCGGTCCGTCAACCGCCCTTCCGAGGCTAAATGCAGGTAGCCGGTGTACATCCCCCAAACGATCAGCCCCGCCAAAAAGGCAAACCAGAACCCGCCCCGCCGCCACACCGGAAACAGGACGGCAAGGGCCGCTGCGGCAACGGCCGAAGACCACCAAACCGCGCCGGTATAGAGACAAACGGCGATGGCGGCGATTACCGCTAGAAGGTAGAAGAAACGGTACATGGGCGGTGGTTTTGGTGGAAAATTTGCAAATGAACGGAATTTGATAATGATCGTGTTTTCTGTCGGGCGCGGAACGAATTAGGCTACCGTACTGGGTTGAGCGCACCTTTCTGCCAGGCTCTCCGACCTGGGCTACCTTTTGGTCACCACTAATCGCTTAACGCCCATCCGCCCATCCGCCAGCCGCAGCCGAACCACGTAAAGCCCGGCGGGAAGCCCCGACAGTTCAAGTCGTTCGGTGCCGCCGTTGCCGGGGGGGCGGCGTTGTAGTGCTCTACCGGAGAGGTCGAACAAGTCAATTGTCGTAGCCCGTTGTCCGGCTGGCCAGGCAACCGTCGCCCGGTCAACGGCCGGGTTGGGAAAGATGCGCCAGTCCGTTGCCAACAGGGCCCGGTCGGCGGTGCTGGTACAGACATCGTTGAAGTAGAAGATCCGGAATTCCCCGGGGTTGTCACCGCAAAGGCTGGCGACCTCGACCTCGTAAGCACCGCAAAGGTTAATGTCGTTCAGCGCAAGGCTGGTGGTATCCGTGTCGGTTTCCACCCAGGCGTTTTCAGTATCACGCAGGCGGTAGCGGAGGCGGTAGCTGCCACCAGCGGCGGCGCTGGCCGACCAGTTGAGGGTGGTGGTTTCGTCGGTGCTGCTGAAAGCGGCCGTCAGGCGGCCGGGTGGGGGACAGCCTTCCGCATTGACGAGGCGGATGCAGTAGTCTTCGGCTTCGCCCTGGGTATTATTTATTGCACAAGCGCCGGAACCGACGTTACGGAATTGCACAATCACCCGCATACGGGTCAACAGTGTATTGGCCGTTAGGGGGATGGTGACGTTGGTGTAGGCCGGGATGCTGCCGGTGGTTGTCGCCTCTGCGGCGATCTCCCCATTGGAAAAGAAGCCGTCCTGATTGTAATCAATGTACACGCGGAACGCCTCGGTGCTCCGTTCATCGGTTACCCCGGCCTGGAGGGTAAGCGGATAAACACCGCCCCGGACAAAGCTGTTGTCGGTGATTTCCCCAAAGCTGGCGTAACCGTCGGTTTCCTGGCCGGTGCGGTTGATGAGCAGGCCGCCGAGGTTGACCTCCCGTATCCACTCCCGCTCATTGTCGTAGTTATCCTCCGGGTCGCAGTAGGTGGCCTCATTGCAGGCACCGCAACCGGAGCTGACCACCACCATCCGGTCGCCGAAGTCGGTCACCAGGGTATCGCAGTCGGTTTGGAACTCGAACTCGTAGGCGGTACACGGCTCAATGTTACCCGCCAGGTTGAGTCCGTCGCGGGTGGAGGTGCGGGTGAGCCAGTTTTCCTCGCCCTGCCTGCGGTAACGGACGCGGTAGAAACGACCGGCCAGCAACTCCGTCCACGTCACCTGGAAGAAAGCGTTGGGCTGGGCCGTCACCACGAAATCTTCGGGGATGGCGCAGCAACCGTCGGTGGCCGTGGTGATGATGTTGGTTGCTACCTCGCCACCACCGCAGCCGCCGACGATTTGCAGGTCGTAGCTGGTGCAGTTGGGTAGGTTGGCAATGGTGTAGGGAGGCGTTGCGCCGCTGATCGTCGTCCAGGTGGAGGTGCCCGTGCTGCGGTAGCGCAGGTCCGTCCGGGTGAAGGAGGCGATGGCCTTCCAGTCAACGACCAGCTCCGTGCCGCTGCCGGTAAGCGCGAGGGCGGAAAAACTGGTAGGTGCGAAGCAGGTGTTGCAGTTGTTCATTAGTTTGGTCATCGCCGCGCCAACGTCCATGGCGCCGCCGGTGACGGTGATGCCGTTGAGGCTGGCGTTGGGGCGGACGGTTTCCAGCAGCATCCGTTTGACGAAGCGGGTGGCGGCGGCGGGGTCAGCCACCAGCAGCTCGCCGAACTTAGCGCAGGGTGCGGAATAAAGCAGGGCGATGGCCCCGGCGACCGAAGGGGTCGCCGCCGAGGTGCCGCCGAAGTAATCGTAAGAATTACCGTTGCGGGTGGTGAAGGTT
>Ga0136553_1000296_pt1 | contig 17676 bp, 7 predicted proteins | sample AntRauTorckE5430_FD_101384 | JGI IMG/M metagenome (GOLD analysis project Ga0136553, IMG submission 101384) | Saline lake microbial communities from Rauer Islands, Antarctica - Metagenome Torckler E5 #430 | ecosystem: Environmental > Aquatic > Non-marine Saline and Alkaline > Saline | place... | reverse complement strand
GGCTCCTGGCTGCGTTACGAAAATCCTCATGCAGCTAAGGCTGCACTCCGGTTTTCGCGCCTTGCCAGGAACCACAATAGCTTCGACTTAATGCAACGAAACTTACGGTTTGGCCCACTAGGTTTGATCTTTAAACTTTGCGATTTGGTCGTTACTTTCTACCAGCATTCAGCGATCGCTCATGGTTCGCACAACTTTGTAACCCAGCACCGACTTCGCTTCGCGGCTGTCGGAGGCGGTTAGCCGGGCACTCACCATAGTTACCGCTACGTTTATTGGCTTCTCTCAGCTGTCGAATTTACTTTATTCCTCGGGTGAATAAGGGGAGGGTCGCTCATATTTTGCAGAACTTTGTAATCCAGCACCGACTTCGCTTTGCGGCTCCCAGAGGCGGTTAGTCGGGCACTAACTCATAGCTAGCGTCGCTCTCGTTGGCTTTATCTTATCTCCCGGGTGAGTGATATACTGCCTGAATGCTTTTCTCTCGGATAGACAAGGAAACGTATAGTCATTTGAAGTGAAATCTATTATTAAGATCATACCGCCGAAAGCCCCCCGTCCATACCAATAACCTGACCGGTTACGAAAGCTGCTTTCTCACTTAGCAGGAAGCTGGTCATTGCCGCGATCTCGGCCGCCGTGCCTATCCGCTTTAGCGGATGGCGATCTGCGGAAGCCTGACGTTTGTCTTCGGTGGTCAGTAATTTCTCTGCCAGCGGGGTGTCGGTCAACGAAGGGGCGATGGCGTTAACCCGAATGGTTGGGGCATACTCCGCAGCCAAGCTACGGACCAGCCCTTCCACCGCTCCTTTGGCGGAGGCTATACCAGCATGGAATGGTAAGCCCCGCTGCACGGCGACGGTAGAAAAGAGAACGATAGAAGCTATATCGGATTTCTTCAACGTCCGCTCCACCGCATGCAAACAGCGTACAGCCCCCACAACGTTAATTTCAAAGGCCTCCCGAAAAGCAGCCGCCTTCAAACTGCGAAAGGACTTCAGGTCGATGCTGCCCGGGCAGTACACGAAGCCATCCAGCGTGCCAGGAATCGCCTCTTTTGGCGGGTCCGTCTCATCGATCACATCATAAGATGTGAAGGCAACCGACGGGGGCAAGTCCCGTTGCTCCCGCGCCCAGACGGCAACGGAATGATTGTCGGATAAAAGTTCATCTACGAGCGCGCGACCGATGCCGGAACTGCCGCCGATAATTAAGTATGAAGCCATAACAAAACATGTTTCTTGCATAACGGTGAAGAGCGGATTTAGGTTGTGGCCCTGCTTACTTCAGCGTGGCTTTTCCGGACTTCAATTGCGATAGCTGCAATGCTTTACCGAACCGCTGTCCGTTGAACTGGGTGGTGATTTTCACCCTGGCCTGCTCCGCCTCGGGTAGTGCAATAAATTCCTGGCACTGGGCGGAACAACAGTTGTCGTAAACCGCCGCGCAGCTCTCGCACTGGACGAAAAGAATGTGGCAAGCTCCGTTAACACAATCCAGTTGGCGGTCGGCTGGCTGCTCACACTGGTGGCAATGGGCTACGACGTGCTCGCTGATTCGCTCGCCGAGGCGCCCGTCAAACACGAAATTTTTACCCAGGTATTTATTTTCCAGACCAAGTGCCTCGCACTGGCGAGCGTACTCAATGATGCCGCCATCGACCATGTAGACGTTTTCGAAGCCGCGGTGGAGGTAGTAGGCACTGGCCTTCTCGCAACGGATGCCGCCGGTGCAGTACATTACGATGGGTTTGTCTTTCTTACCGGCCAGCATCTCTTCGACGACCGGGAGGGTGTCACGGAAATTGTCGATATCCGGTCGGATAGCCCCTCTAAAATAACCTACTTCGCTTTCGTAATGGTTGCGCATATCAACAATGATGGTTGCTTGTTGATCGAGCAGGGCGTTGACCTCCGGAGCGGTGAGGTGGCGACCGCGTTTGGTAACGTCGAAAGTATTGTCGTTCAATCCGTCAGCCACGATTTTGGGGCGGACCTTTATTTTCAGCTTCAGGAAAGATTTTGCTTCGGCTTCAATGGCGATGTTAAGGCGCATGCCAGCCATAAAATCAACTCCGTAGAGGCATCTCCTGAAGGCTTCAAATTTAGAGGCGGGGACGGAAACCTGGCCGTTGATGCCCTCGGTGGCCACATACACCCGGCCAAATACGTCCAACTTCGACCAGTCCTGATAGCAACGATTACGGAACACTTCCGGTTCGGGAATGCCGGCGTAGCGGTAAAAGGAAAAAGTAATGCGCGCTTCGGTCTCCGCCTCCAGGCGGGTGCGGAGGTCTTCAGGACGCAGGAGATTTCGCAGGTTCAGCGGGTACATGACGGTAGTTTTCGGCGGGCAAACTTACAGCTTTTTACGGGATGGCTTAGGGGAGCAACCTGGGGCCGATTCTTTGCTCAGCTTCTCTTTTTTGCACCTGCGGTCGCGCCCACACAAACAAGCGGAGAGACTTGGGGAGGTATTGCGAAGGGAAAAGAGTGACCGGACTACCTGGGGAACTTTTAGTAGCGATTGTCGGTTTTATCAATTTATTTCATCCTAACCCACATCCCCATGACACTTTTACTACTTGGCCTGCTTGGTGCCGCCGTAATCTACCTGACTAACGGCAAGGGTGCCAGCGAATAAACCAATCTACAACCGATGCATAAGCTTCTTTTTCTGGTGCCCCTGCTCTCTTTTATGGCCTGTGGCAGCCAACTTTCGGTGTCCGGAACCGATGGTTTTCTGGTGCCACGCCCCCCGAACTACAGCAATACTGAAAACTGGGCCGCCCTTCCGGACCGTACTGGCGAAGCGGCCGACCATACCCCGGGCGAAAGACTGACGGACAAACAGGCCACCGCCCCTGCGGACGTCTTCTACGTCCATCCGACCATCTACTTCAAAACAACCGACGTCAGCAAATACTGGAACGCCAACCTAACCGACGCCAAATTGAACGAATCCGTCGAGGAATCGGCCATGCGCAATCAAGCGTCGATCTTTAACGGTGCGGGCCGCGTCTTCGCCCCTCGCTACCGCCAGGCCAACATCAAGGTGTTTTACCCGGAAGGTCGCGCCGTCAGCGAGCGGGCACTCGATACTGCTTATACCGATGTGCTCGCTGCCTTCGATTACTATTTGGAAAACTGGAATGGTGGTCGGCCCATCGTCATCGCCAGTCACAGCCAGGGTACCACCCACGCCAAAAGGCTGTTGCGCGATCGCTTTGACCGTAAAGCACTGCGCAAGCAACTCGTCGTGGCCTACCTGGTGGGCATGTCTGTCTCGGCTGATGCTTATGCCACTATTCCCGTTTGTGAATCGGCCGAGCAGACGGGCTGTTTCGTTAGCTGGCGTACTTATCGCACCGATTTTGAGGCCAAACCGAGCATTCGTGATACGGTGTCGAATATCGCTGTGGTAAATCCAATCAGCTGGACGACCGACGAAGAACGCGTACCCGCCAGCCTAAACAAAGGTGGCGTTTTGTACAATTACAAGAAAGGGCCAATGCCCGAACTGGTCTGGGCCGAGCGTCGAGGTGACGGCCTGTTCACGAATAAGCCCAGCTTCTTCGGGGATATTTTCTTCACCAGGAAGAACTACCACATCGGAGACTATAACCTGTTCTGGATGAATATCCGGGAAAACGCGGGGGCGCGGGTGGATGCTTTTAGGGAAGAACAGCAGTAACAATTACGAACGTGAGGTTCGGCTCCTTGCACCTGTCCAAGTCCTAGCTGAACTTCAAGAATTTTCACGTAGCCAAGTTGGTGGTTTTGTGGTCAGGTAGTTTTTTTCATGAATGTTTAACATGATTACAAAACCAACCCAAACCTCCCGTTTACTACTAGAAAAGCGAATCAAGGGCTAAAGCTGACGGGTCGTAAGGCCCCTAAGTCCTTTCATAGTCTTTTAGGACCTCGGAGCGTGAATTTACAGGTTGATGCGAAGCGATCGAGCTGGGAATTGCCCCCCGAGCGCTCGTTTCTGTTTTGTTTACCGCTTGATTTTGCCTTAGAAATCATGCCCCATGCTTAGGTGTAATTTCCCTGGACCCCGCTCCCCTGTTTCCACCCCCCAGCCATAATCGGCGCGGATATAATAGCCAAAGACGGTGGTGCGAGCACCGAAACCGTAACCATAAATGATGGGATCGCGAAAGCGACGGACCCGGATAACAACCGGTTGGGTAGCTGCGCCCGGCTGGTTGATCTCTGGATAAGTGGTGATATTGACTGGATTATCTTCGTCGAATGGGTCATTACCCGACCAGGCCGTGCCGATGTCGAAGAAAGACACGAGTTGGAAATCGCGTAGTAGGCGCGACCGCAGGTTGTTGAAAAGGTAATGAAAGACGGGAATGCGAAGTTCGGCGTTACTGAGCAGATAGGTGCTACCGTTGCGAATGTTGATGTCGAAACCCCGCAGCGGGTTGGCAAGGTCCTGAAAGACGAAGTTGCCGGTTTGTGGGGTGGGGATGTTTTCGTTAAAGCTGTTCAGCAGGCTGTTGTCTGCTCCACCGAGGTAGTAAAGCAGCTTTTGCGCCCCAAAATTAGTTGCACCAGCCAGGCGTAGAGCCAGGATGCTTCGCTTGTCCAGCCGCTGATAGTGGCGGGCGTCGAAACCTGCGATACCCAGAAAGCCGGGTTCAAAGCCACTCTCGGCCCTACCTTCACTGAAACTGAGGTTGAAGCTTTTGTAGAAGTCGGCGTACACTTTATACCGCGTACCCATCCGCATATTGGTCGCCAGGTTAAGCGTATTGTCGAAGACGTATTCGAGTTTGGCTCCGATGCGTTGCTGGTTGTCGGGCCGACTTTGTAAACTAGCCAACTCGGTGGACAGCGTCTGCACCCGGTCCCGGCGGATGGTCGCCGTAGCACGTAAAGACCGGAATACGTCGAGCGGGTACCGAATGCCGTACTGCGCCAACAGGGTGTTCTCTTCGACCAGGCGGGGGCTGTTACTCAGCTGGTCGAAGAAGCCTTGCTCTAGCCGTCGGTTGCGGCGGTAGACAGAGAAAATCTTGTCCAGCCGTCGTTTACGGTCCGTGGCGGTCAGGAAGTACTCCGTTCCGTTGAATGCCGTTGGTATCCGGACACCGCCTTCAATGCTGTAATCTTCAAAGAGATCAATGATGTTGCCTTTGAAAAGAATCCCGAGCGGCTGTTGGTTAAAGCCGTTGGGGTTGGCCGCGAAGCTGTTCAGACCGGCAAAAAGCGGGTTGTTATCGGCCTCCGTCGTCACGTAATTTACCCGGAAGGAGAGTCTGGTTGGCTTAATCCGGCCACGGATGAATTTATACGTTCGGTCGAACTCAGCAATCGGGCGCTCCCCCCGAAGGAGCCCATCGAGGGCCTGGCGGGTACGGCGGTTGGCATTATTTGCGTTGACGACCGTTAGCCGGGGGCGTGTGCCGGTAGAGTCGGTCCCCGCAGGCTTGATAGCATTTTCGGTAGTGGTGGGGTCGCGCAGCAGGATGTTATCTGGCTCCGGTTCTGGTTCCGGGGTTGGTGGCTCAACGAAATCATCGAAGCGGGTCTGAAAACGATAAGCTTCCTCGTTGAAGTCAGCGGAGTTGGCATCGGGGTTGGCCTTGTTGGGAGCTACCAGAAGACCGTTGGACGCACCCTCCTGGCGGGTAAAGACGGGAACTGCCTGACCGGTAGCCAGGTAGCTGCGTCGGCGGAAATTGGTGGTCGGTATCCGGACGTTCAGGGTAGTGTCGAAGGCGAAAGTGCGCACCAGGCGACCTTCATCCGCCTCGAAGTAGCTTACCCCCAGCGGCAGTTTCCCGCTGGAAGCAATCTGATTGATGTTGCTGTTAACGTTGGTTACCGCTTCTACAACCGCCCGCTCCTTGATGACGGGAAAGACCCTGATGCTATCGATCAGGCTGGTGTCGAGCATGGTCAGGCTGGAATCGGCGTGAAGGGTGATCTCGGTCCCATCGTCCAGGTAGATCGTCTGCTCGTAATGATCGACGTAAGATTCCAGGTGGGCCTGGTAGCGATTGACCATACCGCTAAGGTCGGAAAGGAAGCCGAAGTGGGTGCTGTCGATTTGCACCGGGGAGCGTTCATTGCCCAGCGGCGTGTCGGATATCCGGACCAGCTCGCTCCCTTGGCCGTCGAGATCATAGTAGAAGAGATCGTAATCACCGATCGGCAGTACGGTATCCAGCCGGGCGGGTTGTAGTTTGGTACTGGTGCGGTTGCTGGCGAAGACAACGCCGCGCCGGCCGCGAATGTTGACGGGCATGGCGTCCAGATCATCCCAGAAATCATCAGTAATCTTCCGCATCTGCTGCACCCCGGGATTGTAGCGGAAAAGGTCGGAGTAACCGTTGTTGCTGGCGGTGATAATCATCGTAGCCGGGTCTACGTAGGCCATGCTGAAGGCCCGGTCAAAGGCAGTGGTCAACACTTCGGTGGTTTCCGAGCCGTCGTTGAGGCCATACCGCAGCAGCTTGGGCTTGTCCCGGAATTCGTACATCACGGCCACTTCCTGGTTAGAAGGCGAAAAGGCCAGTAGCGGATAATTGTAATCGGTGGCCTGAAGGAGGTTGCGCTGACCACTTTTGAAGATGACTTTGCGCTCCCCTGTTCGCAGGTTCTGGAGATAGACCTTGTAACGGCCAATTTCGTTGAGCACGTAGGCGATGCGGCTGCCGTCGGGGCTGAGTTTGAGGTTCGTGACCGGCAGGCGACGCTTGTTTTTGATGGCGACCTCGTCGCCAGCGGGCAGGTTGCGCCCGGCGATCTCTTCCGTAAACCGGCTTCGGTAAAACGTTCCCCAGTTGAAGAGGATATTGTCATAGTTACTGCCCAAGACGTAGAGAAAGCCATTTTCAACGGAGCGGTTTATCCGCGTCAAATAAAGCAGGTTAGAGACGGTAGGCTTACCGAAGCTCTCCGCTACATAATGCCAGAAGGAGTGACCGGCCAGGCGGGGGTGATCTATGGCCAGGTCTTTGAAGTTGTCGTATTCTCCACTCATCAGCAGCTGGCGCAGGCGGCCGTCCTGCTCCGTATTCCAATCTTCGCCGAGGTAGGCGACCAGGCCGCTCTTGAACCAGGGCGGCAGGTTGAGCAGCACCGCGTTCTGTACCACTTCCTGAACGGAGGAACCGTAAAGCATCTGCTCGATGTACACGCTAGCCATCGCTTCCCGTACCTGCCGGCGCAGGTCGGTGTGGTCGCCATTGAAATAAACGAACGCTTTATTACCCAGGAATTTGGTCTCGTTAGCCGAAATATAACTCGCACTACGCCCCGCATTTAGATTGCCGGGCAGGGTGAAAACCTCTTCGCTGCCGATATTGCTTTGCTTCAGGTCCGTCACGTCGCGGTAGACGATCAACTGCACTTTCTCGTTCATCCGGTGCTCCAGCATTTTCTGGATGTAACCAAAGTCATATTCGGCCATCTGAACAACGGACTGGCCGAGGTTACGCCCTTCGCCGTACCAGTAAGTGATGAAGTTCTCCGATTCGTACTGCTCCCAGCTATCAAAATCCCGGTGGTACTGCACCCGGTTTTTGCCAAACTCCACCTGGGAGGTTTGGGCAACAAGCGCAGAGCTGAAAAAGCAGAGAAGCAAGAAAAAAAATGGACGCATACGACGGACGTTTGGGCAAAGGGATCAGTACCACCGCAAAACAAAAAAAGGAGGTTATGCAAGCCCGACTTCGTACCCGGAAATCGCCCGAACCTGAAGGCCTTCCACCTGATCAACACCCTACATTGCGATGGCCCCGGCTGGGGGACTGGCATAATAACGACGAGATGCGCCGAAGGTTATGTCCGCACATGATGGGAAGCCGACATCTCGCCATTTTGTTCGTACGAGCCGCTGTCTGGTTCAATTTGCCGTCATTTTGTCACGTTTGTCCGGGTAGGTATGCTCACTGGAGGACCATTTGTCCCTTAATCCAAAACCCTTGCGTTGCTCATTTCTCCAGGTAGTCTGAAACCATCTCCTGCACTACATCTTTAAGGTACATGCCGCGTGCTTTGGCCACGTCTTTCAGCGTCAGCAGGTGATCTTTATTGAAGATAAGCGTAACGCGTTTGGTGTCCTCGGCCGTTTCGCCGTCCGTTAATCGGTCTTCGTCGGTTACGGTGGAACGGATGAGCAGGTCGAGTCCTGTTTTGCGGCGGTGGGGCATTTTGGGCGCGGCCGCAGGTGCAAAGGAGGAGGGGGAAGGAGCAACGGAAGCCCGGCCAGCTTCCCGCTCGAAGCCGTCGCTGAGAAAGGCATCCAGGTTGGAGGTAAACCCTTTGCTGGACAGCTTTTTCTTAGCTCTCTTAGTCCGTACGGGGACATTAACCTCGACGCTTTCTTCGGAGCCGGCGTCTGGGTAGCGGGCGGACACGGACGGATCGGTCGAAGTCTGGTTGACTTCCGGTTGTGGAGCGGGCTCTTCGAAGAGGCCGAATAGATCGTCGGTGAAGCGCTTTTTAGCCATGGGGAGGTGCGTTTACTTGGCGGGGTTGGTTTCAGGGGAACGCTCCCGTAAGTGGATTGGGTTTGCCGTCCGGTCAATAATTTCCTTGCACACGGCGAGGTAGTCCTTGGCACCGCTGCTGTTACGGGAGTAGCTGAAGATGTCCTGACGGCTGGCGGGCGCCTCGGCCAGGGCAACGTTGTCACGGATGTAGGTCTCCAGCAGGAGTGGGCCGAAGTATTTCTGGATGGTCTCGACCACATCACGGTTGAGCACTTTGCGTTGGTCGTACATCGTAGCCAGTACGCCGCTGATGTGGAGATCTTTGTTGAGGCGGAGTTTTACCTTCTGGATGACCTGCTTGATCTTGGCTAGTCCCTGAAGGGCAAGAAACTCGGTTTGTAGCGGAATGATGACCTGCTGGCTGCTCGTCAGGGCGTTGAGGGTAAGCAGGCCGAGGCTGGGCGGGCAGTCGATGATAATGTAGTCGTAATCGTCATTAACGCCGGCGAACAGTTCGCGGAGGATGTATTCCCGACCAGCTTCGTTGACCAGCTCCATCTCGGCACTTGAAAGATCCAGGCTAGAGGTGACGACGTGGAAATTCTCCCGCACTTCAAAAGGGGAGAGGTCACTTTCACCCATCAGGCTTTCGTAGATGGTGACGCTCTGGCGGGGAATCCCCAGCGAGAGGGAGAGGTTGGCCTGTGGGTCTAGATCGATGAGCAGAATGCGGTAGCCGAGTTCGACCAGTCCGGCGCCAATGTTGATGGCACTCGTCGTTTTGCCAACGCCGCCCTTGTGATTCAGTAAGCTTATTACGGTTGCCATAGTAGGTTCAGGCCTGATTTGAGGGTGAAGGTAGCGGATTGTGGCTTAGTTGGTTACTCTTTTGGGTACTTATCGTGGGGAATTGCTGGATCGCTTAGTTCCTTTCGGGGTTGCCTTCGGTGGTCGCGATTGGGTTGGAGCACAGGGAAAACGCTTAGATCGCTTCGCGATTGGGTTGGCCCACAAGGAAAACGCTTAGATCGCTTCGCGATTGGGTTGGCCCACAGGAAAAACGCTTAGATCGCTTCGCGATTGGGTTGGAGCACAGGGAAAACGCTTAGATCGCTTCGCGATTGGATTGGCCCACAGCGTATAACGGAGGTAACACAGCGTATAACAGAGGTGCTCGCAGCGCATGCGTTTCAAGCGGGGAAATGGTGCTTGATTGCTTGGTTGCCTTCGGCGGTCGCGATTGGGTTGGAGCACAGCGTTGCACAGATGGAGCACAGGGTTTTCCGGTCGGCATCCCGATAAACATACTTTTTGGGGATTGCTTCGGGTGTTTTTTCTGACGACTGACTGCCCGAAGCTATCCGTAATATACGGCCACCCAATGATAATCTTCTACTGATGAAGCTAGTATCACCGGCGAAGTGAAGATCACTGCGAAAAAACCCTTGCCTTACTTACCGGGACGGACCTTCACCGGCCGGCCATATTTAAACGGTACGTCTGCCTGTTCTAGGGCGATCTCATGGGCTTTGGCGACTTGGCTGGCGGCTGGTCGGCTGGTGAAGATAGTATCCTTATATATAGCATAGCGGCCTGGAGCGGGCCAGCTGTTGAGGCAATCCGTCGGAATGGCTTGAAAACCGGTGATGCCAGCCCGGCGAAGTTCGTTGAGGCGGGCGGGTACTTTTTCTTTCGTCAGTAGGGCATCTACGAGGAGGAAAGCGCGGGTGGTGATGGAGAGGTTTCCGCAGCCAGGAGTGGTGTTGCTTTGCTCCTCTCCCCACTTCGACGGGTTCAGCACATCGCCTGCGGCCTCGCCCTCATACAAGGTAGTGTCGTTTTGAGCGGGACGCACTATCGGACTGGCCAATTCAGTAGGGTGAGGCTCGCCGAAGGGGTCTGGTACTACCGGGCGCACGTTTTCCTCGTAGGTGATCAAGGCCAGCAGGCCGACCACCGCCAGCAGGGAAGCGGCGTTGAGCGTTTGCCGCAAGCGTTTTGCCCGCTCGGGTGGGGTAGGGCCGTAAGCGGGGCGTTTGCTCATGACGCTCAGCATCTCCGTTTTCTTGCCGTAGCTGCCGAGGTAATCGTTGAAAGCATGGCGAGGCTCGGGAATCAGCTTGCGTAGCATTTTACCCCGCGTGGTAACGACGAGTAGCCCAATACCATTCTTTTTACACTGCCGGTAGAGGGCCCGGTATTCTGCCGGGCGGGCGAAAGTGTCTTCTCCTACCGCGATCCATTTTTCGTTGGCCGGGTACCGGCTGAGTTGCTCGATGGCGGAGATGGACCCCAGGGCACTCAGGGCCAGGCGGCTGATCAGGGCCGAGATCAGGCCAGACCCCAACACGAAGATGCCCAGCAACATCAGCGTATTAACGGCATTGAAATACCACTGGTAGCCGAGGGCGGCAGAAAGGCCGACGATCAGCGCGATGGTGATGATATGGCCGGCCCAGCGTACCTGGCCCGGAGCCTCTTTCAGTTTCAGTTGGTGGATGGTGGTGCGGCTCTTGGCTTCAACGACCACGACATACGGTTGGCCGCGGGTGCGAAAGAAGGAGATGAAAACATCCGCCCGCCTCAGGCGCGTGTAGGCTTCGGTCGCTACGTAAGCGGAGCGGCGGCGGTAGTATTCCTTGTTCAGGCGTTCGGCAACGATGTTCTGGACGAAGCTTTCGGGCAGTGTTTTTTTAGCCATAGAACCGCAAAGCTAAACTAAAATTTGTTTCTAAATATTAGCAGTCTAAAATGTTTGAACATAAAATTTCGTTCTTGCCATAATGAAGTGAATCAGCGGTTTTGTGGCCTCTTGCCTTTGTTGTTTGAGTGCTAAAATCGAACAAACGGGAGATCGTACAGAAGCATATTTTTGCGGTATCATGTGAACGTAAAAATGGGAAAATGTTTACCTCATCGACCGGAATCCGGCCTAAAAGCGTGGAAAACGAATATTTTTTCCCTTTCGGTTCCCAACTAACGGCTAAGACTTAATACTTTGTAGCCGCTAAGCGGTATTTGTCACCCTCACACGCCTATGTGATGGTGGTTTTTTGACCTTGCTGCCGGGCTCCATTGCGTTACTAAGGAATTTATAATCTCAACACATCTTAAGACGATTTAATATGATACAATCTCTACTCAAGGCGGCCGCGTGCCGTACTTTTCTGTTAACATTACTGGCGTTGGCATCCTTTGGGTTGTCTGCTCAAGGCGATGTTTGTGCAGATGCAACTAACATTACCGATGGCTCCACCGTTACTGGTACCACCGTTGGCGCTTCCAATCAGATTACTGGTTTTTGCGGTACGGGTGATGGCAGCGGTGGTGTCGTTTGGTATTCTTACACCCCTGCTGCCAGCGGAACGGCCACTTTCTCGCTATGTGGTGGTGGAACGAACTACGACTCACGGATCAAAGTCTTTTCCGGCACCTGCGGTGCTTTAGTCTGCGTAGGTGGAAACGATGATTTCTGTGGCGCTCAATCGCAAACCGCAGCTGCGGTAACCGGCGGAACGCAATATTTCGTTGTCATCAGTGGCTTTGGTGCTGCTCAGGGTAATTATAGCCTTGCTACAACATTTCTGGAGCCTGCCACAAACGGTGAGTGTGAGGATGCCATAGTCGTTACCAACGGCGAGACGGTAGAAGGCAGTACTGCTGGTGCTAGCCCTGATGTTGCGCCGACTTGTGGTACTACTAACGGTACCGGTGGTGGTGTATGGTACAGCTTTACGCCCGACATTACGGGTAACGCTACTTTCTCTCTTTGTGGTTCTGCTTTTGATACCAGAATTCGGGTTTACACTGGTGCGTGTGACGCCCTTGAGTGTGTAGGTGGTAACGACGATGCGTGTGGCTTACAGTCCAGCATCACGGTTGACGCTGTAGCCGGAACCGAGTACCTCGTACTGGTACACGGTTTCGGTACTGCTAGTGGTAATTTCACGCTAACGGTTACCGCTGCTATCCCACCAGAGAACGATGATTGTGAAGATGCTGAGGGACTCGTTATCGACGGTGTCGTTCCCGGCACGACCAACGGCGCTGCCGCTGACAACCTTCCCGGCTGTGGCGGTTTCAACGAAGGCACCGGTGGTACGGTATGGTATTCCTACACGACCGGTGTGGCTGGTTCCTTAACGGTGAATACTTGTAACGATGCTTCTGCTGATTTTGACACCCAGATCGCCGTATTTACTGGCTCTTGTGCGGCACTTTCTTGTACGGACGGTAACGACGACTTCTGTGGTTCCCAATCTCAGGTAACCACCATTCAGGTAGGTCCTGGTGAGGACTTCTTCGTAGCCGTTACTGGCTTTGGTGCTAACGCTGGTGACTTCGAAATTTTTGCCAGCTTTGATACCTGTACCGCTAACTTTGTTTGTGTGACTGATGCCACCATTATCATTGGCGATGACGGTACCACTACTATTGATAGCAGCTTCGTTCTTGACGAAGAGGCTTCTCTTTGCATCGGTGATCAGCTGACTATTGACGTTACTGACTTTACTTGTGCCGATCTGGGTGTTGTGCCCGTAACGGCCACCTTTACGCCTGGTGCTGGTTCACTGGCTGAGCCTGGAACCTGTACCGTCATGGTAACGGTTGCTGACGAGACCGGCCCGGTCATTGCCGTTAACTTCCCCGTTTCTGCTCAGATTGTGGACGACATGGCGACGATAACCATCGAAGAGCTGGCGGTTATCACCGATAACTGTACGGCTGACGCTGATATCATTGTTACGGCCAGCCCCCTGACCTTTAGCTGTCTTGACGACGGTATCGTTACGGTTACCGCTACGGATGCTTCGGGCAATACGACAACTACGACTATCCAGGTGTTCCTGATCCCTGAGAACGCTAACGCTGCCTGTTTCAACCAGGTAAACCTCACGCTCAACGACGACTGCCAAGGTCTCGTGATTCCTTCCATGGTTATCGTTGGCCAGACCAACTGCCTCAGCGAAGAGATGTACGACATCGTTGTACAGGATGATGACCCAAGCAACGGCCCGATCATTGACGGTTGTGGTCGCTTCGTTTATACCGTTAACATCCGCAACGGTATTGGCCGTGACTTCTCCGGTTTCGATGCTGCCGACTGGACGATCGAATCTAACGAGTCCGGCGACCAGGTTGCCCGCTCCATGATTACCGCAGACACCCTGGCAATTGGTGCCCGTGGTGGTAACACTACTGTTGCCGGTTTCTCCATCAGCGCGAGCTACATGTTTACTGATGCTGGCCAGGCTTCCTTCGACTATGTTTACAATGGTATTGATACGGCTGCTGATGGAACGACTTTCGATGAAGCCATCATTGTGTATGACTTCGATGGTGTCATGATTGAAGAAGTACTGACTTCTGAGTCGGCCGCTTCCGGTTCTTCCACAGTCAACGTATTCCCCGGTTACACGCTGGTACTGACCATCAACGACGATGGTTTTGCACCGGCGCTGAACGGTGGTGACGGTTTGGAATTCTCCATGATTGCACTGACGAACTTTGAGTTTGTTTCTGCGGCTATCGGCGATTACCCCTTCACCGGCTGTTGGGGCTTCGTGAACGCAGAAGACAAAACGCCTCCTGCTATCGTATCCACGCCAGGTGACGTATCACTGTTGTGTGTTGACTTCGAGACGGAGGCCAACAACCTCACCACGCTTCCTGCTACGGTTAGCCGTTGCTACCGCGTGTACTCTAACAACGCCAGTGCCCAGGCTGCTACGACCGACCCCGCCACCACGGGTGGTGCGACCGTTCGCGGCACCATGGCTGCTGCACTTAGCGCCCGCCTTCGTGCTGGCACGAATGCTCCCGTTGTACCGATCTTTACTGACGGTTGTACCGAGCAGATTGAGGTTTGTGTAAACGATGTCGTAACCTTTGGCGAAGACGTCAACTGTGACGACATCACCATCACGCGCACCTTCACGGCTACGGAAGTGGCTAACTGTCCTTCCGCTTCCGGCGAGGGCAACCCACCAGTGGTTACTTCTTACAACATCACGTTCGTGCGTCCTACGCTGGCTAACCTGCCTGCCGGAAACACGCTTCCTGTTGCCGAGTTCTCCCGCTGTGGTATTCAGAACCCAACGCCTGCTGACTACCCGGCTCCGCGCGCTGGAGACTTCCCATCGCTGACCATTGATGGTCGTAGCTTCCTCCTGACGAACGGCCAGTCCGTTTGTAACATTGGAGTAGCCTTCGCTGATGGTGAAGCTATCGAGACTTGCCCTTACACTTACAAGTTCGTCCGGACTTATACCGTCATTGACTGGTGTGCTCCTGAAACCATCCGCACTTTTACCCAGTTGGTGAAAGTAGGTGATGAGACGGCTCCAACGTTTGTTGGTCCTAACGGTCCCGTCAACTCTGACGGTGATCTGATCTATGGTACTAACATAGGTAACGTATGTGCTTCCATCATTCGCCTTGACAACGTAAGTGTTGTTGACGACTGCTCCGGTACCGACGTAACCGTAACGGCTACGATCTTCCCCAGCGGTAACCTCACCGGTATTCCAATCGGCGTTTTCACCGTAGTACCTGGTGGACAGCCCGAACTCAGCACGCCGATTCCAGCTGGTCGTCACCTCCTCCGTTACGACTACAAAGACCTTTGTGGTAACCGCGGTACGAGAGATTACTTCTTCGTCGTGGAAGACCAGATGCCACCTACGGCAATCTGTGAAGATGGCCTCAACATCAGCATCTCTGGTAGTACCAGTAATGGTTATGCCATACTGAAGGCTGCCGACCTGGACGCTGGCTCTTACGATGATTGCTCTGGCATCACTCGTACTATTGCCCGCGTTAACAACAACAACCTGGAAATCGGCTCTTACGACGCTGAAATTCGCCTTACTTGTGCTGACGTCGGTACGGTTCGCGTAGGCCTTCGTATTGAGGATGAATCACAGAACATCAACTTCTGCTGGCTCGAAATTCTGGTGGAGGACAAGCTTGCCCCAAGCTGTGTAGCTCCTGCTGCTACTACGATCAACTGTGACGTTTACAACGAAACGCTGCCATCTAACATCATGGAAGCCAGTGACGAAATGCTGAACATCCTCTTCGGTGAAGCGGCCGGTGTTGACAACTGTAATACGGTTATCACCCAGTCCATCTCCGGTGATGTGAACAGCTGTGGTGTAGGTAGCTTCCGACGTGAATTCGTCTCTACCGACGATGCTGGCCTTACCAACACAAACAGTTGTTTCCAGGAAATTGAAGTGATCGGTGTACACGACTACCGGATCACCTTCCCCGTAGATGTTTCCGGTCTATGTGCCGTGGTTCCTGAGTACGACGGTCTTGAAGTCGATGAGTTGGCCTGTGACCTGATCACATCCACCCTTGACATTGACACCCTGCGTACGCAGTTGGCCGGTGACGAGTGCTTTAAACTGCGCGCTACTTACGACGTAGTCAACTGGTGTGAGTACAACTCTCTCGGTGAGCCTTACATCATCGCCCGCGATGCTGATGGTGCCCTAAACCGTAGCCGCCGCGAACGTGATCTGGAGGAAGACGTTATCTATCTCAACGTGATTCCCCGCAACACCAGCAGTGTCAATGATGATTTCGCTTTGATCACCCTGTTGACCGATCGTAACTTCAATGCCGGTGGTACACAGAACGACCAGCCGGTCGGTACTAACTACGGTGTGAACGACAGCCGTGGTTTCTTCCGCTACACCCAGTTCATCAAGATTTACGATGAAGTAACTCCGGAAATTACCTTCACGCCTTATACCGATTGCTTCGTAGGTAATGATGCTAACTGTGCTACTACCGTTGAGCTGGAATTCACGGCTACTGACGAGTGTTCCGAGGTAGACGTATTGATCGAGCTTGATCCTTTCTACAATTCAGCAAATAGCTTCCAGCCCGTTTCGCCCGCTAGTGTAGGGGTTGGTGTTAGCCTGTCTACTGACGGTGAAGGAAACTTTACCCTCACGGCAACCAACGTCCCCGCTGGCAATCACGCCATTCGTGTGAGAGCTTCTGACGGCTGTGGCAACCTCTACGTACAGATCATCGAGTTCTGTGTCATCGCCAACCGTACCCCGACGCCAATCTGTATCCAGACCCTGACCGTAGTGTTGGCTGACGACGGAATCGGCGGTGGTATTGCTGAGATCTGGGGTTCTGACTTCATCGCTTCCCCTATCTTCGACTGCGAGGGTAACCCCGTTACCAAGTACGCTTTGTACCGTGCCGATGATCCTGAAGCGACCATTGCCAACGCCCGCTTCAACCCACCAGCTACTACCGGTATCTACGATATCGACTGTGCTGATTTTGAAAACGGTACTGTTCGTGTACGTCTCTTCGCCTTCGATGAGGTCGGAAGCGAGCCTAACTTTTGTGAAGTGGTTGTTGAAGTACAGGACAATGCTGGTTTCTGCTCCAACGCTGGTGACCTAAGTGGTCAGATTACTACCGACAACAATGAGATGCTGGAAGGTGTCGCCGTAACCCTCACGGGTGGTAACGCCATGGACGCAACGACCATGACGGACGCCAATGGTAACTTCGACTTCGTCAACCTGCCACTGGGTAATGATTACACCATCCAGCCTGCCTTTGGTGCCGCTCCTAACATGCGCAACATCAAGACGTCTGACCTTACCTACATGATCGGCCGTATTCTCGGTACGCTCGAATTTGACAGCCCTTACGATTTCGTCGCCGCTGACGTTACCCGTGATATGGACCTGAACATCTTCGACGTTATCGCCACGAGCCAGCTGATCCTTGGTATCCAGACTGAATTCGCCGGTGGAAACTGGGTGTTTGTCTCTAACGAAGCAATCATCCCGATGAGCAACCCTTACGGTGCTGCTTTCCCCGAGGTATTCAACGTGAATGACCTAGACGGTGACCTGCGCAACATTGGCTTCGTCGGTGTAGAGTTGGGTAACCCATTCCATGAAGCTGGTCGTTCCGCTCAGGTAATCAAGGTAAACGACGCCCAGCTGGAAGCTGGTCAGGTTCACACCATGATTCTTGACGGTTCCTCACTCGCTGGTTTCCAGGGCACGATCGAACTGGCCGCTGGCCTCGAACTCGTTGCTGCTGATTACCTTGGTGAAGGTGGTATGAACCTCAACCGTGCTGGTGAGGGTCTGATCGCCATCGCCGTTCGCGATAACGCTACTGTAACCCTCGAAGTACGCGCTACGACCTCCGGTCTGCTGAGTGAACTGGTT